>Ga0306901_1000319_pt1 | contig 22536 bp, 35 predicted proteins | sample AntRauMFilla3767_FD_190431 | JGI IMG/M metagenome (GOLD analysis project Ga0306901, IMG submission 190431) | Saline lake microbial communities from Rauer Islands, Antarctica - Metagenome Filla 3 #767 (v2) (version 2) | ecosystem: Environmental > Aquatic > Non-marine Saline and Alkaline > Saline ... | reverse complement strand
ATGCTTCTCACGGGTGCCGGAAGATGTATGGGCTTTTTATGTCGGTGGTTACCAGGTGTGTTATAAGTGGCTAAGGGATAGAAAATTAGCCAAACGTTCGCTTAGCGATGATGATGTTAAACATTATCGTAAAATGGTCACAAGCATTAAGGAAACGCTTGACATAATGCAAGAAATTGATGATGTGATTGAGGCATATGGAGGCTGGCCGAATGCGTTTGAGATGGGTGTTGAATAGTCAGAGTTAAGAAAAACGGACAAATATCAGCCTTTTCGCAAAACCCCTTTAAAGTTTTCCAAATAACCTCTTGACACCCTACGTTTAGTATGAGATAAAGGGGGTCTGGAAAGTGACCTGAGATGTCCCTAAACTCATTCAACCGATTGCAGGCGAATCGATAAAGACCAAGCATTGCGTTGCATATTAAATCCTACCGATTCATGGATTATGCGACTGGCACAATGTAGGCGTTCTGGACAAGCAATCGACCAGATAGTGATATGATAACTCACTAAAAAAAGAGAAGGTGCCGTCAAGGCGGTTCCGTACTTTTTGTGGAGATAGGATCTCGTCCCTTTAGGGACTGCCGTCCAGTCGGTCGAAAGTACGCATAGGAAGACCTTCCTTCTCTTTAAGGCGGAGATAACAGAGTAAATGGTAACCTCTGGATCGAACCCCTCTCACCAGGTGCGATCGTTTGAAAGCGAGTTTAGCTGCTCGTAAGTAAATCCATTAGCTGGTTCGAATCCAGCCTGCGCCACTGCCCTTTTGAGGATATCCGCCTTCTTTCTTTGGAAAGCGGACTATCGGCCCTCGATAAATGCACTAATTGGGCTAGTGCTAAAATGATCTGAATTCGCAGTTCCGCCTCTTATGAGGTGTCATACTTAGTATGAGCAATTCAGATCTTTTGCGGGTTCGTCTGGAAAAAACGGAAGAGTTGCAACTCTTCTCAGTAAGCATGGTCAAGACGCTCAACCTAGGGTAATTGCTAGGATGAGAGACAAGGGTTCGAGTCCCTTACCTGCAATTTAGAATGGCACGGTCTGACGCGCAGACTGGGTGCTTCTCACTGCAGCAAGAGCCTACTGAAGGTCTAGTACCTTCGACGAAAACTGCCACGACTGGTTAATCCGGTTGCCATTCTAAAATATCACTTGACACCATGCTTTCGGGCGTGATATAAAGTGACAACGCTGCGGTTTCCTCCCCAAAAGGAGGATGATTCGGGGGAAGTCCCACCGAATTCCCTCAGTAATTTCCCTTGACACCCTACTTTCGAGTAGGGTAGAAAGGAGAGGTCCTGAGACGACATTAAAAGCATCTATCCCGGTATAGGTCATCGGGCGATATATATAAGAGCTAGGCTATCGACCTAGTAGTGGGTTCACAAGAAAGTGAGTCTATGTGAGGAGGCGAGAAGGCGGTAAAATTGTCCTAGAAGAAGGTATAGCAATTTTACTCGACCCTCAGATGATTTGACCTTTACCTATGCAAGTAGGAATAGCAACGGATCATCGCGTAATGGGAACGCCGTATCTGACTGGAAGAGAGATTTCTTAACCGTCATATACTGAGCTAGTACGCCCCCTAAGCCGGAAAACTTTTTATCTCTCTTCTTTAGGGATAAGAATAGAGTACAGGCGCAGCATAGCATGAGTATTATGAGAGAGCTTCGTAAGAAGACATGTCCCGGAGATCCCTGCCGGTCCAAGTGGATGAGGGAAGATTCCACCGCTGTTCTCACAGAGCGTAATCTGTGAGAGTTTTTGGCAAGGTAGCTTATGTTGGTAAAGCACTTTGGGTCTATGTGGGTTAGCGGAGAGAAGCGTCGACACTTTGAACCGTCATAATCCTGCCCTTCACACAAGCTGAAGGTAGCTTAATTAAAGCCCCCAAAGAGAGCGCTGGTTCAATTCCAGCCCTTGTCACTGAAGTTGACTTCGTGGACTAATCTGGTAAACTGGAAAAGTCTGTCTTCTCTAAGGTATGTGCCAACGCCTTATTGAATAAGAAGTGGACATGGCACAAAAGGATTGTAAGATCAATAAATGATAGCCTTTTCTCCTTTTAGGGAGATGTTTCGCTGGGAATGCGGGCTATTGTTTTGGTAGGGTTAAATCCCAGATTAGTTACCTCCTTCTTACAATCCTATTCAATTCTCTGACTCCATCCTTAAGAATTGCAGCAACAGAGGCGCTTTGGGAAGCGCAGCCATCTACCGTCAATATACGTGGTTGGACCCTGAATAAGAGACACGAGTGTTGGTATTTCCAATACTCGACGGGAATACGGGTCCGTGTTTGGTTCGAATCCATTCTGTTGCTTTATCAACAGCTAGATTGTCGATACGGCGATGATGGGTAGCTACTAAAACCATTTCTGTGGTTCTAGTTGTGGCCGGGTTCGAGTCTCGGAAACAGGTTTGAGTCCTGTGCGTCGCTTGCCCTTTTGGGCACATGTCCTGAGACGACATTAAACTCATTCCTACCTTTCCCTTGTGGAAATGTGTACAGACAGTCCAGAGTCTGAGTATGATAGGAGACTACGGTTACTTCTATTGGCTGAAACAGACCGTAGTGGGATGGATCCATAGAGATCAATAACCCCAGGGTTCCTCCGCACACGCGGAGATAGTCCCAGGTTGCTGAGATGGAGCCCCGGTAATGAGATGGTTCCTCCGCACACGCGGAGATAGTCCCTCGAGAGTTAGCCTTCTATCGGACCCAAAAAAAGGCAGATAAGGGATCTGGGTTAAAAACCAGAAACCTGATCCCGTCATGGTGAAGGCGGCTGAAAGTCTAGAGTGCGCATATAGATGAGTAAGGAAGATGTTGATCGTTGCTGGACATATCCGAATAGAATCGAAGAGTGGTCCAGTCAACGCCAGCGATTCAATATCATCACCATATTTTAAGGAATAGATTGACATGTGTTACTGGTTCCATTATGGTAACACCTAAGTGAGCCGAAGTATGTCGTTATCGCTGGAAAGCAGGTTTTACCCTGTGTCTTGCACCCCTCGACATGCGATTACTTGCTCGCTTTTCGGAGTATTGGTCTAGTCAGGTCAAGGACGTCCCCCTGTCACGGGGAAGGGCACGGGTTCGAATCCCGTATACTCCGCTTGTTTCATTCCGCTCGTGGTGTAGGAGTTTATTAGTAACCTTGCTACGCTTCACTTTATACGCTATAAGCGTAGAGTATGAGCAACCGAGAGGGATGAAACATTTTGGAAGTCGAGGTCTGGAAGGCATTCCGGACGCCAACGAAGCCTATGCAGCTTCTCCGTATGCTTAGTGTGTACGTGGTGGTTCGTAACCACAGATTTCCACAGTGCGGGCATGGTGTAACGGTAGCACGTGAGCCTTCCAAGCTCTTCGTCCGGGTTCGAATCCCGGTGCCCGCTTAGTTCGTCTTCTCAGGATGCAGATGATGTGGCTCTCACGAGAAACTGATTCTGCTACCCTCTGAAATAGGGAAGATGAACTTTTATTAGGCCCTTGACACACAAGGGAGTTAGAACGTAAGATGTACGTACCTTGTTTCCTCGACTGGAGAGGATCTGACAGCTTCGATGCTGTGATGAGGTTTGGTGATGAGCCGCCGGTATGGTCGGTTATCCTATTGGAAGGCGTGGTTGTAGGTTCGAGTCCTACCCGATCCACTTGTGGGTCGGTAGTTTAATTGGTAGAGTATGAATACAGCCTTGACCCGCCCGAGAGAGCGTTATCTCTCAGCTTTAGGGCCTTAGTTCAGTGGAAGAGCGCTTCCCTTACAAGGAAGAAGTCGTCGGTTCGAATCCGACAGGCCCTATTGACGATGAGCCGCAGTTTTCTGGTTATCCCTCCAAGATTCCCCAGATAACATTAACTTGCTCATCGTCTATTTTTTCCCGAAAGGGAGACACATATAGCGAGCCGCCGGAAGTGTCGGTTATCCTCTTTTAAAGGCGTGGTTGTTGGTTCGAATCCAACCCCTGCAATTTGATGCAGGGTAGCTCAACTGGATAGAGCACGTAAACCCCGATCTCCATCACTTGTTCGCTATACTTTTTTACCGGGCCGAAGGTTACAGGTTACCGAAACCGAGACAGTGCAGGTTCGAGTCCTGCTGGTCTAACCCCCTGTTCCCATCAACTTGCCCGGTAATTTTGGTACCCTTGGTCTAGTTTGGTTTAGGACGCTCGGTTGTGATCCGAGAGGACGCCGGTTCAAATCCGGTAGGGTACCCTGTAGGTTGGAAGGCTAATCTCAGAAAAACTTCCCGGTTGGTCGCGTTATAGACAAATGGATCTATTCTATCTGGTCAGGCATAATGAGGCTACAGCATTATGTCTCCCCCCGATCGCACAGGGACTTAAATACCGATCCTGATAGGAACGTGGCTCGTTTGGTTCTCGATACGAACCTTCTGGTGTTCATAGCTCAACTGGATAGAGCGCCTGCGTAGAGCAGGGATACAAGTGCGGGTTCGAGCCCCGTTGAATACCCTTGGTGAGCCACCGTATGTTGTTTATCGGATATCATTGGTTCAACTCCAATCGCGGTCCCCGGCCTTTGGGTCTTGGCTCGTAGGACGGCCTTAAAAGTGGTCGTCAAGTACAACATACACACCTTGCTCGCCATCCTTTTTAAGTGGGCCGATGATGTAGGTTTATCTTACGTAAACCCGGTAATACAGGTGCAACCCCTGAACCTCCCACCATTTATGGGAGGGTCGTTTAACAATGAGAAGACTCCGGGATAGTTACCTTCGTCAACACCTTGCCCGCTTATTCCTCTGATCGACAATACAGTGGAGCTTCAAAATCATGCCTCTTTTTAAAGTATCAGTTGAGTACGAATTCGCAGTGGAATCCTCCTCAATAGAGGAAGCGCGGTCCCGTGTCTCTAGGTATATGCAGAATATGGATGATGAGCCTATCCACTATCATGTCGAAGAGATTTCATCCAAAAAAGATTATCCCGCTGGTTATACGAACACATCGTACCCTTATGGGGGTGACGGCACCAAAACGATGAAAGATGTGCTGGGAGACGAGGCATGAAAGATCGTCTAGAGAAAGCATTCCCGAATCTGATTTGGGATTATATGTGTGAGGAGCGGCCTGAAATGGTGGGAACTGGGCATAGATATCGAGTAGATATTGACACGCTTGGTGAGACTCTATTTTGGGTGTGTGTAGGTATACATGGGGTGGGGATAGGTACTTTCTCACACTCAGGAACTTATACAGCCGCAGGCCCTGTAGATGCGATAAACAAAGCGATTGATGGCGCTGTCGACAAAGCTGGGCGTTGCAAAACCTTCCTATTGACCAAAAAATCCCTTGACAGGGGTAAAACCGGGGATTAAGATGTCCCCATCCACTAACCTCCACCATAGGAGATAGCACCATGCCAGATACGTAGGTACAACGAAAATTCTATATCGTCGTAAGACGAAACCTTCCTCCGGGGCTCCAAGCAGCCCAAGCATTACACGCCGCCATTGATTTCGGCTATGAGCATCCTGCTCTTCAAGCTCAATGGCATAGTGATTCCAATTACATTTGCATCCTGTCTGTTCCCACTGAGGCACATCTCTGTCGTCTTACGGAAAAAGCACAGGCTCTCAACCTTCCTCACACTACATTCAGGGAACCGGACCTAGAAGATAGCCTCACCGCTATTGCTCTAGCTCCCTCAGAAGCGTCCCAGCGCCTTTGCAGCTCTCTGCCCTTAGCTCTACGACCAAAACCAAAACAAACAGGAGGTGCGCCGTGTCAGAACGCCTAAAGCGTAGGATTGATTCTGAATTGGCTCAATTCGTCCGTTTTCACCAAACAATGGAAGAGGCGGTAGAAAAATACTGTAGCGACCATGCTACGCCCAAGAACCCGATTGACTGGGTATTTGCGTTTAGCGTTGAGGAAGGGAGAAATGGTCCCGTGGTGATCGCCCACTGGGAGGAGGACTCTCACTGTAGCTGTTGCTCCAATATTTCGGGCAGTGAGGAGATCCCGATGGAGGAACTCAAGCCTTATATTGAGGCTCAGTGGGAATTGGACGAATTCGACCGTAAACTCAAAGAGGAGGAAACGCCATGAATTTCACGGCAATGTTTAACGACTATTACGAGTTCAATCGTCGTCTGGATGGGTATATCCATTCCTATTTCCGAAAGCTCTACGAGAATCAAGAGGAAGTGCGCAATTTTGATTCGTATCCCATAGGGAAAGTTACGACCATTGCGGAACAGGGAACGGGAATTCGTCTTGTGCATTACAGATTCGACGAAACCGAGTTCGAGGAGCCCTATCTCGCACTTACGTGGAAGGGCTCTTATGCGGATGCGGGTCTGGAACAGGAGGTAGGGGTCCCCCTATCCGAGTTCGAGGATTACGCCAAAACCCAATGGGAGCTGGAAGAGTTTGAATCCAGAGTCGAAGGGGGTTCTAATGCGTCGTAAACCTCCAGACGTTTGCCGCCGATGCTGGTGGCACGAAGGTGGTGCCTGTTTTAATGAGGATCTAGGTGCCATTGGAAAAGACCCGGAGACGGGTCTGCGAAAGGGTCACGAAATACAAGGTGGCCTTTTGTTTAGATGTGATAAAGCACGGAAACACCAACCAACCCGTATTGAACGGCTTATGCGTAACATCCCGAGGAGGGACCAATGAACCGACTGAGAGTACACCTGAAAGCACAAATCGCCAAAACCCTTGTTTTTAAGCGGGAGAGCAAAAAGATCCTGCGTGCGAATGGGGGTAGCCATACCATTGAATGTTACGACTATGAGGAGGAGCGTAAGAAGCTTAGGTCTATGTTTCTCGTCTACGGATTTCGACGGGGCTTGCCTTATGAGGCAATGGAACGGACATCACGGTTGGAACCTGACTGGAGACAGTTTCGAGAACTGGCCTTTCAGTATGGAGTTCGAAAGCCCCGTCTCAAAGGGTGGTATCCTGACGCCAAGGATCTCAAATCTGGCTTCCCTTTTGAGTTTCAGAAGCACCTAAAAGAGAGGCTGGGAGCTGACTTCCCCGAACCTGATAATGGGTATAACCACACAGAAAAGGAATGGCTCTCGATTGCTAGACAGCTTTTTCCGGAAGGTGAGGCTTCCGACTATATGGAATCATACCTTCAGATGGAGGAGTGGATACAGAGCGCCTACGAGCATTACGTATCTAATCCTCTTTATGTCGATCCCGTAGAACAGGGAAGGCTTGCTGCGGCAGAGTAACCTTAATACCATCTTGACAGCCCCCATACCGTAGGGTATAGATGGTGACGGCAGCTTAACCGGCAACCCTCGGATCGTTACGACACCTCGTTTCGTGGGTTGCCTTCAAGGTCCTGTAGCTCAGTCTGGTTAGAGCCGGGCATTCTAAATGCCTGTGAGTCGTGGGTTCAAATCCCGCCGGGACCACTGCAACACGTATAGTACTTACAACTCTATGAGGTAGAAGATGAGTGACGACATGACAATGACCCCCGCAGCATTACAAGCGTTGGTAAAGGCAACTCAAAGTGGGAAAGTGGAGGATTTCTCGAATTTCATGGCCGCAGCCACTCCCGGTGGTATTGAAAAGCAGGAGGCACAGGGCCAAAAGGATTTGGTGAATTCCACCAATCTCCCCCATGCTATGGGAAAAGCCCGCGAAGTGTTGGAAGAGTGGGGATTCGAGTTTGGGGAGCGCGTGGATGATCTCTTCTTGGAGGCAAAGTTGCCCGATGGCTGGCAGAAAGTGGCCACCTCTCATAGTATGTGGAGTAATATTCAGGACCCCCAAGGTCGTACCAGAGCGGCGATTTTTTATAAAGCGGCCTTTTATGATCGCTCTGCACATCTTCGACTCAAGCGGCGTTTTTCGGTCCAACAAAACTATGACCGAAAAGACAGTGAAAATGTCCTCATCTACGAAGTGAAAAATGGCTTCGGTGAGGTGCTTTTTGCTACAGAACCGGTGGATTTGACCGGTGTTTCTGCTGACGACCATTTTATGAAAATTGATCCCGCAGCTCGTGAAAAAGCTACCGCAGCTCGTGAAAAAGCTACCGCATGGTTGACGGATAACTATCCGAACTGGGAAGATGATATAGCTCAGTGGGAAGATTAATTCGTAAAAAAGGGGGTAACGCCCCTCACCTAAATAAGTAGGTAGTGGTATGGAAGTAGTATTTGATGATAAAGGAAACTGTGTGGTTCTCACGGAAGTGGCTGCTATTCGAAGGAAAAACGAGTATCGCGAGCCTCAAATTAGAAATGGACGTGGTATGGGGACTATTAAACAGCCCGCTTCCCTCCTCTGTACTATGAAGTCTGGGGTTGAGATCCGTTTGCAATTTAAGTCGGACGAGGCAATGCATTGGGAGGCGGACTGTATAGCGGAAAAGATGGAGAGTCTGGAGGTCGAAATCTCCCCTAATAGATCTTCTAGGTCCGCCAATGTAGAAGATTACATTGTGGATAAAATGGAGAATCTGGAGGCTGAAATACCCTCTAATAGACCTTCTAGGTCCTCCAATGTAGAGGAGGATACCCCTCCTATTCAATACACATAACGTGGTTTTCCTAAGATAGAATTCCAAGACCGGTACCGCGCTGAGTGTTCCCTTCAAGACAGTTCTCTGGGAGAGGAGAGGGCTATTTGGTTTGGAGTTGACAAAGCTGATTACTGCGACGACATACCTCGGATGCATCTGACACAAAAACAGGTGGCTTTCTTGCTCCCTATACTACATCGTTTCCTAGAAACAGGAACCATAGAACCTACCAAAGACGAGATTTGATATGAAAGAGATTTGTATTAGAGAAGAGCACATTGTCTTGATGCAAAACCTGTATATTGAGCACAATGATCGCATGGAGTTCGGAGCACTAGGGGCCGATTGCAAAAGGCCCTATGGGAATTCCGATGTGTTATCTGATATGCGCCAGCTACTTGTGGAAAACGGTGTCGATCAAGGCCAGTTGGATGATGGGGATCTTATCCAACTGCACGAGGAGCTGGTTTGGGTATTACAGATCTCTATCCAGCATCTGACTTGGGATCTAGTAGGTAAGACGTTCCAAAAAGAGCGTGGGTACCATTTTCCCGACTGGAAATTAGTGAAAACGGAAACACAATGAAAACAATTTTTTTGGATATTGATGGGGTCTTAAACCACAAAGAATGGATGGATGGACTTGAATCCACCTTACGTATGGCCGATGATTAGTGGTGGATTGAAATGCTTGATCCGGCTTGTGTGGCCCGCCTCAACACCTTGATAGAAGAGACAGGTTCTGTGGTAGTGATCTCTTCAACGTGGAGACGCCACTTTGATGCAGCAAAAATGCAACAGATTTTGGAAGCTGCCGGATTTGTGGGAGAGGTGATAGATTGCACCACCAGAGATCACGCCGAGTTTAGAGGGAATCAGATCAATGCGTGGTTGAAAGCCCACCCCGAAGTAGAATCCTTTGTGATTCTTGACGACCGTGATGATATGGTGCATCTTGCTCCTAACTTGGTTCAGACTTTTAGTGAGTCCGGTGGATTACAAGACGACCATATAACCTGTGCAATAAAACTACTGGAGTAAAAAATGGGTTTAAATATGACCACGACGGTTGCTTGCGCGATCGAGATAAACTATGACGACCTGTTCGAAAATTACGAGAAGATACCTGACTACCGCTGGTGTGAACACCGGGAAAACTTTGAACCTTCTGACGCTAAATTCTGTCCCGAATGTGGTCGAACAAGACCTACGGTACAGACCTTTAGTCGAGTGATCACTTCCGCTTTTCCTGAGAGGACATTACAAGAAATGAGGGAGAAGGTAGCTCCAGCCGATTTTGAAGAGGAATGTTACGGCGTTCAGGATCTTGAACATGAAATTAGGGGGGTCAATGGACTATCGTTCATGACAAATTACGGGGAAGGTATGAAAGGGAGAACCCGCCTTTTCTTAGGTAAACATCTTACCTCAATAGACAAATGGACCGATGGGGTTTGTCTACAGTGGTCCCCACAGACCGTAGCAAAGCTGGCCGCGCCTATAGAAGAAAAAGCAAAAGAAATAGGGTTTGAAGGGGAAGCCAAACTGATCCTTTTCACCCGGTGGACATAACCTGTTACGGCTCTTGACGGGCCATTTGATCTTTGTTACGATAGAGCCCCCTATTGAGGAGTAATAGATGTACCAAAACCGTGCAAAGGATCCCGCAGACGGGTGTTTACTTTCCATTTTCCAGATCTTATTGTTACCAATTATATCTTTTGGTATAGGCTGGGTGGCAGGTTGGTTTGTTGAGGTCTTGTTTTTAGGGGACCCTTATATGACGCCTACCGGCTTTGACATGAAAGTCCTGATTGGATTTATCATGGGTGGTCTGGTACTGGCAAAGTATGCCTTGCTATTTCTCGTTTTAGTTTTTGCCGTTCTTGCTGATATGGCTTAGTGGTATTTTTGTGGTGGGCCGAAGTAGTTGGTTATCGCCTTATAAGCCGGAAGAGTGGGTTAGATTCCCACGCCCGCTAGCACAGTGGGTTAGTGTAATGTACGCACACCGAATTTCAACTACATACCCTTGTCCATCACTTTTTTTACGCGGAGACATGATATGAGTTTCGACGACACCCTTAAAGCACAAATAAGCGATAATACGGAAATACAAAAGGCTCTTGCGGAAAGACTCCCAGAGCTGCTTGGTATCACCGGAGTTAAGGGAAGTATTATCGAGGTAGGAGACAAGTCCTATAAAGCTATCTCTTCGTATGAGCACCATCCCGGATACATGCTGGCTGTTCCCCTCCAAAGTGAGGAAGAAATTACGGAGAGAACGGTGATAGAGCCTGTGGTCCTGTTCCTTCCCGAAGCCAAGAGGCTGGCAGAAGAGATAACTCAGGATCCTATGTCAATTTTCCGTCGCCTATCCGTATTGGCAGATGATGATACCCTCCCAAAAGACTTACGGGACCAGATAAAAGCCGTCAACAATGTGATTGACCTTATGGATAATATGGGCGGCGGGAATAAATTCGATGCCTGAAGATGGGCAGTATGTGCAGGTGTACTACAACCTGCATAAAAATTGCCTCTCCGTCCAAAACCGTCAAAGAAAAGTAATTGCTCACGTAGCAACTGCGGTTTTGAGAGATGCGGAATTTTACGTATCTGAAGCGGGGAGGCAGCGAGTTTTACGAGATCAGTGTAAAAATGTTCACGCAAAAATAAGGGGAATCTGGTGTTCGGAGAATGATGCACCTAAATCCCGGAGAGTACGGTACAACCCCTACCTGTTTGAAACGTTTGTGTTTGCAGACACAGAGGAGCCGGTACACAAAGCGGATCTGGTGGTGATCGACGATGATCAGGTTTTTATAGCCGGAGAGCCGGAGCCGTCTAGTTTGCTCCAGAAACGTGGAGTACTGGAAACTTATACTGAGGATCTTGAGTGATAAAAGTATCGACGGAGTTGGCGCTGAGTCCCCATGTTATCCAGCATTGGAAAGGTCGGGGCTTTTGTGTTCACGGGGAAGTTGCCGTGTATGGTAGATCAATCTTTATTGACCATGTGGCGCATCTAGGGGCCTGTGAAGACCCTACCTATGTGGTTGCTATTGAGATGAAGAAGGGTGCCTCAAAGTCGCTTAGAAACCAGTTGTGTACAATTGATCGTAGACATCTGGCCGATGAGATATGGGGGGTTACGATTGCTACCCCCAGAGACACGACGCTGTTAAAGTGGGATAAGGTAAAACGGAGCTGGATCAGGGCGGGGTTACTGTCGTGGTGTGGTACGGAATTTACCAAGCATCGTCACTCACATGTTACCCTTCGAAAGTACCACAAAAGGTATTATCGGAAAAAAGCCTACCAGTTGCTATTAGTGCCTGAAAATAAAGAAGTGTTGGCCGGGTATCCTAGTAACGGGGATCATGATTATGTCACGCACTGGTCGCTGGGGTGTGCTCGAATATTACAGTGGGCTCGTAGTATGCCACAAGGCTTTACAACACAAGATTGCTATGATAATTTGCCTCGTGAAATGGATCCTTATCGAAAGCCTAGATCGGCTATGAATCGAATGCTCCGGCACCTTCTAGAAGAGGGGTTTTTGCGGAAAGAAGGCAAAGTGGGCAGATACAACAAATACGTGGTGACCACCCTATGAGCAGTAAACACCCCCATCTGAAAATTCTAGAGAACATGGACATACCAGAGGATGTCGATAAAGTCGCAGAAAAGCTAGAACTGTATATAATCCGTGGCCGTGGTATGGCTATGGAACATTTCTGGGATTTTGTTGGAAAGCACTTTGAAGGTGAGGAGCTGGGTGCTTCCCATTATGAGAGGCTGCATTTGCGGGTCGCTCGTCTCTTACTTAGGTGTATGCACATCCGGCGGATGGGAATAGTATTGGAAGAGGTTCCTGCTCAATTTAGAAACCATGAACAATACAAGCTTCTAAACCACTTATGGGGACATTTCGAGTGTGTGGAAACCCGCAGGGTATTTTTCCCCCTAAATGTCCCTTTTGAGTCTCGCAAAGACGGTCCCCACCTCTTCAAGCAGTCCGAAGATCGCCCAATAGTGCGGTGGGCAGCGGGGAGAGTGGATGCGATAGAAGGTGAAATTCTTTTCACTTTGATCCAACATTTTGAAGGTTCCGACAGTACGGGGGCTCGTCTGCAAATACCTTTTGGTACTACAGAAAAATGGGGATCCGATCGTACCGACCTAGAGGTAGAGGAGGGCGACTATTTTGAGATCGCCATGTACGAGGATGAAGCAGAAGACGAGGCTCATATCAAATGGTGGGGTAGGGAGTGGGACGGCTGGGAAAAGCTGATACCTCTTCAAATAGATCCCAACAGGTATCTTCGCTATTCAGGGTGGGTACGGGGTGGTGAGACTTTCATAGAGAAATGTTTGCGTGGTGAGACTCAGTTTTCTGAGATAGATGATTATGTGGATAAGTGGCACGAGGGAGAGCCGTGGTGGCTTCGGGGTTGGGGGCTGGCAGATTACCTTGGGATGGTTCCGGAAGAATATGAGCAGTGGGTCCAAGACCCTTCCTGTCTTTCTCAGATTCTAGAGGACCGTATGGCTATGTGGAAAGAGGAGGGGGTATGGTCCGACGAATGGGCAAAAGGATTCTCCGCTACTTGATCGAGGCGGTTCTTTGGTGTATAGTAGAGCCCTTGTTTGAGCTATCAGATTATATTCGCCGTTCAAACCTCCCACCAAGGGGAAGACGTCGTATCCGGTTGGTCTTTGAGATCACCGCAGCATTTATAATGTGTAGTGTTTTAATGATACCCGCATGGGTACTCTCTCATCTTGACGAGGATTGGTAATGAAGAAATCATTTAAAGAATGGTTTATCATCACCCGTGATCAAATGGTACATTCGAGACATGATACTCTCCTAGAGGCAACGCTAGCGGGTGTGGAACACACGGCACTTACAGGTGACGAGATACAGACCCGGAAAATCATCCATCGTGGTCTAGTGCCTGAGCACGGGTACCCCGTTTCTGTGGGCTGGATAGACGCCTGCACTCGTCATTGGGTGTTAGGGATATATTCGAAAACTGGAGAATATGTGAAGAGCCTCCCCATAGGATGGCACCATTGGCTTTGGGTGTCTCAAGAGGATGACCCACCCGACTGGTATCAACCCCTAAAGGATATGGATACGTAATGAGCAAAGTGTATCTCCTGCGAGCCGGAGATACGAACCACTATAAAATTGGATTCACTACTAAAGACCCCCACGAAAGGCTCTCAGCGTTACAAACAGGCAATCCATTGCCTTTGCAGCTCGTCACATCATGGCAAGGCACACCGAGCGATGAGAGACGACTACACGGGCTTCTGGAACCTTATCGTAGGGAGGGGGAATGGTTTGAGCTTACAATAGCAAACCTCCTGACGTTACTAGCTCAATACGAGGTAGTCCAAGAGCTGTCTGCACCCGAAAAGGATGTCCTCTCTGAGAAACAAGTAGAAGCTGGGATCAAAAGGGATATCCACGATTTGTATCTGGAGCATGGACCCAATGATGACGATGGGCAGATAGAAGTGTCTTCCGGCTACCAAAATCTACTACGCTCCGGGATTCTTCACTGTAGGATTTGGGAATGGTACGACCTAGACGAACTGTACCAGATTTTACCCTTCGAGAAGAGCGAAACGCGGCACGGTGTACGATGTTTTTCTCACTGTCTAGAAGAGGGGTATATCCAAGAGAAACCCGCCTCTGTTGATAAGTACCGTATAGATCCACGACTTAGCGACGCGGGGTATGAGTATTTTTGGGAACTGGCAGACATCGGGGACGAAACCTTTTGACGGGGTGGGAACTTTGTGGTATAGCTTAGTGGAACTGATTTTCTACTACCAAGGTACATTTCTATGCCCAACATAACGTCCAGTAAAAGCAATGGCAAATTTGGGGTTCGTGTTTCTACTACTTTTGAATCGAAAGTTCCAAGTGGCGAGTGCGTAACGAAGTTGATGCTTAATCTACAAGAGGAGTGTCGGTTTTACGGGTCGGTAGATACTCGATCCATTGACCGGGCCAAAGCGGAATGCTATAAGATATTGGCTTCGTCGAAAGACGAGCCCAAGGTGCAGGTCCAGTATGAAACGTACCTTCAGTTGCTGGACGAGGCTCAACAACATATCGAGAAATTGTATTTGCAGTACCGTGAAAATCGGTAAGCAGTGTCCCTGTTTTTGTTAGTTATGGGAAAACGATGAGTGAAGACCTAGCCAAAAAGCATAGTCACCTTGTTCGTGTGGGACGTAAATACAGCCCAGAAGAGGTGCTTCAACATTTCCGGGATGAATACGTATATGCCCGACCTCGCATTCGCTTTGGCTTTGGCTTTGAGGGGCATCTGGTAAAAATGGGTTCCCACCGCTACTGGACCTTTGCGCATAAAGGTTTGCGCTGTGTCTCCTGCGGGATTAAGGGGGAGTATTTCTACAAAGAGAAATGCAAATCCTTGGTGGGGAATAAATATCATTTCAACCTCTACGCCACAGACTCAGACGGCGATGAGGTGTTGCTCACAAAAGACCACATAAAGCCCCGAAGTCAGGGTGGCCGTAATCATATAAGCAATTACCAGACCATGTGTATGCCTTGTAACACTGCGAAAGGGGATGATAGGCATGAATAGTCGTTTTGGGTTTGTATGGGGCTGCCCCCTGAAGGATCCGTTTCTCAATGCCACAAGCTGGCAAGTTAAATTCTATGGAGTGTCTTTCAAGAGGTGGGCTATAGGGTTTGTTATTCGACACCGGAAAGACGACGAATGAATTGCCTCACAATGGCCATATGGATATGGCTACGTAGGGGCTGTAAAGGGCGCATTGGCATTCTGTTATGGAGTGATCCTTTCCCCCATTTTGCAGTCTTTGATGGATACTGGGTAACACATTATAAAGCGGACGACCAATATCTCTCTTGGTGGAAACAGTTGTGGTTTCGTGGTACAGTAATCCACGAATGGACTGGGCCGAGTGGAGAATTGGGAGAATAGGAGTAGATAGATGAGTATTGATACTAGAGTAGACAGGATATTCCAAGCCGCCGAAGAACGTTATCAGAAAAAATATACCGGTATTATTGAAGTTTATGGCGGGGCATGGGATCTAATTGATGCTATGCATAAGGCTTCCGGATATCTAGTCACAACAGGGGGTGGTGTAAGATTTGCTCTCCCTATGGCAGTAGACTCTGAGCCTCATTTAGGTGTGCTCCCTTATGTATTAGCTTCCCTTACCAGCCTAATATATCGAGAAAATAAGGAGGAGAATCATCGTTTTTGTCACACTCTGGGGCAGGTATCAAGGTCAATGGCACTCTACCAAATGACGGACTACCAAATGACTTCGGATCCCGTACTCCTAGCTGAGAGCATGTTGGAGAGGGCTTCCGGTTCCTTAAATCTGTCCAATCACATGACGGATTTCTTGCAGTCATGCTGTACTAATTTAGGGGTAGATTCTATTCTATTGACCTATTTTACGTCTCAGATTAATGATCGCATACTCCGAGATCTAAAAAAGCTCCACCGGATACCTAAATTGACCCTTGTGGTTATTTCTCCGAGGCAGTGGCTCGATTTGCATACTTTAGCCACCTATACAATTGGGAGGAAGTGATGATGACCTTTGGGTGGGAATGGGGACTGGGTTTTCTAACGGGCTTGGTCTTTGCGTTCTGCTTGTTGATGATGATGGTGATGCTTGCCCAACACCATATGGGTGGTATGGGTCGTAAAGATTGGAAATTCTTTGATCCTCGTGATGAGGAAGATGACGACGATGAGGAAAACTGAATGACCAAATACACCCCTACAGACGTGGTTATAGAAAGGGCAGATTTTGCCATATTCGATCCGGAAAAAGGTATGGAGGCAGTATGGAAGAGATAGATGTAGATGATTTGGTTATTCGTGTAAGGAAGGAATTGAACTGGAATCCCCGTACCTGTTTTGAAGACGAGACAAACACGCCCCCTGAGTCGGTGCTGTCGAGAGCTGAAAAACTCCGACAAAAACAGGAACGGCAGTGGAAAACTCTAGTGGAGAGCGCTCTCCATCAGATGGGTTATGTGGAGACGTTCGTAGAGGTACCGCATCGCCCCGATGTTGATCTGTATTACAAAAAGGGGCAAAAAGATCGCTATTACCTGTTACGTAACCATATCAGTGATACCCCTTGGCAAGATGCTTTCAATGTGTTAAAAAAGGTCTTGAAAAAGGAAATGGTATTACCTAACCAGCCGGTTCCTACTACTCGAATAGGAAGGATTCTCAGCAATGTCTAATGAGGGGCCAAATTATCAGCCAAATGACGTTAAGAGTCCGGGGCAATTACTCAAAGAAACCCTTGAAGATATGGGCATTGAGCCCAGCCATTTTCGACAAAAAGCAGGAATTGAGCAAAAGTATTTTTACCGTTTCCTTCTGGGAAAAGCGCCACTCTCCGATGAGCTGGCATCTCGCTTAGTGAAATGGGCCAAAGTGCCCCTTTGGCTTTGGGAGCGCCACGAAAAAAAGTGGCAAGAACATTTAAAAACACAAGAGGAGTTATCCGATGTCTAGTCGTAGCGTAAACAATTTTGAGATCACCATTCAAAAAGACGAATTACTACTCACTTTACGGGAGAACAGGCTCCAGCACGATAAGAACTACAAAGAGGCTTTGGAGATCTACAAAGAGGAGTGTGAGGAGGCCCTACGCAGTCGTCAAGTAGCTTTACAAGAGGGGACTCTAGCGGACCCCGACAGCTACCTTTCTTTTCATATCCCGACACCCGCCTCTTATCTCCACGTCTATGACCAACTCCTTGCAATGCTGGATATGACGAGTGCGGAAGTCCTCACTATTAATGGGGAACAGTATCGTAACTGGGTTCAGGATGAGTGGGATTGGACGCGCCATTACGCATCGAACACTCTCAGTAAATTGAGATGATCTAATATCCTGAGCATTGGAGGATCTATGGAAACTCTAGCCGCCGTCGTTATTGTAGGAGGAGCCATCCTGTGTTTCGTGCTGTTCTCTATCATGTACCGGCAGACCATGCAGGATTACCGGGAACGTAAGGAACAGCTTGACCAAGAACACCGGGAGCTGTTAGAGCGACATCGTAGGATGGACGAGGCTCTGGAAAGGTACCACACGTACCAACACCATAGGATGCTCCAGATTGGCGTTGCGCTCTACCGAGAGCCTGAGTTCACACCCTCGATGGGGGAGGAACTAGAGCCCCCAAGCGAGGAAGATATGGCCATGCTAACAGATGCCGGAATACTAGGAGAACAGAACACCTCCTACGAAAATATCCTGAGCATGTCCCGTGCTTGGAACCGAATGGGCCAAACACTCTATGACGTGTTGGATGCGGCTCCAGATCCCGATGACTGTGCTACGTTGACGGGCGATGAATTTGAGGATATAATACGTCGTCGTTTGGAAGAAAAACGCAAAGGAACTAAATGACCTCTATATATTTCGTATTCGACGTAGAGTCCGCAGGACTTTACGGAGAAGGCTTTGCTGTGGGTTGGGTCGTAATGGATTCGCAAGGTGCTGAATTGGAGCGAGGATATCTAGGAGCCCCTTTCGAAGCCCTAACTTGTACGGAAAAATCCCGTAATTGGATGGAGGCAAATGTATTGCCACACCTACCCCCGCCTAACTGCAAGGATACCGATGAGGTACGTCGGAAATTCTGGGAAACATGGCTTCGGTGGGAAACAGTAGGAGCGGTGGCAGTTGCCGATGTTCCTTACCCCGTAGAGACTTCGTTTCTTCTGCGGTGTGTCCGCACTGTAGGGAACCACGCAGCTACAAAGGCCCCTTACCCCCTTCTAGATGTAGCTACAGCACTAGCGGCCAGCGGTAAGGATCCTATAGGTACTTATGACCGACTTCCTTCCGAGGAACCGGCCCATCATCCTACTTCGGATTCTGCTCAGAGTGCTCGCCTCTTTTTAGAGGCATTGAAATATGCCGCAAAACCTTAACGCATCGCCGCCAATACTGGCTTTTTATCAATGGAGATCAACATGAACGACAACCTGACTGAAATTGTATGTGTACTTGACCGATCGGGCTCTATGAGCATGACAAAGCAAGATACTATTGGGGGCTTTAATGAGTTTCTGTCCAGCCAAAAAGAAATGGACGGGGAGGTCAATGTTACCTTGGTCCTTTTCGACGACAAGTTCGAAAAGCCTTATGATGGGGTCGACATCTCCGAGGTAGAAGCTCTTACGGACAGCACTTTTGTTCCTCGTGGGACAACCGCGTTACTAGACGCCATAGGGCGCACTATAGACGAAGTTGGGGCTCGCTTAGCTTCCGTAGAAGAGGACGAGCGGCCCGGAAAAGTGATCTTCGTCATTCTAACCGATGGAGCAGAAAACGCCTCCAAAGAGTACACACACGGTCGTATCAAAGAGATGATCGATGTACAGCAAGATACTTTCAGTTGGGAGTTCCTTTTCCTTGGTGCAAATATCGACGCCACGAAAGTAGGCTCGTCAGTGGGCATCCGGGGGTCCAATTCGGTGACTTACAACGCGGATGCGCTGGGTACCAGCAAAGCGCTGGGGCAGATTAACTACGCTGTCCGTTCCTACCGGGCAAGTGGGGCAGTTGCGGCTGATTGGAAAGATGCGGATGCCTCCGGTGTTGTCGATTCCACTACAGATTCCGAAGACCAGCCGGAGTCCTGAAGAGGGTGGGGGCAATATGCTAAAAAATCACTTCGACCAGATGCACAAAAATCTAGGAAGATACTCCAGTACCTTTACGGAGAGTTGGCCTATTGCCCCTCGAATTGTAGGATGTCTTATGAGCTTGCATAGGACTTTTGGAGATCCCTCTAAGGTCTTCAAATATGATAATTATGCAGCGATTCATTACACATTTTTCTTCCGAATCTCGTCCGCATCCTCTTTGTGGTTACCCTCGAAAGGGGAAAAGCAATATTGCTTGCGAGATTATCTCATTGCCTTCTTCCCCGATGACACCGACATGGAGTATTGTGCCGTAGCCGAGCGTAATATCCTTCAACAGGACAAGCGCCCTACTGTGCCGGACTCTATCCAACATATTCACCGCGCCGATTTATCTGCACTCTACAAAAACAACCCAAAAACAGCATTTTTGAAGTGCTTGGAAGAGGATGAATACCCTGAGTTTAAGGTGAGATTTTCCGAAAAAGATCTCCATATCGAGATTGGAATTGGAGACCGTCGTGACACAGGGTTTTTTAAACATTTCCCACAATTACAACCAAAGGTATATGATGGCCAAGTTGGACATGAACAAGCAGGTTGAGCGCTACTGTCACAAAGCAATCGTAATGGTGATCAAGGAACCGCTCGTAGTAGGGGAGGATACCCTAGACCTCAAAGAAATATTTGATAACAGTCTGGGGAAAAGACGTTGGCACCAGATCTTGAAACGTCAAATCAGTAACGTTCGAAAAAAGGTCTCTAAAGATGTGCGGGCGGGGGTGGCAGATCCTATGCAAAGTGATAACCCTTTCCTGTTCATGGTCAACAGCATCTCCATTCATGTGATTGAGAGAATGTTGGTCAAGGCGGAGGTAGGAACCTTGACAGAACTACGAGAAAATGGTTACCATGACGCCCTACACGATGAGATATCCTCATTAGATTTGAAGAACTAGTAGTGGGAGTACAGATGCAATTAGATACGATGGGTAAACTATTCATGACTCTATGGGTCTTTGGCCTTATACTGGGCCTGACTCTTTTGGGCGGCGCTGTGTGGGTTATTTACCGCCTCCTATTGCACTTTGGTGTGATTTGATACGCAATTATTTCGAGGAAGTAACCCATTGGTATGGAGTTGTACTCCGTATGTGCCCTCACTGGGGCGACGGTAAAGTGTACGGACCGCCCGTAAGTCCAAAAGATATCTATGATTATTATGGGCTGGTTGACGCCCCGTTCAGGAAATACTGGGATGATCTGGTAATTACCTCCGCCGAAGATGCGTGTAAGCACACCCACTATTTGCTGGAAATGACGGTAGATAAGGATCGCAGTGGGGAGGGACTTCGGGAAATAATCTTCGATATTTTTAACGTGGATCTCAAAAAGCAATATTACACATATTGCCCCTATGCTGAGCAAGACGATGAGTGGGACTTGATGTATTATGATGACCATTTCTGGATCGAGGGCGTTCATATACTCAACCCCAAGGGGAGAGATCTCCACGAGGTTTTAAAAACCTATTTGAACATTAGGAGAGCTTGATGACGGAAGATGTACCAAAACCCTTTGCTATTTTACTTACCGATGGGACACGGGAATATAAAGCCTATTTCCGCCACAAAGACATCCCTCATTACGTAGCGGGTTCTCATACCCAGCGGCCTGCCTACCGATGGATATCGAGTTTCTATGAAGGTAAAGTGGCAGAGCGCTCGGGGGTACCCTATATCAATCATATTGATGAGGGTTTGGGAATCCTCAACGAGATCGGTGCCACACAAAATGCGATGGATGCTTATTGTTTGCACCCCCTGTTTCAGATGAATCCTGATCTTCTGGAGAACCATGATAGATTTCCAGAAGGCATAGACAACGAGACCGTGGTAGCCGCGATGGAATACCGCCACATAGCTAATTCCTACCTATCAGATTTGCCAATCTCTTCCGTAGCTGATATCTTTCTGAGCCCGCTCCAAGATGTGAACGACATGCTGATTGCGGATAAGGTACAGAATTACAAAGATTTTTTGCTGTACCATGACGGCGACCACCCAAGATCCGACCTTTTGAACGAATACTTTAACAACTGGTTTGAGCGCTTGGGCGTAGATTATGATGACTTAGTTCCAGTAATCCAGCCCTTTGATGGGGATTGGTGGTAAGGTGAGCGAGCTAATTAGTTTTGAAAAACTCTACGCGCGTGCAATTCTCACCCACACAAGGAAGGAAGTATATGTCCGATTTTTACCGTGAAAAGTGTTCTGATCCCGCAATTCCTCTACCCGCTCAAAAATGACCACTGAGGGTAGAAACCGATATTGTTGGTAGTTTTGAAATAGGAGTAGAAGTATGGCGGGTAGTAATAGAAATACGCCTTCGTTTCAGAGTCGACTGAAAAATTCAGCGGTCGAAAGCGATGTCGAAAATACGTATCGTTCGGAATTCAAAGCCTCACTTCCCAAAGCATTAATCACTTCCCCTCATAGAACCGATGGTGTTCTGGAAACAGACACCCTCTATGTTCTTCTTGAATTCAAATACGATTACGACTTCACAAAGAAATCAGAGATAGCCAAACCCTTGGTTCAATGTCTGGTCTATCTTCGTTCTTTCTATGATAAAGAAGATAAGTTTCCTACCGCCATTTTCGTAGGAGACAAGAACGAATGCTTTATGCTTTCGACCAACGCTCTTATCAACTATGTAGAGCGTGATAGTATTGACTGGACTGTGCCTGCCTCTTCTGCGTGGAAACTACTTCCTTCTCTGTATCGTGAAGTGACCAAGGACTCCGATATCAATCCCTATGTCCTAGACACACAAGAAAGAGGCTTTTATTTCCAGAACGTTGTGGAGCGACTGGAGGGTCTTAGCGAGGGTGATATCCACAAGGTTCCTGTAACGATTCATAATATTTCAGGAATTTTCAGGTCATGGGAAGAGCGGGTTCTAAGGGAAGACGTAGATGCACAAGTGGCTGTCGGTGCTTTCATCAAAAGCGTTATGGGGTCCGCCTATCTTCATCCCAAGAAAAAGAACACGTTGATCACTGCCCCCGACCGTGAAGTGGGGGTACATGGCGACCAGCATATAGCTTTCTTTGACTGGTTCAAAGATGAGTATCGAGTAAGTGAGAAGAGAAATTTCACCGCTATCAAAGATCGGTTGGTAGAAGAAGAAAGCCGTAGAAGATCTGGAGATTTTTATACTCCGGCTGTCTGGGCGCACGAAGCTCACAAAATGTTGGATGCCGAATTAGGTCCAGACTGGAGAG
>Ga0306901_1000317_pt1 | contig 22620 bp, 18 predicted proteins | sample AntRauMFilla3767_FD_190431 | JGI IMG/M metagenome (GOLD analysis project Ga0306901, IMG submission 190431) | Saline lake microbial communities from Rauer Islands, Antarctica - Metagenome Filla 3 #767 (v2) (version 2) | ecosystem: Environmental > Aquatic > Non-marine Saline and Alkaline > Saline ... | reverse complement strand
GGCACGGGCTTGGTGAAGTTGCGTTTGAATTCCATTAGCTCCTGCCAGTCAATGCGAGCATCCGACTGAATTCCGTTACCTTTCATGCGCTGGTTCCAGTCGATCAGTTCGGCCGCGCCCACCAATACTTTTTTGGGATCGCAGCCGCGCAGGGCACAAGTTCCTCCAAACGGACGAGAGTCAATTTGGGCCACATTCCAGCCCGCCTTTGCGCACTTGCCGGCAGCCGTAGAGCCGCCCGATCCGGTTCCGATAACAATGAGATCAAAATTTTGCATAGGGTATCAATTATTGGTCAAAGATATAACAGAAACGGTGTTGTCCCCATAGTTTGAAACGTAGGCCTTTTCTTCATTCACTTGGGCAAAACCGATGGGTTTAGCGCCGACAATATATTCCTGGTCAAGTTTACCATAGTCGGAAGCATCAAATGTGTAAACCGTAGCATTATTAAAATTCACTGCATAAATTTTTTCTCCGTTGCGTGACAGTATAATATCCTCCGGACCGTTAAGGTCGGTAATGGTATGAGTGATAGAATTAGAAGCAGTATCCAGAATATACCCTTCATCCTTAAAGAAATTGCTTATGAGCAGAAGGGAATTATCGTTGTTGGAATGAATGAGTTCCGGCTTTCCTCCTTTTCTAATGATCGACGACTCTTTTGTGTCTGTATTTATGATAGAAATGGTTCCATCTTCGGTATTAGTAACGTAAAGGGTATCGTCATCTTTAGAGATACCAATGCCATCAGGCCCATTCCCGGTATCAAATCGGGCGATTATTTCAAGCGCTCTGTTGAGTTGTAATACCTTTTTATTAGTAATATTAACCACATAAATAAAATTACCATCCGAAGAAGAAGTGATACCTCCCAAGTTGGATTCGAAAGCCTTGCTATTTGCTATTTTGTGGGTAGTAAAATCAATGACGGCAACCTGCTTTCCATATCCGCTCACGGCCACCAAATTAGACTCACCCAAACGGCTAAATCCCCACGGCTTACGAATGCCCGGAATAGTTTTAGTCACCTTATCAAGTTTTGTATCAATCACCGAAATAAGCGTATCTCCTACATTGGCTACATACAAAAAATTGCGATCAGGTGTTACAAAAAGCGCATCGGGCCCCTTTCCAACCGGAATAGCAGGATAGGGACTGGCGCGTTTTTTTTGCTCGGTAACCTCGCTTTTGACTTCATCAATTTTTATGCCTTTCTCATCTGAAGACTGACATCCTAAAAGTAAAAGTGAAAATAGAGAGAATAGAATTATAAAACGTATCATGAGCAGCACTTTTTATTTTTTTGAATAGGCGGGCAAGCTATATCGCCATACGAGCAGAAAACACAGCAATCTCCTTTTTCAGGCTTTAGAACTTCCTTGCAGTTGTTGCATTCATAAAAAAACTGACAAGAATTTGTTGGCATTGTTTCAGTGGCTTCATGTCCGCAATTGGGACATGCTATCGTAGATTTATTCGTTATGGTTGTCATTAGTCATTAATTTGATTTAGATTTTTTACTTACCGTAAATCCTGTTGCATTGATAACTGCTTCGATATCTTTGCGCCTAGTCTTGCTGTGGTCGTATTTGATGGTCGCTTGGCCGGTGTCATAAGATGCCTCTGTTTCGAGGACGCCATCCACGCCACTGGCAGCATTTTTGACGGTGGCTTCGCATCCGGTGCAGGTCATGCCCTCAATATTGAGAGTAATGGTTTGAACCTGTCTTTTCTGCACATATATTACTTTTTGATCCTGCTTGGGGAAAAAAGCATCCGAGTAATATGGAAAAGCAAGTAGCAGCGCTGCCAATACCGTTACAATTCCCAAAAAACTCTTGGTTTGCCAAAACGAGGGATTCTCTTCACATGCACATCCCGGGTCCCACTGCGGCTTGAGTTTTTGATACCATGCGAAGCCGAGCAGCAGGGCGGTGAGTCCGATCAGGTAGGGACGAAACGGTTCTACCCAGGAAAACATCGAAGCTGCCCCGCTGATTCCGGCCAGAAAAGCCATGACCGGGGTTACGCAGCACAGGGATGCGGCAAAAGCGGCAAACAGGCTGGCGCCCACCCATTTGGTATCGAAGTTGCTTTGTGGTTGTTCATTCATGCGGATAGTACTTCCAGAATGTTATTTTCGTTGATGTGTTCAAAATTGGGTGCCAGAATATCTTTAAATAGTGGGTTCAGGGAATAAAAGATCACCTGCCCGTCACGCTCGGTTTCCACCAGTCCGCCGTCCTTGAGCTTTCGCAAGTGTTGCGAAACGGCGGGAATACTCATGTCTAAAATGTCCCCCAGATCACAGGGGCAGAGCTGATTTTCTTTACTAAGCAGATAGAGAATTTTCAGGCGGACGTCGTTGGCCGTCAGCTTCAGGATATCCACCAGACGGTCAACAGAACCTTCAACTTCATTAAGTGATTCAATGCATCGGTTAATCTGATTCAGATCAGCGACTTCACGAATACATTCTTGCTTGCTCATATCTTTTGTTTTGGGGTTCATCGTTACAACTATAATATAATAAATTTATTATTTAAGCAAATACTTAAATTAACTAACCTACTAACAAGCGCTTCTCCAAAGGAGTCCTTCGGACAAGACGGACAGGCCTCGCCCTACTGCGCCCCAAAAACCGGGGCTTGTAGGGAAGGCCGGGGGCGTTATTGGCTTTTTAGCTTTCCGTTCATTATTGTAGTAACCAACATTGGTTCGCGCGCCCGTTAAGTACAGCCTACGTAGCCTTACCATGTCTGCCTAAGCTTTAGCGTAGGAAGGGCTACTTTGGCGTAGTTGGCCGGCGGGGCCCGTGGAATGCTGCAAAGCAGCCCCCGATGGTCCGGGGGATTCCACAAGGACGACACACCATAAGATCTGCTAAAAGTCGGGCTATCCTCCCATTTCCTTCTCGAAATGGATGAATAAAAAGCAATTCGGCATGTATAGGAGCCAAAAGCTCAACTAACTCTTCATAATTTTCTATTTTAGCAGGTATTTCAGTTAAAAATTCTGTTTCAAATTATTGTATAACAGTAGGCAAAAATTTAGCTGTTGGAAAAGTAAACCCTTCTTTAGACATGTTAACTTGCCTAAGGCATGCCAGCAGTAGAACAAATGATGTAAACTTCCGCTTCCTTAAGGTGTATATTGATAAACCGGTATAGCATATTTCTATTTTATTCATCCGATTTTCTGATCTCAAAAAAGGGCGTATATTAATGATTAATAGGTAATAAATTTCAACCCAAAAGCCGTTCAGCTATGCGAGAATCATCAACCATGAGAAAGGGGCGCTGCATCCAATGCCGGTCCAACGAAGTATATATAAATGAAAGCAGTTGGGGGCAATCCGGTAGTTATCAAAGCAATACTGTTCCAATAACCATGTTTTCAAGTGCACTGCTCAAAAACTATGTTTGCACCAACTGCGGCTATGTGGAAAGCTACGTAGAAAACGATGCCAAGCGTAAAAAAAGAAAAGAAAAATGGGACAAGGTGAGTTCAGTATCCCGTCAATAAGGGGTACTTCATTTTTCTATTCGTAAAGTTATATTAGTTTAGCAGCCAATCATCAAATAAAAAATTGAGATTATGAAAACATGCATCGTATGGATATTGTTATTAATAGCCGTGCCTGGTTTAAGTTTTGCCCAGCCGGGCCAGGAACTCTCCACCCGTCAAATAAATCTCATCAACTGGATGGAATTTCAGCAATTTGTCCCCTCGCAAATTGAAACCGTACTGCTGCCGACGGGTACGCTTGAGCCGCATGGCGTTATTCCCAACGGGGCCGACAATATTGCCCCTGAGGCGATGGCAAAAGAGGTGGCAGAACGCATTGATGCGATGATTGCTCCAACCCTCAATTATGGCGTTACGGAAAGTCTTTCAGCCTTTGCCGGGGCCTTTCAAATAAGTGAGGAAGCATACTCCCTTTTTATACGAGATATTCTGCGCGGACTGGCTAAAAATTCATTCAAAAATATTATCATACTAAATGGGCACGGCGGACCGCAAACGGCCATTCTTAATGAGGTGGCGGGAAAGGTGTCGCAGAAAAAAAAGGTGCGCATTTTAGTGATTAATTGGTGGAGTCTGGCCTCGGATGATACATACGATGTTTTTGATGAAAACGGCGGGCATTCCGGCAACAACGAAACGGCTTATGTGCAGGCCATTGTGCCGGAGCATATTCACCCCGATTGGTATGATGAGGGGATGGCTACCGCTTATCCATCCGGTAGCTCATGGTCGGCCTATCCGTTTCCCTCATCCATCGGCTTGTATGAACCGGGGCAGGGATATCCAACCTTTGATGAGGCGCAGGCCGAAGAATATTTTAACAAAGTCAACAAAAGGGTGGGAGATCTGATTGAAGAAGTGATAGTAAAGTGGGAGCGAGCGGGGTTATATGTGAATTAAAGTCTTAAAGTTTAATAACCTTGCCGCGTGGGGTTAGCCGTAAGACGCGCTTCTGGTTACGTCCATAAAATAAGATGTTATTTTCGTTCACCCATGTAAGCAGGATTGGATCGTAATCAATGAAATTGAGAATGTTTTTGCTCGTATCGGTGGAACGGTCGTAAATATTGACCCCATTATTGTCCTCCATATTGATAATCGCAAAGCGTCCCCGAGACGGTGAGCTGCTTATGGGAATAAAGCTTGCTTTATACGCCAGGGATTGGGGCGAAGTTAAATTTTGCAGCGAATATTGAGTTCCGTTTTCATTATTTTTATCTACAAAATTACCGTTGGTAACAAAAGATTCATTATCAAGCCATATGAAATATCCTTTTCTATTTTCAGTTTCCACCACTTGCCGGTCAAAGGTTTGAGTGTCAAAAAGGTAAAAGTCTTCCGTATCACGGGAAAGTAGAATGTTGGCATCATTGGGTGACCATGCCGCTGCATCAAAGCCTCGTTGTTTAAAAGAGTTGGAATTACGAAAGGCTAATTTACGGCATCCATCGGAAATCATATCATAAATACAAGCCCCGGTTTGGCTGCCAATCAGCAGTTTGTTTGAATTATTGGCCCATAATGGTTCAACGCCGCCCGTACGGGTTGTAGTTATTTCGCGGGTCGCTAAATCATAGATATAAGTATCAACTTCAAAGCTGCTCACATCACCGGTATTGTACGATGAAAAAGCAATGTACCGCTTGTCGCTTGATACATCAAAACGCCGAATATTTTTTTCGGTGATAAAGATCTTTTTCTTGGTCTGGTTTTCTAAATCAGCCTGCACAATAATATCTACATTTTTGCGGCTTGCGGTATCTACTGGCATGATAAAATTGGTTACATAATAAGCATACCGCTGATTTGCTCCAGCCCGAATGGTAAACGGACCGCCCCTGGCAATCTTGTTGGGACCAAATACGCCTTTGGCACTTTCAATGGGTTTATTCTTAATCGTTACCGAATCGTCGGTCAATGCCGTAATGGTACCGTCGGGGTGATTCACTTGCCAGTAACGAAAAATAAAACCCCGCTCGGGATCGGCGATTAGCTTATTGCCGCTTGCTTTAACGGTACCGCCTTCTACAGGATCAGCGGTTACTTCCGGATTGGAAGTAGAAGTAGAGGGTCCGTTTGAATTAACGTCGCAGCTACTTAAAAATAGGGCTATGCTGAGCAGAAAATATGCAGTAAAATTGCGCATTGTATATGTCAAAGTTTTGATTGAAAAGAGGGTGTTATTTCATATCCAAATGTAAGAGAAGGTGGTTATAAGCTCAACTAACATATCCATGCTAAATTTGAGACTTATACCTCTAAAGCTGACGATTAATATACTAAGGCTCGTAAAACCCAAATATCATTTTACTTACGGGCTGAATGTTGCCTATAGTAGCGTTTCGATGGTATGTTTCTAATTAATTCAAGGTGTTAAGTGCTTGAAAAATCAATAAGAAGTTTATTTTACCATGTTGAGGCAGTATCAAATAATAGGCCATCCCTCTTCGAAGGGGGAAGTTCATCGCATGGTTTTCGGGATGGACAGGGGGATGACATTAGCTAAAAGCCTGTTATTGGCTTAAAAAATTCTTTTGAGATATAATCTTAACTTTATTTCATTGGGAAATAATTACTTCATTCTATTCCTCAAAAGCGACTACTAAATCGTTTTGATCCACCAAATCTCCGTCGCCCAACTGCACTTTTTCAATAGTACCGTCAAAGGGGGCCTCAACGGAAGTTTCCATTTTCATGGCTTCAATGACAAACAGCACATCACCCTGGGAAACGCTGTCACCCTTTTCGACATGAATTTCAAAAATGCGCCCCTGCAGCGGTGCTCCAATTTGATGCTTGCCTTCGGCTTTGGGGTTTACCGTTTTATTGGTATCGGCTGAAAGATCGCGCGTATATATCTTGCGTATTTGCCCATTTAGCTCAAAATTAACCGACCGATATCCTTCATCATCCGGCTTGGAGATATACAGCATTTTAATGAGCAGGTTTTTGCCTCTGCCGATACTTGCTATTATCTCCTGATCCGGATCCAGCCCAAAAAAGAATGGTTTGGTAGGCAATTGCCGCACATCACCGTATTTGACCCATTTTTCATGGAAATCTTTAAACACTTTGGGATACAGTTTATAGGAAAGGAAGTCCAAAAAGCTGTTATGATTCTTAAATTCTTCTTGAAAGTTAGCAAACTCTGCTTCGAAATCTACCGGCTCCAGGTGTGCGTTGGGGCGTTCGGTGAATGGTTCACGATTTTTAAGTATCAACGGATACAGGTTTTCCGGCAACCCCTGATAGGGCTGACCCAGCTCCCCTTTAAAAAGGCTGATAACAGAATCAGGAAATGATAATTCCTGCCCATTTTCAATGATGTCATTAATGGTTAAATCATTTGAAGTCATAAACATAGCCATATCACCCACAACTTTTGAAGAAGGGGTTACTTTTATTAAGCGTCCCAATAGATCATCGACCTCCTGATAATTTTTCTTGATCTGCTGGAACTTGTCTTCCAGTCCTAAACCGCGGGCCTGGGGACGTAAATTGGAGTATTGTCCACCGGGAATTTCGTGTTCATAAATTTCTGCGGTACCGGCTTTTAGTTCTGTTTCAAAGGGGTAATAATATTCGCGGACATCTTCCCAGTAGGTGGCAAATTTGTTGAGCGATTGTAGATCAACCGCTGTTTCACGTTCATGGCCTTTTAAGCTGGCCACCAGCGAGTTAAAATTCGGTTGAGAAGTCAGCCCGGACATGGAGCTTACCGCCACATCCACCACATCTACACCGGCTTCAATGGCTTTTAAATAGGTAGCCGGCTGCATGGAAGAGGTATCATGGGTGTGCAGGTGAATGGGAATATCCACGGCCTCTTTTAACTCCGGTATAAGCTTCTCGGCTGCATATGGTTTGAGCAGGCCGGCCATGTCTTTTATGGCCAAAATGTGTGCCCCTTCGTCCTCAAGCTCACGCGCTAAATCTACGTAATATTGTGTGGTGTACTTATCTTCGTCCGGGTCGGTAATATCGCCGGTATAGCAGATGGAGGCCTCAGCCAGCGCATCGGTCTGCTCGCGTACGGTGTTGATGCTTACTTTCATGGCTTCCACCCAATTAAGCGAATCAAAAATGCGGAAAATATCGATGCCGTTTTCTGCCGCTTTGATGATAAATTCTTTAATTAAATTATCGGGATACGCTTTATAGCCCACGGCGTTGGAACCCCGTAAAAGCATTTGAAGCATGATATTGGGCACGGCCTCTCGGATGAGCTGTAACCGTTTCCAGGGATCTTCATGCAGGAAACGCAGGCATACATCAAAGGTGGCGCCGCCCCAGACTTCCATGGAAAATACTTCGGGGTGATGTTTGGCAAAGGGCTCGGCCACCGCCATCAAATCCTTGGTGCGCATGCGGGTAGCCAACAGCGATTGATGCGCATCACGAAAGGTGGTATCGGTATATTGGATGCCTTCTTGGTCTTTAAGCCATTCGATAAATTTATCACGACCAAGTTCATTGAGTTTGTCTTTGGTTCCTTTGGGATAAGCGGCGGCTTTATCGAATTCGGGAACCTTTGGGGTGCGTAAATTACTGTTTTTGCGTTCATCGGTAAACTTGATGTCGGGATTGCCGTTGACGCCTACATCCGCAAGATAGTTGAGCAGCCGGGTGCCGCGGTCGCGCTTGGGTGGAATATCAAACAGCTTTGGGTTGTCATCAATAAAACGGACCGTAGCCGTGCCGTTAAAAAATTTGGGATGGGTGATTACATTTTCCAGAAAGCCGATGTTGGTCTTCACTCCGCGAATGCGAAATTCACGCAACGCACGGTGCAGGCGTTGCGCCGCATCGGGCAGGGTTTGTCCGCGGGAGGAGACCTTGACTAAAAGCGAATCGAAAAAGGGCGAAATAGTCACCCCGCGGTAGCAGTTACCGGCATCAAGCCGAATGCCAAAACCGCCGGCGCTGCGATAGGCGATGATTGTACCATAATCCGGACTAAAATTGTCCTCGGGGTCTTCGGTGGTAATGCGGCATTGAATAGCGTATCCATTGGTGGTGATGCTTTCCTGATTACCGATGAGTAGCGCCTTATCATTGAGTGAGCAGCCCTGAGCAATTAAGATTTGGGCGCGAACAATATCAATGCCCGTAATTTCTTCGGTGATGGTGTGCTCTACCTGAATGCGCGGGTTTACCTCAATGAAGTAGATATTCTCATCTGCATCAACCAGAAACTCTACCGTTCCGGCGTTGTTATATTTTACCGCTCGCGCGATGCCAAGCGCGTGTTTAAATAATTTTTGCTTGGCATTATCACTTAGCGAAGGGCAGGGCGCAATTTCAATGACCTTTTGGAAACGGCGCTGAATGGAGCAGTCGCGCTCGTGCAGGTGCACAATATTTCCTTGGCGGTCGCCCAGAATTTGCACCTCCACATGTTTGGGTGATACGATATATTTTTCCAGAAAAACGGTTTCATCCCCAAAAGCTTTGCCGGCTTCACTTTGTGCTTCGCCCAGCGAATTTTTGAGCTGTTTTTCGTTTTCAACCACCCGCATTCCACGTCCGCCGCCACCGGACGCTGCTTTAATGATGACCGGATAGCCAATGGTTTCGGCCTCTTTTTGAGCCGTTTTAATATCATCGGCATTAACTTCAGCACCCTCAATAACGGGCACATCGGCTTTACGAGCTACTTTTTTGGCCGAAATTTTGTTGCCCAGCTGCTGCATTATTTCGGAATCCGGTCCTATAAAAACGATGTCTTCTTCACGACAGCGGCGGGCAAACTCCACATTCTCCGACAAAAACCCATAGCCCGGATGAATAGCATCAACCCCATTTTTCTTGGCTACCCGGATAATTTCCTCAATATCCAGGTAAGGTTTCAGCGGATCATCTTCCGCGCCAATTTGGTACGATTCATCCGCCTTGTAACGGTGCAACGAATAGCGGTCTTCGTAGGTATAAACGGCTACTGTGCGCAGACTCAGTTCCGAGCCCGCCCGCAGCACGCGGATGGCAATTTCACCGCGGTTGGCAACCATTAATTTTTGAATGGGTTCAGATGTAGTATCTCTTGACATATTAAGGGTCTCTAATTTATATTATCCCGATTTATTGGTTCTTATCTATAGTAGCACGAACAGATCCCATGTTCAAAAATGAATTTGCTAATCCTTTGGTTTGAACGACCAGGTAATCTTAAACTCGGCCACTTTTTCATCCATTTCATCATTCCCAATACTCGTGGCGGTATACGTATGTGGTTCGTTGCTTTCCAAACATTTATCAATCGTAGCCTTAAATTCGGGTCCATCTGTACATTTATAAGTGATTTTACCCACAGCTTTTTTAGTGAATTCAGCCTCAATCCCCACTACAATAACCGAGAACTTCTGGCTGGATTTCTCTATAGCATTGATGGCTAATATTCCGGTGGAAAGCTCGGCCGCCATGGCTTGACAGGCAAAATAAATAGAGCGAAACGGATTTTTGGTCAAATATCCCATCGATATGGTAACCTCCGTTTCATCGGCATCCGCATGGGGTACACGTAGGCCGGCTATAAAACCCATAGGCAAATTTTTCAGAAAAAATAGTTTCAGCCGAAGCGGACTCCTCACCACCTGCATAAACTGACTGGCTGTGGATGGTTTTGGTGATTCAACCGTATTTTTTGGCATAATTGTTTAGCCTAAAAATTTAGAAGCAGTATCAAGCGTAATTTTGAATGCTTTTTCAACGTCTTGTGGATGCGGGCACTGCATCATTGTTATATTCAATAGGGCTTTGTACGAAGAACTCCTTTGGAGAAATACCCACCGAACGCTGATCTGTCGTTGTCCCGCCGGATCGGGATTCGCAATGACAATTAGTATTTCAAAGCCCTCATTCAAACTGTACGTCATAAATAGCAATGACAGAACCAGGAACCGATATCGAGCTACCCCTTGGGTTGAACAGCTCACTAAGTGTCCTGTAATTTTTGTGATAACTCATAGCATGATGACAATAAATGGAAGACGGTTAACAATGTTAACCAAACAAACGTACATATCAAACTTCCGATTTTTGATTTGCAACTTACCTATCTGCTCAAAGTTGTAGGTTTTGGCTTGTACCCACCCCGGGCCCCTCCCTAAAATTCAGGGAGGGGAGTTAATTAAAATTAAGCCATCCCGATGAATGTAATGAAGAGGGATCTTAAAGGATGTTGCAGCTATCCGCTCTGGTGGTGAGATCGAGCTTTATCACCGCTACTCGTAGAGCGATTTGCCAAATCGCTCAACATAAATCCGAGCTGTAGCGTTACAGCGTTGCGAAGGAGTTACACTCTTGAGCAGTAATATCTGTTACGGTTTTGCTGCTGTGCAAAGGTATTAAGAGGATATAAAAATAAAGTTAACAGTAAGCACCATAGCATATCCATCAATCTAAATTTATATATATTATTTTACTCATTTTAGTACATGGTCGGGCAGGCTGCCCGACCTACTTTAAATTATTTAGCAAGTGCTTCCGCTTCAATAAACACACGTTTTACCCGCGGATATTTAGCTTTGATATCTTTGGTTAATCCCGCAACAGATTGCTCAATAGCACCTGCATTAAGTTTATTGTCGAAATCTGCAGTAATGGTCACCAAAATGTACTCTGGGCCAACATGCATGGTTAATACTTCATTTACGTTTTTAATAGCATCCAATTTTTGGGCAAGGGTATTAATGCCTTGCACGGTTGGGGTTTGGGCGCTTTCACCAATTAGAAGACCTTTAGTTTCGTAAGCAAGCCAGGCGGCGGTGCTGCCCAGGATTACGCCAATACAAATAGAAGCAATACCATCAAAGATGGGGTTGCCTGTCCATTGGCTGAGCCCGATACCCGCAATGGCAACAAATAAGCCCAAAAGCGCGGCAGAATCTTCAAAAAGCACGACAAACGTAGTAGGGTTCTTCTCCTTGTGGACGGCTTCAAAAAGGCCGCGATTACCTTTTATATGTTTAAATTCTTTCCAGGCAAAATACCAGGCCACACCGGTGAGTAAAATCCCAAATCCCAAAACACCATAGCTAATTAAAACATTTTCAATGGGGTGAGGATCCATTACGCTATGAATTCCTTCATAAATAGAAATGCCGGCTCCAATAGCAAAAACCATAATGGCTACAATAAAGCACCAGAAATATATCTCTTTTCCGTAGCCAAAGGGGTGATTTTTGTCGGCGGGTTGCTTCGCTTTTTTGAGCCCCAACAGAAGCATAAGCTGGTTACCGGTATCAACGCTGGTATGGATGCCTTCTGAAAACATGGCTGAACTGCCGGTGATGGCGGCAGCAATAAATTTGGCGGTAGCAATAACCGCATTGGCTGCAAGAGCAACATAGATAACTTTTTTAGAACCGGAGGCCATTTTTAGCTGTTTAGTTTTGTTATTTGATAAGTGGTTTAATACCCCGACCCTTTAGGTCGGATAGATTACACAATAAGATACGCTAAAATATCCTTTGCCGAAGGCATCCCTTTGGGAAAATCCCCTCTGGGGGGTTGCAGGGGTGGGTTATAATGAAAGAAAATTATTTTAGTGTATCTCATTCCATTTGACACCCCGATGGCTCTGCCCCGGGGTTATTTATTTTTTTTAATTAGCGGGTTCTTCGGCTTCTATAAAAATTCGTTTCACCCGTGGAAATTTGTTTTTGATATCTTGGGTCAGCTTTGCCGTAACTTTTTCAATGCGGTCTGCATTTAGTGTATCATCAAAATCAACGCTGAGGTTCACCAAAATATATTCGGGGCCCATGTGCATGGTCAGTGTCTCGTTGACGATTTGAATCCCCTCATAATTATTGGCGAGTTGGGCAATACCGTCCACAATTTTGGGTTCGGCACTTTCGCCAATCAACAATCCTTTGGTTTCATAGGCCAACCAGGTAGCCGTAAGGCCTAATATCACTCCGATAATGATGGAAGCAATTCCATCAAGGATCAGGATACCGGTGACCTGCCCCAGCCATATTCCAAGCAGGGCCACGAAAAGCCCCAGCAGGGCCGCTGTATCTTCAAAAAGCACAACATAGGTGGTGGGATCTTTGGACCCGCGGACTGCCTTTAAAAAGCCCTGATCACCCTGCACCTTTCGAAATTCTTTATAAGCGAAGTACCAGGCACCGCCTTCAAAGCAGATCGCCAGCCCTAATATAATGTAGTTTATGTGAGGACTTGAAACGGCGTGGGGATCCATAAGGCTGTGAACGCCTTCATAAATAGAAATGCCCGAACCCACGGCAAAAATGGAGATAGCCACGACAAAACTCCAGAAATAAATTTCTTTGCCGTGCCCAAAGGGATACTCTTTATCGGCCGGCTTTTTGGCGCGTTTCAAGCCTAATAATAATAACAGCTGATTGCCCGTATCAACAACCGAGTGAATCCCTTCACTCATCATAGCTGCACTGCCGGTGATGACAGATCCTACAAATTTCGCAATGGCAATAAGTCCGTTTCCAATGAGTGCTGCATAAATTACTTTTTTTGATCCGCCGGCCATATAATTTGTTTTGAAGTTTTAAATTGCCTCCAACTTGACATTTTTTACTTAAAGATAAAAGCCTATTCTGCAAAAAAATATTTTTTCTGTAAGTTTTTGAGTTGGCATGCGACAAACAAGTGCGGGAGAAGAATATTTTCTGAAGTAGTAAAACAAGATGAATATCAGCGAAGAAAAGTTTGCCAAACTTATTGATGAGAACCGGGGGCGGTTACAGCACTTGTGCCGGGTGTATTCTGGGCAGGCTGAAGAAGAAAAAGACCTTTTTCAGGAAATCATCATTCAGATATGGCGTTCGCTGCCTCATTTAAGGGTAATGCAAAGCTTTCTGCCTGGATGTATCGCATTGGTGTAAACACGGCTATTTCACATCTAAGAAAAAAGAAAACGAGGCAGGACTATTACGCATCCTACGAAAAGGAGCAAAAGGCGGGAAGAAAGCAGCACTATACGCCTGCTGATGTGGAAGAAAATGAGAATACTCAACAACTCTACGCAGCCATAGCTCAGCTCAATATATCAGAAAAAGCGGTGATTACCATGTACCTGGATGATTTTAGCTATCAGGAAATTGCGTTTGTGACCGGCATCACAGAAAACTATGTGGGTGTGAAATTAAACAGAATAAAACAGAAATTGACAAAATTGATCGGTGAATGACATGGAACTTGATGAATTAAAATCGATCTGGTGGAAAAAACAGAAGGTTGAGGAACAAGAATATCTGAGCAAAGAACAACTTGTTATGATGCTCAACAATAAGATGATTTCTTTTGATGAGGAGATTAAAAAAAGAGATTGGCGGGAAATTGGTACAGCCATTGTTATGAGCGTAATTTGTGGAGTCCTGCTATTTATTCTGGATTCTATTTGGTTTAAGCTGAGTTGTGTAACCATCATTCTTGCAAGTGGGCTCATTAGCTACAAGCTTTGGGCTGCCCGCCGGACGGAAGAAGGGGAAGAGCTCAATCCCAATGTTTCCTTCAAAAAGCATTTGTGTATTGAGATGCAAAAAGTTAAAGCGCAAAAGAAACTTTTGAAAAGTGTACTGTGGTGGTACTTGTTACCCCTTTTTATAGGGTATCTGTTCTTTATGATTGGATTTAACTTCTATTGGTTTATTACCGCAGGGTTTGTGATTTTTGGATTAGTACTTTATGCATATATATGGAAACTTAATCAAGATGCGGTCTCAAAATATATTGATCCAATGATTACCGATATTAAAAATGCTGTACAATTTATTGAACATCCTGATGAGTAGTTTTAATTAAAACAAAAAAAGCCATACCTATGATTTCATCACTTAGAAAAGTTGTTCTCACCCTCACATTATTACTTTACGTATCCGGCCTGCAAGCCCAGCCCGATCTCAAAACCGTAGAAAAAAATATATCTGAACGTATTTCAGAGGGCAACAGCCTCGGCATCAGCGTTGCGTATATTCATGCCGACGGCCGCACCGAATATATCAATAAAGGTTACCTGACTTCCGACCGGGAGCGGAATATATCAAAGAAAACCATCTTTGAAATTGGTTCGATATCAAAGACGTTTACCACAACCATTTTAGCTTCAATGGTTGAAGCGGGCACGGTTTCACTGGATACCCCGGTTGAAACATTATTGCCGGATTCGGTAAATGTTCCCGCTTACGAAGGAAAAAAAATCACCCTGCAACACCTTGCCACCCACACCGCTGGATTACCCAGCGTAACTTCCAATATTACTTCAAATGATCCGCTCAATCCGCATGCAGATTACACGGTGAAAGAATTACATACCTTTCTGAGTAATTATGAACTTTCCGAGGCGCCCGGATCCACCCATCGATATTCCAACCTGGAAATGGGATTACTGGGGCATGCCTTGGCACGAAAAGCGGAGAGTAGCTATAGCCAGCTCGTGCAAGATTATATCGCTTTTCCACTTTCCATGAATGATACATTTGTGACTGTACCTGAGGCCAAAATCGACCGTTTTGCAGATCCATACAATTTTGGTGCACCGGCTAAACACTGGGATATCCCCACGCTGGCCGGGGCAGGAGCCATTCGTTCCACAAGCGAAAATATGGCCCGATATATGAAAGCGCAGGTTGGGCTGGATACTACGGATTTACAAAAGGCTATCAATCTGACGCATGAAATCCAGTTTGACACCGGCAATGGCCTGATTGATGACATCGGTTTGGGTTGGTTCTATGCAACCGAAAATGATACCATTATTTGGCACAATGGTGGTACGGGAGGGTTCAAAAGTTTTGCGGGTTTCAATAAAGAGAATGGAACTGCCGTGGTGGTTTTATCCAGCGGGAAGGACAGCGTTGATGACCTTGGACTTCATCTGCTGGATAATCGCTATCAGCTAAAACAAAAGCAGGCTACAGCAACCGTTGATTCAGCCTCACTTGAAAAATACACCGGCACCTACCAGCATGCAAGCGGCACAAAGTATTATGTGAGCCGTGAGGGGAATAAGCTTTTTGTACAACTGAGCGGGCAGGGAGTAAACAGGGTCTTTCCAAAATCAGAAAACCGATTTTTCTATAAGGTAGTGAAAGCTGAAATTGAATTTACTAATGAGGAGGCAGGAGAATTTCAGCAATTGACGCTCTACCAGGGCGGGCAGCAAATTCCGGGCAAACGCATCAGTGATGAAACGGGGCCGCTGCAGCGTACTCAAATTGAAATCAAACCGGCACTTTTAGAGCAATATACCGGTACCTACCAAATTCAGCCGGGGTTCAGCATTGCCGTAACTCTTGAAGAAGATACGTTAATGGCTCAGCCGACCGGACAACAGCAGCTGCCCATCTTCCCTGAAAGCAAGACCAAATTCTTTTACAAAATAGTGGATGCACAGATTGAGTTTATTCCAAATGAAGATGGGGCGTTTAACAAAATGAAACTTTACCAGGGCGGTCGGGTATTGGAGGGAAAGCGCATTGAAGAATAACAGAAAAGAAACCTTTAAAAAACCAACCATGTTATCATTGCCGACGGCTGCGGTTCAATATATTAGTTTAATTGCTATTAATTTATGTTAGATATTTAATTTGGGTATTCAGAATGAGGCATTATTTAGATTATCTAAAAATTTTATTAAAGTTCAATTTTAAAAATACTGCCATCTATACCAGTATTTTATTGCTTTTCATTTCTCCTCAACTTGTGGCGAAGCCCGGTACACAAACTTTGCAGGAGACCATTGTAAATCATCTTTCGGTAGGAAACTTGGTCAACGTGTTCAACAATTTGAATTCATTGGAGCCGCTTGAGGAGTTATATACGGTGGTATCTGTCGATTCTACAAAATTGGAATCTTACACTGGAACTTATCAAATTCAGTCCGACTTCAAAGTTGTCATCTCCCAAAAAGAAGGTCGGCTAATATGCGGAGTAAATAACTCGGAGAAATATCCCTTATATTCTGTAAGTGTTAATGCCTTTTTATTAAAAGCTGTAAATGCCCGTATTGAATTTACAGATGATGAAAATGGTGAGTTTAAAAAAATAATACTGCATTACTCCGGCCGGGTGCTGCAAGGTAACCGAGTAAAGGTTACCGACGGGCAGAAGATTAAAGATCAAATCATAAAAGAAGAAGAGGCATCAAATGGAAAAGATTATATAGAATTAAGTCCAAAAATTCTTAGTAAATATACGGGTACCTACTTTAATGCCAACGGGGAAAAGTATTACGTTTTTTACAGGGACGTTCAGTTACAATTTCAGGCAGCGGGTGAACCAAGCCTGAAGGTTTTTGCTATAACAGAACATCATTTTGATTCTAAATCAATACCAATTGAAATTGAATTCAGTGATAATGGGACCGATTCATCACAAAGTTTTACGCTTTATCAAAATGGAAAGGAAATAACGGCCACCCGCAAAAAAAATCAACTTTCAACCACGCCAGCCCAAGCTCCTGATAAGTACTCATTGTCACAATTCGAAGGTACATTTAAAATAAGACCCGGTTTTTATATCACTCTTACCAAAGTCGACAATCGGTTATCAGCTCAAATAAGTGGACAAGAGGAAAACCAAGCTGAACATTTAGGTAAAGCTAAATATTATATTAAGGCTCTGGATGCTAATATTGAATTTATTCCGGATAGTGACGGAGACTTTAACACGTTGAAAATTTTTCAATCGGGCCGCACAGTGATAGCAGTGCGCTTGGACAATTAATTGAATTTAGAAGGTCACAAAATAAAGCTTCCGCAGCAGAGCGACGGAAGCAGAAGTTTATAATTAAATTTTTTTTATTGCGATGTTTATAGCGCAAGCGCCCGCTTGTGCTATAGTTGAAGCGAACGCTGGAATATAGCCTATTTCGTTTCTATTCTTCAGATTCTCCAGTGTACGCTACACGCCAAACGGTGCCTTGGGAATCATCGGTAATATAAAGCGTTCCGTCAGGGCCAACGGTAAGTCCGGTGGGCCGATGGTCTGCGTTGCCCGGTTGTGGCTGGTCAGAGCCCGGAAAGCCGGTGGCAAAATCGGAAAAGTTGGATGCAGAACCATCCAGCGGTGCATAAACAACTTTGTACCCTTGTTGTGGCAGTGGGGCGCGGTTCCATGAGCCGTGAAATGCAATGAGCGCGCCATTCCGGAATTTTTCAGAAAATTGGGTTGCATCGTAAAATGTTAGTGCATTGGGGGCCCAGTGACCGGGAAAGGCTTTAACCGGGTTTTTAAATTGTCCGGCGTATTCCGTATTGGCGATCATTATTTCACCGTCTCCGCCGTATTCGGGCGCCAGCATAAGGGCGTTTTTGCGCTGATCGTAATAGCTGTACGGCCATCCGAAATTATCGCCTTTGCTCACTTTATACAATGTTTCGGCCGGTAATTCGGCATTTTCTTTTTGGGTGTAAAGGTCGGGCCAGTTTTGCGAGAGCTGGTCGCGCCCGTGTTGGGTAACGTACAGGCTATTTTTGGCTTCATTCCATTCTAAGCCCACCACATTGCGCAGGCCGGTGGCATAGCGCACGCCGTCTTGCTGCTGGGTTTGGCCTAATTCAGTAGCACTGAACTGCCAGATGCCTGCATGGCGCTCCAGCAGGGGACATGGATCTTGGCCGGGTGATTGGGTGCTGCGATCTTGTTCCTGACATGAATTCGAGGGGGCGCCCACATTCACATAAATATTTCCGCTGTTATCAAAGGTAAACGATTTAGCCGCATGTTGCCGTTGGTCTGGAAACCCTTCAATCACCACTTCGGGCTCTGCGGTGGGAACCAAACTGTTTTTAATCATTTTGTAGCGAAACACTTTGGTGGTAGAACTGGCATATAAATATCCATCATGAATGCCGATGCCCGTTCCGGCGTGATCACCGAAATATTCCTTTTGGTCGGCTATGCCGTCGTTGTCGGTATCGCGGAGGGCTACAATACCGCCTCCGTTATTAGCCCGGCGCAGGGCAATGTACATATCACCATTCTCTGCAACGGCAATGTGACGTGCAGAGCCAAGACTATCGGCCACTTTCAATGCTTTGAATCCGGTGGGGAGGGTAAGTCCGGCGTTATCGGAATCGAATGAAAGTTTTTTGACGCTATTTGAATCGGACGAGGAAGATGCGGAACATCCTATCCCAATAACGGCTACAATTAAAAGGGCGTAAAAAGCTTTTAAATTCATCATGCGTAGGCAAAATTTAGTTACATTTATGATATCCATCATTGAAAATGTAGATTTAAATGATGCCATTCCAATTATTTTATATCTCCTACAAACTTTTACACCTAAGTATATAATATCAGAAGCATGCATATAACCAGAATATTTTTTGCGCTAATAAGTTTTCTATTTATTCTTTCGATGTCCAATGTGGGTTTTTCGCAGTCACTCGTAGAAGAGGGGAGTGAACCGGAAGTTGTGGCCAAGGGATTTCAATTCACCGAAGGTCCGTTTTGGCATCCGGAAGGATATTTACTTTTCAGTGATATTCCTGCCAATACCATATATAAATGGCATCCTGACTCTGCGGCAGTTCAAGCCTACATCACACCGTCGGGTCACTCAAACGGAATCACCTGGGATCCGGCCCAAAAGCGCGTAATCGTTGCGCAGCATGATGGGAAAATTTCTGCAATCGTTGATGATTCACTGCATATTCTGGCATCCAATTTCCAGGGGAAACGACTCAACAGCCCGAATGATGTGGCGGTGAAGTCTAATGGGACCATCTATTTTACCGATCCGCCCTTTGGGGTGAGTGAAGAAAATAAAGAACTGGACGTCAATGGGGTATATCGCATAGATAATGATGGCACATTACAACTGTTATATGATAAATTAGCGCGCCCGAATGGAATTGTATTTTCGCCCGATGAATCCACGCTTTATGTCAATGATTTAGCAGACGGGCAAATTCTTTCTTTTAAGGTAACATCGGACGGTAATCTTTCGCTGCCAACAAACTTTGCGGAGGTTGGTCAACCCGACAGCACCGGTGCTGCTGATGGCATGGTGGTGGATAAAATGGGACGATTATATTCAACCGGGCCGGGCGGAATTCACATTTTTGATGAGGAAGGGAAGCTCCTTGAAACAATCGCGCTTCCGGCTCGTGCCACAAATTTAGCATGGGGCAGGGCCGGCAAAAACGAACTGTACATCTCAACGCCCTCGGCTATTTACCGGCTGCAGATGAAGAGTAAACGAGTGAGCGATTAGTAAGCTTTTATTCTATGTACTAACCACTAAGTCATCCCGAACATAGTGAGGGATCTCAAATGATGCAATAGCAAGGTTACTTTAGTAGAATTTGAGCTTTATTAACGCCTGAGATTCCTCATCGCTATGCTCTTCGGAATGACTTCTTTTTTAAAATAGTAACCCCACCAATCAAGTCAACTTAATGGCGCAAGCGTCCGCTTGTGCCATTTTTTAAGCGTTGTTTTTATCCACAAACCGCAGAGCTGTTGATGGAAGATGATGTTTGTTAACTTTTATTGCGCTGGCCAAGGTACGAAAACAACCAAATAAAACACCATCCGGCAGTAAGCCACCACCAGCCGAACATGCCAAGCATAATGATGTTGAGGGCATAGAGGACATGAAGAAACCAATCCGGTGCTTGCTGATTATTTTGAGTACGACTCAAAAACCCATCACCCGTTAAAACCACGGCTTTAGCGACAAGTAATAAACCGCTGTAAACGGCAATGACCCACCACATCCAAATGTAGCCGAACCAGATGAAGGCAGCTATAAAAACGGTGACCAGGATATCAACAATTACATCTTTTAGCCAGTTCATAGGTAAAAATAGAAGTTTAAATTTTAAAATTGCATAGTGATGCCGGCTCGCAGATTTCGGCCCGGGGCCGGCTCAAAATAACGCCCCCCGAATGCATTTACAACCACCGAGCTGCTGTAGCGGTTATCAAAAACATTATTGGCATTAATGAACGGCGTGATAGAAACGCTGGATCCGGAGAACGTTCTTTTATAGCTAAATTTGGCATCAACAACCGCATATCGGTCATTTTGGGTGTTGTTTAAATTATTAACCGGATATGAGTTCACGTACTGCCCGCTTAGCTGAACCCAAAACGGATCGGGCGACCAGCTCATAGTAGTGGAAACACGATGTTTAGCCACACCGGGTACGGCATTTCCGCGGAGTGATTGATTACTTAACGTCCGGGCTTCAACAAATTCGGCATCGGTAAGGGTGTACGATGTTTTGAGGGTGATGTCTGCTTTCGGCTGAAGCTCAGCGGTAATTTCTATGCCTTGGTGACGTGTTTCACCCTGATTACGAAAAAAGGTAGCCCCGTTTTCTTCAAGCTGAAATGGAAAGAGCAGATCCTGAATCCACAGGCGGTACAGAGCAATGTCATAAGTGAGTAATTCGCCAATCAATTGACCCCGGCTGCCCAGCTCCAATCCCAGCGTTTGCTCCGGTTTAAGGGTTGGATTGAAGCCGTTGCCTCCATCCGGCCGGTTCACCAGCTCGGTAGTGGTGGGGGCTTCAAACGAAGTGCTGATGTTTGAATAAAACGTTGCATTTCCCAGCTGATAGCTAAGCCCAAGGCCGGGACTAAGCGACTGAAAGGTACGTGCCGCGGTCTGGTTATTTCCGGTCGAATCGGATGCGAAAGTGATCCGGTCATACCGCAGGCTGGCAAGCAGTTGAAGCGAACCTGCACTATATTCAGATATGGCAAAGAGGGCCTGATTAGAAACTTTTTCAATTTGGTTAATGGTCGTTGATCCACGTTGGCCATCAACATTTTCAAATTCTTGGCGGTCATCATATTGGTACTTAAGGGCCCCGCCCAGGCGTACGCTCAGATTATTGAAATCTTTTTCGAGGGATGTTCGAAAACCACCGGCTTTGCGATCAACCGTGATGATTCCGAAGGGCAGGGGATTATTTAAATCACGATAGATACCGTAGCCACTAACGGTTAGCAGTCCGGCTCGGGTCGGTTGGTAGTATGAAAGCCCGAGCTGCCCTTGCGTAACCTGCTTGCCGGCTTCGGCATCAACAAAAGAGGCATTAGCTCGCTGTGGAGTTTCGCTAAATTGTTCAGCGGTTAGGCCGCTGGGGTGTTGGGCCTGCGGCATCCAAAACAATGCGCCGTTGTAGGCTAAACGTGCATCGCTCGGTAAATTGTAGTTGCCGCGTATGCCGGTGCGAAATATTTTAGATGCACTGTAATTTCGGTAGCCATCGTCAAACTGATACGAAGCGAAGCTGCTTACATCATGCTTGCCAAATGAACGGGACGTCTGGAACGAAAGGTCGCGATACCGGAATGATCCGCCGGCGGCCTTCAATTGGTAGGTATTATTTTTTGCATAATCAGGCCTGGTTGAAACATATAACACCCCGCCGCTGCTGTTGCCCCAGAAACTTGCGGCCGGACCCCGAATCAACTCAATGCGGGTGATGAGAGCGGGATCAATAATATTGGTTACCGATTGCCCATCGGCCACGGTAAGCGGAATGCCGTCTAACACCACCTGAATGCCGCGTACGCCAAAGGCAGCACGCCAGCCAATACCGCGGATGGTGATGCGTTCGCCCAGCGAATAATTTTGGCGGTCATTGACCCAAATGCCCGGTAAATCTTGCGTGATGGATGCCAGCGATGAAGCCGCAGATCCCGCTATTTCTTGGGCCGAGCGTTTTTTAACACTAACAGCCAACGGTGCTCTTTCGGTGGTAAGTACAGCGCGAACAGCCTCCACGGTGATTGATTCCAGCTCGTAGGAAGTGAGGCTGTCAGATGGTGTTTGGGCTTTTAAAACGGAGCAATAAGACAAGCAAAGAATAATTGAGAAAATAATTTTTAGCGGTTGGATCATACCTGGAGTTTGTATTGAAAACGAAGTGTGGGTTTTTGTCTGATTGATATTGAAAGATTAGAACAAAAATGGGGGAGTACGTATTCCGGTTTTATTCTTTCATAAGTGTAACATAAATATAATGAATTCGTAAGCTTAAAAAGCGTTGCAAATCACATAATACCGATGCAGACAAATTTTAAAAAATTATTCAACCAACATTTCGAGTGGGCGGCATTCACAGTCGGCTTGCTGTTGCT
>Ga0306901_1000315_pt1 | contig 22722 bp, 20 predicted proteins | sample AntRauMFilla3767_FD_190431 | JGI IMG/M metagenome (GOLD analysis project Ga0306901, IMG submission 190431) | Saline lake microbial communities from Rauer Islands, Antarctica - Metagenome Filla 3 #767 (v2) (version 2) | ecosystem: Environmental > Aquatic > Non-marine Saline and Alkaline > Saline ... | reverse complement strand
GCATCTACATGAGCCATGAAGCCAACTCTCACTAAACTACCGTCAGTACAAAGTGTCTGGTTAGGTACGGCATCCTCGAATGCTTTCCAGCCTCCTGGCCACTTCTTCAAAATCTCATCACCCTTTATTACCACTGAGTACGCTTCAATGAGTACAGCCATACGCTATGTATTAAATGTGGATTCTATTGGTAAATGGTCGCTTAGCTTTTGTTCTAGAATCAAACTGTGGTCTCCTACACTACATGCTTCTAATGATGCTAATACGGGGCTGCTCACGTATAAGTGGTCCATCTGGTGTAGAAAATCATTACCTCTAACTGCTTTATACGTGGGCACAATTTCACCATGATGTTCTCGCACAACGTCTCGTAGCCCCAGGTTATTCATCCGGTCAATGATTTCACGATTCCCACTACTTTGCAGCCCGTATCGCACAGCATTAGCTTGTTGCCAATCTTTGTCAAAGGTTTCGGAGGAATTAAAATCACCACCCACCAACCAGTGTTCGTTTGGCTTCATCGTATCCTTTAAGCTTGCCCAGAGTATCTCGGTAAGAAATATTTTTGCATTAGACTCGAGCTTTATTTCACATTGCTGCTCAGGTGCGATTTGAGTGGTATCAATCTGCCAAGCTGGACTATAAACTGACACAAGGTTATAGGTAGTCCCATTTATTGTGATTCTGACAGAAACAAGGTTTCCTCGATACAGCTCCAAGCATTTGTTGACCCATTTGATGTTTGAGGTTAATGGATTGAGTTGTACCTCGGAATTTTTAGCCATAACAACCGTGCTAAATCGCTGGCTTCCACCAGTTCGTCTTACTGCCGACACACTGGTAATGTTGTATTCCTTAGTGATATTGTGCGGTATAGAACCTACTTCCTGGAGCAAAGCAACATCAGGGCTATGTTTTGATATGTATTTCCAAGCGTCAGATGACTCAGTTGCTCCATTGATGTTCCATACCAACACTTTCATAATCAATTCTTATCTTCAGTGGTCTTGATGATTCTGCTTATCGTTAGTTCATTAAACCATCTACCGAAATCATTTGGCTTCAGGAGCTCAAATACGTAGTGCTGATTTACGTCCGCTCTGTAGGATTCTTCAATATCAACTGGGTTTACAGCACGGAGTCTTTGGTTAAGGATTTCAAAGTGAGTTTTTGCCCAATCAGCTTTAGCTGGGGTAGCCTCATCGGCATCCTCGTCAGACTTAATCTCGATTGCACAAATAATCTGCTCTACACCCTGTTCTTGTAGCTTCAGCAACGAGTCAGTTTCATTACCGGCAGTCTGTTGTGCCTGCAAGTACGAGTCCAGCTTAATCTTTACAAAAAAGTCAGGGTTGAACGAACGACGAACGCGGTCTTTCCCACCCTTCCAGTATTCATAATCAAGCGAGTAGAATCCCTTATCTGGTGATTTTATCCAGGCTTCAATAAACTTGCTGTGCTCTAGCAGTCCAAAAGTAAATTCTTTCTCCGGCGTATGTGAGACCAGCACTGCACTTTGCGGATTCTTAAGCACTGATGTGTTAACGATGTATGGTGGTCTTGCATCATTTTCTACCAAAGGCCTGACATACTCGCCATGTGTACCTAGAAAGTTATTTGGGTCGACAAACGCCAGTGTACTTTGAGCTACTTCACCACGAGTCTCGGTCAGATGCTTCAGCACTAGCTTTGATTTATCGTCCAATTCCTGCTCGTAGTCTTCGGAAATAAACGCAGCAGCATCACGCTCGAGTTCTCCTACTCGCACTGATTCCCGACTAAGTCCGGTAGTGGTCAATGGGACCAAGTCGCCTTGTACGTTTTCAAAAACACGCTTCTTCGTGCCTTTGGGAAGGAATTGATTGAAATACAACTCAATAGTTTTTTTGTTCTCCTCGGTTAGTCCGTTTGATTCGATACTAGCTGTTTCCATCGCTGTGAGAATCTTATTACGTATCTCTTGCTCAGATGGACATCGCTCTACTACACCACTACCGAAGTCGAAGTGAATCTGCTCATGCTCTCGATTCTTAAACCGTCTATGAAGCTGGTCTACGATACTGTCGACTGTCACCAGTTTCTTTTTCAAAGCGTACTTGTCGCCACGACCGTGAGCACGCACAATAGTAATCTTTTCGGTCACATCGTATTTGGTTAGCTCTAACGTACGTGATGGTAACTCTTTCTGTTCTGGGTCAGCTTCTACTTGTTTCGAGCTGGCTAGATAATTGAGGTTGAATAGTGTGAAATGCTTGTTTGAACGCGGGCTCGTGTTGTCAGGATTGAGTGGATTTGAACTGATGTGCAGGTCAGAGTGTGTCACTGCGTCCATGAGCTCCTGAATATGTTCAGCAAAACGTTCATGGTTCGTGATAGTCAGCATTGGGTAGTTAGTCAGAATCTCACCGTGTGAAACTTTTCTTGGTACACGGAGACCACGCCCGATTACTTGTGAGATGAGCAGTTTGGAGTTGAACACCTTTTCTTCCATTGGTACGATTTGAAACACGTTGTCTACATCCCACCCTTCAAGGAGCTTACCAACTGAAAAAATGTACTCAACCTTCCCACCGACCTTGCTCTGGTCAGTCTCTTCAATATTGTCGAGCTTGGCTTTATAGTCAGACTCATTTTCGCTGGTAGTGACACAAATAACTTTCTCTCGCATTTCATGCTCTAATTCAGTCTGTGATTTATCGCTGTCAGTTTGTGCATACTTTGCTAAAAACGAAATAAACTCATCAGTTCGGTTGCGAGCATTTTTATTATTCGGACAGTAGAATACAGTAACTGGTTTTACTAGTCGCTCCCCATCTTTTTTGTAAGCGTATTTTTCACTTAGCTCTTGATGCTTTTGAACCACCACTTCAAAACGTCGCTCAGAGGTCCATTTCATCTTCTCATTTTCTTCAGTCTTCACATCGAGAATCGGGTCAATATTCTTGATGAATTTTTCTTGAATAGCAGTTGAAATGTTGTAGTCAAAAATGACATCAGCGAAATAGCTGTCACCGTTATATGGTGTTCCGGTAAAACCGATGTGTCGTTTGATTTTATGGCTGCCGTCTGGGTTTCGATAGTCACCATCTTTGTACCGTCCGACACCCATTAAAAATTGCATCCAGAGTCGCTCGTTCTGTTCGTCCTTCTTTCCACCTTCTTCCACTCCGGCAATTTTACCTGTATTACCAAAGGTAAGATGCGAATACGCATGGTGCACTTCATCACTGAGTACCAGAACATCATCTGTTCCCTTAAACATAGTGTCCCACACGCCTCCAAAGGTGAATACAGCGTTAATATTTTCAATCACAATACTGTCGTCACCAATTTCATCGTTGTCGTTTAGAAGATTAACAGCACGACCTTGGTACTGTGGTGGTAGCAAATCATTCCACTCTTTTTTATCGATAAACTCACGAAACTTATCCCGGAGCCCCTCTTCAATAATGGTTGAAGGTGGACCAAGCACGAGCACTCGTTTAGTAAGTCCCATTACGACAGACAAATATGCTACCAAGAACATGGCAAACGACTTCCCTGTACCGGTAGCCATATGCACAACACCCGAAAGACGATTTGGTAATGGTAAGTTACCAAGCATTAGCTCTTCATTTCCAAACCGCGCACGGATATGCTCTTTCTTTTCAAAATTCTCTTTAGCTAAGTCAGCAGCGCTTTCATAGCCACCACCCCAGAGATAAATCATCGTATGTTTAACGGCTTCATATTGGTATTCACGTCCAGCAGTTACAGCCCGCACATAGTCTTCGATGTCGCTAAAACGAAATTTGTCATAGTTACACTTGCGAGTATTTACATTCAGGACGTGTTCAGAGAGATTCAGCTTTTCTACCTGTTTAGTTCGCTTGGCCATACTAATTTACTTTTACTGGCTTACTCTCGTTGCCGTGCTTATCAATCGCAATCACCCCTACACTGTCACCAAGTCCGGCTAGCGTGATAGAGCCATCCTCCTGCACTTCTTTCAAGAAGACAGTTTTATCCATATCAAACGGTTTTCCTGGCTCGTATTCATCGTCCACCAGAAGCATGGCCAGGCCAGTGTATTCTGGAAATCGGTTACCTTCTCCATCGAGAATCTTTGTGTCAAAGTGCGTAATTTGCAGTCCTTTATCAGTCCGTTTTACCTCAATCTCTACGTCTTCATTAAAGTAGAAAGCTGTTGAAGATACCAGCTGGTTCACATCATCAGGCTTACTTGGTTGGTCTTGCAGGGTCAGCTTGCGTGATACATCCTCAAGCACCTTGTACGGGAAGGTCAGGAGCTTGAATTCAACCTCATCACCGTTGTCGTTCTTGAGAGTTGTATCACCAATATTCGTACATGTTTCGGGGGTAATGATGTAGTATTCTCCCTTTAGCTTACCGCCAGACTGAGTGAGGATACCCTCCAGGTATTCCTCATCGATTCGAACATCCTTCAGAAACTCGTCCTCCCAGACTGGGTACACTTCAACTGGGTGTGCATTTTTTTCAGCAAAGACTATGTCAGACTTGAACTTCTTACTCATTTCAGCGTCCTTGGAAAGCTGGAACAGGCCGAGTACAAAATTGACGTATCGGTCCTTGTGTTCCCGTAGCTCCATAACATGCGAGAAGTCATAGGCACCAGAAGAAAGAACGCAGAATGGCTTGGCTTTCTTTCCATAAACATCACCCTTCTTTGTAACGACTTTATCGTCCTCGTTTTTCACTTCCTCCAATGCCTTACTTTCATCTATGCGCATCATACGTCGTTGCATAGTGTAGATAGCATGTTTACCAAAATCACACGCAATCCACCTGCGACCAAGTTTTTCTGCTACTGCAGGTGTGGTTCCAGAGCCTGCAAAACCATCCATGATTATGTCACCCGTATTTGACGAAGCTTCAATAATTCTAGAAAGCAAAGCCTCTGGCTTCTGAGTTGGGTAATCTTGAAATTCCTCATAGGTCTTATTCACTATAGGTAAATGCCAATAATCTGGTGCGATTTTTCCCTCTTCTTTCATGTATGTTCTGGTCACTTTTCCACCAGTCAAAGTGTTTTCCTTGTATCGCCTGCCGTCAGTGTCTGTTCGATTAAATCTTTTAATTGTAGCCTCTGCAAAAGGTTCATATATTGGATTAAATAAGAAGTCAGTTTTTTTTGTATAAAAAAAGATTGTGTTATGTTTTGATTGAAAACCCTGTGCACGGTCTGTCCCACCAGTAAATGTCCATATTATTTCATTTTGGAATTTATCCGGTCCAAAAACTTCATCTGCTACAAGCTTTATCGAATGTGATTTTTTATAGTCAAGGTGAATGTATATAGAACCATCGTCAGTAAGCAGCTCTCTTAAAAAGACAAGTCTTTCTCTTACACTTTCTATGAACTCTCCAGACGTTACTTTGTCAGTATAACTCTTTTCCCCTTCCTTTCCACCAAAGTCACTCTTTGTGGCAAATGGTGGGTCAATATAAATAAGCTTCACCTTCCCTTTTACTTTGTCTTTAATTAGCGGGTCTTCATTACGATAACAGGTCTTTAAAAACTGGAGGTTGTCACCTTGTACAAGCATGTTCTTCCACTCATAATCAGCCGCCTCCCCAAAACAGCGTGACACCTGAAGTGGAGCGGCTCCGATACCGGCACTTGCCTCGGCTAGAATAGTCGCCTTACTCCGCTTACCTGCGTACTCGAGTGTTGGCACCTTGGCCCGGTCTAGAGATACAACGTCAAATTTCTCGGCCGTACTTGGAAACAGCTTTGCGACCAAGTCTGGATTGGGTTCGGTGTCATTATTCAATGCTTCGATGAGCGCTAGCTTTTCTTCTTCTGTCAGTCGTAGTTTGGCCATATATTTATGCAAATGCTTGGTTTAATAATCGATTTAAAACGTCTACTTCCGTTTCTTCAGGTGACTCTGGGAGCAAAGTAAAGCAGTTTATACGTAAGAAACGGTAGCCGTAGCTTTCAAGCTCAAGCTGTCGCTGTACGTCGTAGTCAGTGAACTCGCTACTAACTGCATTAGCAGACACTGAAGTCGGGTCTTTGAAGTGCCACTCGAGCCCATCGTACTCTAGGATAAGTGAGTCGGTCGTACCGTTTTTGTTGTAAGTAACCAAGAAATCAACTCGGTAGTCTGGTAACTGAGCAGCGTATTCTGCTCGCAGATATTTTCCTATCGGGAATTGAGGAACGATTGTCACGGCATCTTGGTTCGACTGAATAAAGTCAGTCGCCATCAGGCGTTGATACAGTTCCTCTTCCTTTGGTGAGCCGAATACTGTTGTATCAGCTATAAACATATCATTTTTGGCACTTTCATCCAGGGTACGTTTATAGAATTTGAGCGCATCACCGAGTCGAGTGTTGCTGTAGTCCTCCAGGTCTTGACTGTGTACGAAGACCATAATGTCTTTGGCACGACTAAATCCTACGTTTAACCGCTGCATCTTAAGTGACCGAATATTGTCGGCAGTCCCACCAATAACCGGGTAGATACTACCGAGGTTGGCATTGCTAATCTTTTTATCCTCCACAAACGAATAGTAGATAAGGTCACGTTCTTCTCCTTGTACGTCACCAACAAACCAGACTGAGAGTTTGTGGTCACGCTCTAGTCGTGGAAGGTCAAGTCGCTCCCGAATAGCTTCTACCAGACGCTGTTGCTGTTCTCTAAAGGATGTGATTATACCGATTGTGCCGGTATATCCACCAGTAACACGAGTTTCAATATCTTGGATAATGGCTTCTATTTCATCGAGATTGGTATTTTGAGCCATTTCACCTTTGGTATCGACTGGCATAAAGACCAACGTCTGTGCTATTGGTTGGGTGCGAATACGGTTTACAACTAGCTCCATCTGAGCCGGCTTGTAGAAGGTCTCGTTTGAGTAGCCAATAATTTCTGGGAAGCTACGGAAGTGTTCCTTCAGTGATGTGCTGTAGTTTGCCATTGCCTTTGCAAATGAAAGCGTAGATGTACGAATATTAAATGTCTTGAGCCACAGAACTGTCCCTGGTTGGATTTCAGTACTTGTAATTACATCGTCAGACATTTGGTTATCCTCGGTCACTTCTTCTGAAATACCGGCCATCAATTCATCGACACTCTCTTTGGAGATGTTGGTATGAAACTCATCAGCGTAAGCGTTAATAATTTGTGAGAAGTAAGAAGTTGAGTATTTGGCGTTCACATTCACTGCGCTTACTGCACCGTATTGGTATTCATCTCCAAGGACCACCACCTGCTTGGCTCGTAAAATCAGTGAAATCGAATCAGCAATTGACACCTGTGACGCCTCGTCAATAATCAGGACGTCAATCATGTCTTCGTCCATCGGGAAGTGCTTGGAGATAGTCTTCGGCTCAGCAATGATACAGGAGATATTATTTAACAGGACATCAGCCTCTTCTCGAGAGAATCTTTTATTTCCTTCAAACGAAGTCTTGATGCGTTGTATTTCGTTGACATGGTTATTGAGGTTCTTCAGTCGATTGTCGTTTATATGCTCAACTCTTTTTTGTTCGAGTTTGTAGTACTCGTTTAAGAGTGGCGTGTGTGGTGTTTTTTGATTTGACTTCATTGCTAGTGCACCAAACACTTCCAGATAGCGCCAGACTTGTTTACATAATTCAGAGTCATTCACTAGTTTCAGTGAAGATAAGTCTGCAGCCGTTACTTCTAATGCTTCTAGTAGCTGTGGTGCTGCAGCAAACAACACTTCAAGAGCAGTCTGGTTCTCTTTGGTAAATAACTCCTGGTTACTTTGGTGCCGTTGTACACTCTCGTACAATTCTGGGATACCCTTTTGTTCGTTGTTTGGTAGACGTTTATACTCGTTAACCCACGCCTCGTAACTTCTAAAGCTAATCTTAAAGGCCACTTTGTTTGTAGCCAGGTTGAGCTCCTCGAGTGTAATATCCTGCTTATTGCTTTCAATCGCTCGAGCAATCTCGGCTACGACTGTGTTGTGCTGTAGGCTTTGCAATTTATGTAGCAACGTTTCTTTTTGTTCTTTACTTGGATTCTTGCCTAGGAGACCAGAAAAGACTCCGCCCACACCATCGTTTACGGTCAGTTGAGCCAGCGGGATATTGGTTTTGAAAGTGCCGGTGAGTTCTTCGAGGAGTGTCCGGTAATCATCGGGTATTTCTCGCAGAGTTGTATTGAAACTGAGTGAATCAGGTGTGACGCCATTAATTTTTTCACATGCATCTAAGAAATCTGCTAGTTGCTCTTGCTTCTGGGTGACCCATTTGAATTCATCCAAAGATACACCGGCTAGTTTTACTCCAATGTCTGAATCAAGCATCCTAGTAATGGTTTGTACTGAGATACCCAGCTGCGGTTCCTTGCGTAGCGTTGGGAGCTGTTGGGCGATTTCAGACTGTGTGAGTTCGCTATGGAGGTTATGAAACTCAACTATTTGCTTAATACTATCGACGTCCTCTGTTGAAGCATTGATTTTATCTTCTAGAATAGACCGTAATTCAGTGTCAATCCGTTTAGTGTCACTTTCAATAGCTGATTGATTATACTCAAGGGCACGGTCATTTGCTGCGTTGATTACGGCGTTCTGCAAAGTATTCTGGAGACCATTTGGGGACCCAGTGTTGCTATCCATTCGCACAATTGATGGCTTTGCTTGTGGATGTAGACTTTCATACTTGGTTGAGAGCATTCGGTCTATTACATCCAAAGCCTCTTGCTTGTGGGAGGTGATTACTACTGATTTCTTGTTTTCGTTAGCCCAGTACGTTAAAGCAGCTATAGTGTGTGACTTACCAGTACCTGGTGGACCATCAACAACCACTACTCTATTTTTCTCATTTTGAAGCGCAAGAAGGATGCGTTTTTGCGAATCACTGATTGGAATTGGACTACTAGATAGATACCGTTCGGGGCTCTTTGCAGGATATTTTTGTTGGAATCCTTCACTAACTTCCTGTGTGAAGTTGGGTATTTGCCCTTGGATGTAGGAAGACACTAGATTGGTAAAACTGCTAGTTTCCCCTTCGTCTAAGCGGGTCATTATTTCTGAGTAGTCGAGCAATTTCTTATCCTCGTTAGTTATGGTTTGCAGGCCAATACGGGCTTCAATTTTTGGTTTTCCTTCTTCGTCATGAAGTATATCCTTGAAGTTAGGCTCGTGAATAAACGGAGTATGCTTGCCGTACTGTGTTTGCAGATAGACCTCAATCGCCCCAAGATAATCCTTGGCACGTGAAAGTGAACTAGACCGAGGAGTTGTAAGTACCTGGTCGAATTTGTATCCGTTTATTGCCGGGGTGTTCAGTAACAGCAGATTCCTCGGGAACGTTACCAACACTTCAGATTGAGTGAGACGGAATTCTAGTTCTAGAAAATATAGCGGGTAGCTAGCGTTCTCATCACCGATACTGTGAAAAAAAGCATACGTAGTACCCATGTTAGAAAACGTCTCGTATTTTTGGAGGTTAAAAAATAGGTCGTACAGCACAATGTCTGCAAATTCTTTTTCTATGTAGGAGGAGATTGCCTGCACGTAGTCCGCTGTAGAGTGTGTTTTTGTGGCGATTGTTTGCCACTGAGAATAATGTTCCTGTAGATAGTTATTTTGACCAAAAACAGTCTGCGGTACATGAGTTATCCCGAACTCTTGCTTCTTTTCCTCAATAAATTCTGTCTGGCGCTGTATTAAAATTGTCTCTAGCTCTTTACGCAACGCAATATTATATTTTCTGGTAGCAGCGGACCACCATTCACCCTCTTCAGTTTGTATCTCCTCCTTGGTAGTCAAATCACCCTCGAACATCACAGTCTCTCCCTTGTCATTGATATGCATTACTTTCGGGGCAGATTCGTGAAATTCATTTATGCAGGTTTGTAGATAGTCTGCTGTAAAACTGTTGTTAATCGTGGCAATCAAATCATCTTTTACTACTTTACCGGACAATTTCAGAGTATATTCACCGCCTTTAATCGTTACCGGTTCACTGCTACCAGTAGACACTTTTTGTAGTAATTGGTTCTGGAAACCAGTATAAAAAGATAAATCTAATGTTAATTCGCTATTTGTCCAACGATAGTTAATTAAACGTCTAAAATTAAACCGAGTCTCAGTAAACGCAGCAAAATAGTTGAGGATTTCTTTAGATAATTTACCCTGGTTCATTAGGACAGAGTAGCATTATACCTATGTATTCTCAATTATTATGGCTTTATAAGTACTTATTCGACGACATTCACTAAAATCTCCCAAATCTTCACCATGGCCAGGGTGTCTTGGTCGCAATATTCACGTAGTCCGGCTATATGCTTCTGTTTTACCTCTTCAGAGTACTGGCCGGTGACAATCCGATTCCATGTATCAGCAGCCATTCCACCATCCTGGACCAGTAACGTGTCGTAGGTCATGGAAGGTACGAGAGCTGGTAACACAAATTTAATTGACGATTTACCCTTGAAGTCTGGATGCCAATACACCGCTTTGTTTCCATCAAACGGGTCAATCAGGTCTACAACCCTATCATTAACATTCTCCACAAATTTTGCGTAGTCAGGATTGCGCCCAGCTAGTTGTTCGTTAATCCCCTTCTCGAACTTCTGGTTCCACACTAAAACACTCCCAGTAGCCGGTAAATTAGCCTGTAACGCCTCTAGGAAGCCGGCATCAGGGTTTGTGTCATCAGTGTGTAAGAAGTCAGTATGGACCGGTTCTGCTCTTGGTTCTTCTATGACGTGGAGTGAAAATTGAAACGGTATCTGCTGGTATGGTCGGTATCCTGGAAAACGAGGAATAGCAGACGGATAGGTTTCGTAGTCGATAAACGCCAATGGGTACTCGAGTTGTTCTAAAAATGTTTCTACTCCTGCTTCGTCAACGTCTACACGTCCACTTTGAGCAACCGTGACCTGTTTTTGTTGAATGTTTGAAAGTGTATCAATCTGTTCTGGTGAGAGTGCAGTAATATCAAACGTCTCACTCTCTACCAGTGCGGCTAGTTTGTTTTTATGGATACGAGAAATGCGGTGCACGGAATATTCAGGTAGGCCCGGCAGCGAATACCACGAAGTCGTACAGTGATTGCCTTTAGTTTTATTGATGCAGTCACAGTAGCCTGCAGGCTCTGCATCCTTCAGTAGATACTCCCGGACCCCAGCCATTTGCCCCTGTATGTCAGGTGTTGCTGCTGTCACTTCATCGGTAAGGTCTTCTGTTACAAATAGGTCTGCAATCGAGAGTTCTACTCCACGAACATACTCTTTGTTTAGCCGGACCAAGTTGTATGAATGAATCGGTACCCCCAGCATATCCAGTACAGCTTTCTGAAACGCTAGGTCAATCACATACTCTTTGGTTTTTCTGCCACCTTCACCATCAGCGGTAGCACTGGACGACTTCACCTCGTACAGGTCGTAGGCGTTATGAGCTTCATTCCACACAATAATGTCAGCTACTGCCATGTATTCATTAGTAGCAAAGACAGGCTGGTAGATTACTGAAGTATGTTCAGCCAGCAGCTTAGTGGTCAACTCAATGTCATCTCGGTGCTCGACTAATTCACCACCAGAAAATAGTTCACGAGCCAATTCGTCAATCTGGTTACCGGTCTCGATGATGTTCTTATCGAAGTCTGTCAGCTCTTTCGTTTGATATACGTCTGGCTTATGCAGCTTTAACCACGCATTTTTGTTGCAGTCTCTGGCTATTAGAAAGTCTGTTTTGGTGAGTCGCATATGACAAGCCTAGCACAAAGGAGATAAACGATTTGCTTAGGCAGATTATAGGTATGGTATAATTACCAACAGAATATAACCATGTTACTCACATGGTTATACACATACAGTTCGTTGAATTAGTGCTGGTACTTTATCCGCCCCGCCCGGGTCAATAACAACTCTACCTTAATGGTATCGGAAATCCTGGAGTGATGGATTAGTCACTCGGTATTAGCACTAACTCTGCGAACTTCCTTACTGTCAGTATATACCTATTATTCTTCGCTGTGTACACTCCCTGTGTACAAGCTAAAATCTACTTTCGTAAGACAAACCTACAACATCTGTCCAGAATGCAATATTTTTAGGGTCGATGGGGTCACCAGCTTGATGCACCCGTTCCATTAGTCGGTTGTAGATAGCTTCGGCGGCAACAAGTGACTGTAGTAGCTGTACGCTCTTCAGGATACGGGTGATACGTAAGTGATTGTGGTCCATGGTGGTGAGCCAGTGGTCGTTATTGGTGTAAAAATGCATCATCCGCTCTACAGCTTGTTGTTGGTTACCAAGTGCTGCATCACTTTGACGTAAGAGCTCAACTTCTTCTGGTGATAACACTGGCGCATCGTGAACTTGCTCACTTTCATCAAGTAGTGGAAACAACCATTGGATGTAGTTGTGTTCCTTCTCTAGCCATTCATCGTCTTGCTGCAGAACAGCTTCGATGGTTCTGCCATGTGCATCGGCTGACTCCCCTGTTAAGAAAGAAACGACTGACATAGCTACTGATTAATTGTCCGTTCTGGACCGTCACGATAAGGAGCGATTACACCCTCTGACTCCAGAGCATCCAGTAGTGAGAAGGCACGCTTATAACTGATTTTGAACTGCTTTTGTAGTAGTGAAACGGAACACTGGCCACTGGATTGCACAAATTCTTTGGCATCCGCAAACAAACCATCCGGACCATGTTCATCGATTTCAGGAGCAGTTGTCTCTATAGTCCCTTCATCAATTAATACTCGCTCAACCTGGTGCACTTTTTCGTATAACTCGCTCACCATAGCCACCAGTGACTCAATGTCTTTCTGCATCTCTTGCATCTTATGTTCTGCTTCGTGAGGTTCCATATAGGCAGGATAGCACGTTACGAGACAAGCTTGAGTAAATCCTCCTCTGACTCGTATGCTCTCAATCGGCCACTTAATAGTCCGAGTCGGTAATCAATACCTTGCGTCATTAGTCGCCAATTAGTACCAATGAGTGTCTTCTTCACTAGTTTTTGTAGGTTACTGGCGCTAACACGCTGATTATCAGTCTCCATTTCTTCAACGCTGAATTCAAGAGAGACAAACTTCTCAACATTTGGCTTCTCAAAGACTAGATTCAAATATGATGTGTCCGCCAGAGCAGTTGTAAGCCGCTCCTTCACTTGCGGAATCGTTAACTTCTCAAGCTGAGCCACTGCATCGTACTCTTCTTGGTGCTCCTCTTTATGTTTCCAGTCTTTCATTAGTGACTCTGCGTTTATACTCCACTTCTTGAAGCTACGTGCTTCTTCTAACGCTTCACCAGATAGTGAGAATCGTGCCAGGTCTTTTTTGTAATCTGGGTCAGGCGTATCTTTTTTAGCAAACTCATATTCATCTACCTCTTCATGTTGGCAATTAGAGCAGCTATATCGAGTCTTCATTACCTCCTTATTGGTCGGTAGATTTTCCACCTTCAGCGTATGTTTGCACTCGGGACACAAGTACTCAGTACGTTTTCTTTCAGTACCATCTTCGTATACGCCCTTCATAGGTAAATGACCCCTAGGACAACGCATAAAGAATAATACGTCTTGCTTGTCATTCCGTTCATCAATAGTGCGTAAGTCTTCGTTCATCTGGTCGTAACAAGTGTCACACAAAATGTTACCAGGCATTGTAGCCTGCTTGAGCCTGGCATCCTTTGCCTCATCCTCCTTCATCCAGTCATCAATTAGAGTTTCTCGCCTGTCATGCCAATCGAGCTTCCGCAACATCATTTCAAGTGAAGAAATATGTAAATAAAGCGATGCTTTCTTTGCTGCATCATTTTCGCCTGACTTAGTTTGCAGAGTTTCTAAGTAATATCGCTCCTGGCGCCTGCAGTCTTTGACAATCATTCGGTCGACACGGTCTTCATAGATTGCACGGTCCTTTAGGTGAGTCTCCATAAATTAGGTAAGCCGGCTGCAAATAGTGTCTATTTCCTGTTGTTTGGGTAGCACTTCTAACCAAGCATCTGGAATCGAGTCTTTACCGTATAAAACACCTGCCAGACCGCCTGTGACCGCGCCAGTAGTATCTGTGTCGTGTCCAAGGTTTACCGCCTTAAGCACTGCTTCCTCATACGAGCCGGTATTTAGCAGGCACCAGAGTGAAGCCTCAAGGGTATCCATCACATAGGCTGAGGTCTTAATTTCCGGCTCAGGCACGATACTAATTTCACTGTCTAAGATACGCGCAAATGCAGCAACTTCTTCCTGGTCAATTTGTTCACTAGCCATAAACGTCTGCATCCGTTGCTGCATGGCACGGTACGTCTCTACTAGTAGCGTATCTAAAGTATCACCCTTTCTCTTTACTAGTTCGTCGATGAATATTAAATACACCAAGCAAGCTAAAGCGGAGCGGATGTGGGGATGTGTTAAGGCTGATACTTGCCAGATAGTTTGAAAGTTCTCCTCTATGCCCTTTTTTTGCAGGAATGGATATAACGGGAAAGTGCGCATCAGTGACCCATTACCGTTGGTATTCACACCAGCTTCAAAGTGTAGGTATTCAAACGCTTCGTAGTCTTGTGATTCAAGTATTTTAAATAGTTCGTTAAAGGCTAGCAGGGTGCGTTGCCCAATATCAAATAAACGGTCGTGGGAGGTGTATTTCTTATCTTGCCACCACGCTACAAAGTTCCGGGCTATACGCTCAAGTGAGTACCCATCTGCTAGTGCGTCAGCCAGAGCGAGGGTAAGTGCTCCGTCGTCACTCCAGGCTCCGACTGGCTGTTCGTGTGAACCACCTTCTCTTGGACCAGTAACGGGATTTTCTTGCAGGGCTTCACGGCGCATAAACTCTACTGGCACACCCAGCATATCTCCAACTAAAACACCATAAATACCGTCTTTTGTTGTACTCATAAAATATCTCTAGTTATCTCAATCAGGTGCTCTGGGTTGGTGCGTAAATCTACTTGGACCACAGACTGATTCTCATTGCACTTCTCCAGCTCTTTCCACTCAGCTGCAAAAATATCGTTATCAAACCAGATAAAATCAGATTGCCAGTCGAGTGCTTCAGTCTTCATATCAGTCCACACTGTTCCTTTGATGCGGTCGATGTCTGGATACAGTGATTCTGGTAGTAATTTTTTCATAATCTGCCTGGCTTTTTCTGGGTCACCGGTGGTGCAGTGGGTAGTGAGCCAGTAGGTGTCATAGGGACGCAAGGCAATAATAAAATCCTCTAAACCGGCGGCAGCTGGGTTGTCCAAGTCCCAGCGTTCTTCGTGAATCATGGTGCCGTCAATGTCGAGGTAGATTTTCATATCTAACTAAACAGATTACCAACCAAGAAAATTAAACCTGCAAAAAGACTCATCATAAAAATCTGTATTGTGAATAACTTCATCATTCCTGCTGTTCCATCAGAGGCCCGTACTGTGTGTATGGCCCTTGGACGGACAGCTGCCCACCCCATCGTAAAAAGTAGTCCTGGCACAATAATATAAAACCATTGAAATTCTGCGTACCCAAAATAGAAGGCCGTGACCATTCCTCCTGCCATAAAGATTCGATTTAGAATAGCCATAACAAAAATTAAACTTTACTCTAATACTTCACGAGGTGATGAACCGTCCTGCGGACCAATGACCCCTCTCTCTTCCAACATATCTATCAGCCTAGCTGCTCTAGAATATCCAACCCGAAGTCTACGCTGTAGGTAGGATGTCGATGCTTTTCCTGCTTCAATGACAGCCTCTTTTGCATCTTGATATAGTTCATCTTCTTCAAACGAGAACAGTTCAAATTTGTAGTCTGACAATTTTTTTAGGTCAATTCCATCTTCGTCTACAGCGCCATACTTACGCTTAACATTCAGCACGCACTGTTTTACCTCCTGTGTAGTAATGCCTTGCGTGTACACTGGTGTTGCTGGAAATATATTAGGGGTAGTGACTAAAGCTGACCCCTTACCAATCAATTCTTCTGCCCCACTATCATATACAAACAAATCAGACACCTCCGCTGTATCTACGGAAAAACAGAGTACACTAGGTATGTTGGCACTTAAGGTTGCTCGGAGGATTCTTGGCTCATAACTAGCTGTAGAGAGGACCAAATGGATTCCTACACCACAAGACATCATTGCCAGACGTCGTAATAGTTTGTCGGCATCATCCCCATAGTCAGACATGAGGTCCGCTATTTCATCAATTACAACCAAGACAACCGGCAAAGGGTCATCCATTCGCAGCTGCAGTGGTATTTTTTGTCGATACTCAGCAAAATCTTCAACTCCGGCAGACTCTAGGATTTCATAGCGACGTTCCATTTCTTTATTTGCCCACCGCAGCGCACTCAGGGTTCTAGTGGTTTCGTTAATGGGAGCTGTGAGTAGATGTGGTAGTCCGGTATATAGCTTAAAGCCATCCTTGTCACCATTGTCAGCTAGCATCAATCGCAGTGATGCTGGGTCATTTTTGGCAATCAGGGTGGTGATGAGTCTATGTATAAAAGTTGTTTTTCCAGTGTTGCTCCGCCCACCAATGAGTAAGTGTGATAGCTCGGCAACATCACACTCAATGCGTTCTTTCTTTTCTGTAATACCAAGTGATGCCACCAGTGCTCCTGCTGATGGTTTTCTGGTCCGGATATTTACTCCAGTCGATGTTATATTCACGGTTTTTTCGTAGCACCTGTATCCCAATCAACTGAGTGTTTTTAACCGGCGCTTCAATCTTCAAAACATGCGTACCAAGAGCAAATCGTAGGTCATCAAGGTAGCTCGTGACTTCGTGCATCCGGACTGGTTTCTTTGGAGTGAGGTAGATGTGGTAATAGGTAATACCTTCATAACTTTCAGTCACACCCATAGATACACCAAAGCTAGTGAATGTGTCCACAATAGTCTTTGTAACTGTCTTTAATTCACTGCTCATATATTAAAATAATAGCATTTTATGACTGGCAGCACGAAAAAAGCCCACACTACAGATTGCAATGTGGGCTTTTTGTTAAGCAGTATTTAGTTGTTAATCCTTCAGTCGGCCAATTAAGTCGCTTGCATCCTGTTTACTCATCGTATCCAGGTTACCGAGCATCTGCTCCTTCTCGTCCTCATTGTCGACCTTGCTATCAATCAACTGTGTTAGGAAGCGTTTCTGGGCGTCTGATGCTTGGTAGGTAGCCGCTGCGTAACTGTCACTCCCTAAACCAAAGCTTGGAACCGCCTCGGCCTCATTGGCTGCAAAGGCATTTGGGAACTTACCCGCTCGAACACAGGCATCGGTCAAAGCACTGGAAAAAGCAAATTTAACCGAGTTATTAATGTACCGATTGGATTGAGATAGAACAGACATACCTCTACCTTGCCCAATAACCTTCTCACCAATCTTCAGGGTGCATAAATACGCAATAAGTCCGGGGTGATTAAATACAGTATTGGTCTGTGCGTCCTCTTCAAACGTGGCAGTTATCGAATAAATACCTAAATGTTTTTCTATTTCCTCACGGATTGGATGCTTTGGTGGTTCTTGGGTTTGCATGCTACTAAAACGTGATGCTGTGGCTGTGTTATTCATGATTATTTAGTTTAGTTAATCTTTTTATAATTACGGTCTTTGGTTTAATAGTCACCGAGATGAGGTCCCCTAAAGCGAAACCTGCTACTGCCAGGCGTTTATCGGCAATCCGGATACATGGTGCATCTTTGGCCTTCTGCAGGCTCACTACGGTTGTCTGGCGGCTCATACGGGCTGTTTGGCTACAGTATCTGTTAACTGGACCTGACACCTGTGGAATAGCGAAATTGTCCGTCTAATCTTCTTTATCTCGCCAGTCTCCGGGTCCTCTTTCTCAATGAATGTGACTGACTTCAAGCTTCTTTCTCCTGGCTTTACGGTATAACCGGCCTTTCTCCATGTGTTGTATGTTGCGCAATTGGTCTTCGGATTATAGTCAGCGGCTACTTTTTTCCCGAAGCGCTCCTCCAATTGCATCTTTACGTCATCATAATTAGCCTTGGACCCCATATATCCGGTGGTTATTTTAGGCTCTAATACCTCACTTACTTTTTTCATAGTGTTTATTTGTGGCAGTACCGGATGCATTACGGTACGTAGAGTGGTTGCCTTAGTGATTAGGTGCTCTACACACCTCCAGTGACAGGAACCTCTGCGGGAATATGGGGTATGGTAGTGGTTTGAAAAAAAGATGTTAGGGGTAAGGAACTATGTAGTAATGGGTACTCACGCAGTTTTATTTCCTATGAAAAGTTGGCTGGCTGCTGGTATAGGGGTGCAAAAATTTCTACCATATTTTTAGAGTACAAGATGTAGACGTGACTTTTAGTAGGCATAGGTTATTTATCTGTTGTATTATGTATATATGCCTGAATATCCAGAGGAATACAGGGTGGCAATGAATTCGCTGCTCAATTTATATGAAAAATACCAGAACTTAGCCTTTGCTGTATTAAGACGAGAAGTGGTATCTACAGCTGCTGATTCTTTTTACATGCAACATGGTTTTAAAAATATGCTCACTGGTTTCTGGGATACGGTATCAGCAACAGAGGACGACACCATTACTGCAATCATCCCCGACAAACTAACTGCCTTTCCGATACCAGTGTTGTCTGCACTTACTTCTGAATCATATGATGAAATTCAGCACACTTACGGCTTACTTAAGGACATAGCTAATAGAATTGATGCGGTAGGAAAACAAATGCCACCGGATGTACAATCGATGCTCACTCTCGCTGAAGCAGTAAAGTCAGGCGAGCAGTTAAGAACAGGAATTCTCTTGTCACAGAGCGATATAACTGAATACGATACAGAGCGTGCGGAGTTGGTGATTAACAACACTCCAATATCCTTTCGTGATATGGCGCAGTGTGACTACATAAATAAAGCAATGTTTCAGTACCCTGTTCGAACTCCTGTGTCTTGGGACGAAATCAATGACCAAATAAATCGCAGTGGAGATGGTTTTGAAAATAGAACTGGTTTTTTTGCAGCGATGTACAGACTCAATAATCATATAAAAAATCGCATTGGTACTAACGATAATTTCTATACACGTGGAGACGGAATGATAACTCGTCAGTTTGGAGCAGATGTCATTAACTAGTAAGCCCCACTAAACTCAAATACGTATTTCAGCCGTGAATATACGGCTTTTTATATAATTATAGTAAGAGGTTAGCTATAGAAACCCCTTATTACAAATTAGAAATTAAAATATGACGCCAATTGAAACAACAGAGGAGTTTCTTGGTCACCTCAATCTATCTGACGATGAACTACGTGAAGCACGTGACGTCGTAGATGAGCTGGCAGAAGCTATCATCCGTGGATACTGGGCTCGTCACAAAATTGATTATGCAAAAGAACCCAATGTTACAGAAGGCACAGGAGTATCTAAATAAAGGCTACTCCGTGATTCCAGTCGGTACAGACAAAAAGCCATTAATTAAGTGGACCGAGTACCAAACCCGCAAAGCAGAAGAAACGGAAGTACAGCAGTGGCTACAACAATTCCCCAACATGCAGTTAGGGATTGTCACAGGAGCCATTTCAGACCTAGTAGTGATTGACGTAGAAGAAGGTGGCGACCATACGCAATTCCCAGAAACCTTGACCGCAACAACAGGTGGTAACGGGTATCATCTGTACTACAAGCATCCAGGGACTCCCGTGAAAAACGGCGTCCGAGTCATGGACCTAGTAGATATTCGTGGTGATGGTGGCTATGTGGTAGCCCCAGGCAGTTCTAGCACTAAGGGAGCATATGACTGGGTAGAAGAAGCAACTGAACCAGCCCTGTATACAGGAGATGTGTTGCAAAGTCAGCCCGAGATGTCGCTAGAAACTGGTGAATTAGTGCAGACTGGTGAGCGAAATGTATTAGCAACGAAGAAAGCTGGGGAGATTCTGGCGAAGTTACCCACTAAAGCTCAGCGAGAAGAAGCCTGGGAGCGACTTCAGGAATGGAATCAACTAAATCTGATTCAACCATTAGAGGATACCGAGCTGCGTAAGTTGTTCGAAAGCATTGCAACACGTGAAGACAAAAGTAGTGATGGAGTAGACATTAAATTGGAACCATTAACATTGCAGCAGTTGTACGACCTCGAGTTCCCACCTATTAAGTGGCTGGCAAAGGATTTAGTACCAGCCGGTATGATGGGTGCTATTACTGGAGAGTCCAACTCATATAAGTCATTTGTCACACTAGCATTGGCGCAATCTGTAGCAACAGGTACGCCATACCTAGGTCACTTTGCAGTTGAGCAACAAGGAAAGGTACTTATCGTAGATGAGGAGAATGACCTACGTCTCATTGAAAAGCGGTTTCGAGATATGGGCGTAGAGCCACATGAGAACATCATCTTTCTGTCACGTCCTGGTGTCCGACTAGACAATTATAAACACATGGAGGCCTTACTTAAAGTTGTCGAAGAAATTAATCCAGTATTGGTCGTCTTGGACTCTTTGGTGCGCTTCCATAGTAAGGACGAAAACAGTGCCACGGAGATGAGTAAGGTGACACGAGCTATTGGTACTCTGACATCTCAAGAACGGTCAGTGGTATTTATTCATCACCATAAGAAGGAACAAGCAGGAAGCAAGAACTCAGGAACTAATAGCGTACGTGGTTCAACTGATATCTTTGCATCTCTTGATTTTCATTTGGGAATCAAGAAGAACAGTGATGGCCTAACAGTACATCAGCACAAATTGCGGGTACAGCAAGAATTACCTGCTTTTAATGTAGGTCTGGAATGTGGAATTACTAATAGCGACATTGCATTCAAATACGGCGGAGTAGATACCTCACGACAGGACCAGATGGAAGAGATTATGGAATCAATGAAGACCATGCTCTTTGAGGCTGCTGGAGAAGAGATTGGACGCAAGGAATTGATTGATGGTAGCGAGGCAAGTAACAAGCAAGGTGCTGAAGCATTGAAGAAGCTGTTGGCTAATGAGGTTATCTCATATCGAGTCGGTGCTCACGGTGCTCACTTCTACACCTATGGACCACAGATTGAAGAGCCTAGCTTAGATGAATTAGAAACGATGGATGAAGATGATATTAACAACTAATAGATTAATCAATGAAAAATAAATATATGCATGCTCGTGTTGCATCAGATGATGGCAGTGGAGGCAGTCTCAGTGAGCAAATAGCTTTTATTACTAAGTACTTAGAAGAAAAAGGCTTGGATATGAGAAGGGAAATCATTGGATATGAAAGCAGTACGGATAATTCTGTATTAAAATTAATTAAATGTAAACCTGCAGAGACTGATTCAATAACGCGTGGTAAGCGAACTAAAGCTCGTATTGCTGGGAAGAGGCATTATGTAATTAACAATACTCAGGTACAAAACAAACGTTCTGGCTGTAAGATACCCAAAAAATCGAAGAGTAAACTCATTAAAAACCGCAGTTAACAACATGCTATTATTAGGAATAATTATGCAACACACTCAAGTCATGTAATCCAATAATGGGACCTAAAACACCACATGCCTTGCGTATGTGGTGTTTTGTTTCCACACTTAAACTATAAAATATAATGTCTAAATACAAACGAAATAAACGACAAGCAAAATTAAAAACAAAAGAAAATAAGAATCTAACCGCCATTATCTACTATCGTGTAAGTTCGGTTGAGCAACTGGATGGAACATCACTCGTCATGCAGTTACGGGAATGTAGGAAGTATTGTAAGGCAAACAATCTTGTTGTAGTAGCTGAATTTGAAGAGAAAGGACAGAGTGCCAAGACAGTGAATCGACAAGAGTTCGTAAAAGCAATTGACCATGCTCGTAAGCTTAAGGTGGGTGCTTTTGTGGTCTGGAAATTCGACCGGTTTGCCCGTAATGCAGAAGACCATCTAGCAGTGAAATCTGCATTGATTAAACATGGAACACGACTCCATTCAGCTACTGAGCCGGTAGACAACAGTCCTAGCGGAAAATTTATGGAAACTATGTTGGCCGCATCTGCTGAGTTCGATAACGAGGTGCGTTCGATGCGTTGCTATGGTGGGATGATGGACCGACTACGTACTGGTATCTACCCTCACAAACCGCCAGTAGGTTACATCTGCGAACAGAACAAAAACAAAAACAAGAAGAAGACCACACCTGACCCAATTCATCCAGAGCTCTTCCCTATTATCAAGATGGTGCTCAATGGGTATATGGAACAACGCTACGGTCAAACGGGTATGATTGATGTATTAAATGAACAAGGATACGAGAAGCATTTTGGCTCCAAGGCGACGTTTAGTACTACCGACCGTATTCTGCGTCATTACCTAGATTACTATGCTGGGCGACTTTACTGTGTCGAAGATGATAAGTACTACGACGGTAAGCATGAGCCAATGATTACACTGGAGCAGATGAAGCGAATTGAGGCTATACGTGATGGCAGGTCAAACCAGGGTCCTAAGAAAGAACGACATAATCCAGAGTTTCCACTACGCCGTTCGGTGTTGTGTGGCTATTGTGATGGAGCAATGACAGGTAGTTCACCAACAGGACGTAAAGGTAAAAAATATCCGTCATATCACTGCTACAACAAAGCCTGCAACCACAACGGCAAAGTAATCCAGAAGCGACAACTGGAGAGTGACTTCCTGGACCTACTACAAACCATTACTCCCAGCGAACCATTCCTAGCCTACATCCATCACACAGTCGTAAACCGCCAGAAAGAGATTCTAAAGGGCGCACAAGAAGAAGCTAAGGTATACGACAAA
>Ga0306901_1000312_pt1 | contig 22758 bp, 23 predicted proteins | sample AntRauMFilla3767_FD_190431 | JGI IMG/M metagenome (GOLD analysis project Ga0306901, IMG submission 190431) | Saline lake microbial communities from Rauer Islands, Antarctica - Metagenome Filla 3 #767 (v2) (version 2) | ecosystem: Environmental > Aquatic > Non-marine Saline and Alkaline > Saline ... | reverse complement strand
TATTCAGGGGCATGCCCCTGAATATGAGAAACAAGCGGCATAACATCAACCAACCAGATGTAGCTTAACTTTGCCGCTAACTTGTCCGAAGAAGTAGGACCACTTCTATCCAACGTCGACGGTCATGTCTTTGGCTTCTTCCTTATCTGCACCTATTTTTCAAGGAGGCCGCCTTGAGGGCGGTGTCGAGCAAGCCACGGCGCGTCAATTACAACTCATGGAAAATTACCGTGGCGCGGTCTTAAGCGCCTATCAGGATGTCGAAGATGCTCTCGCCGCTGTAAAATCAGCCCAAAGTAGAGAAATATCTCTGCAAACAGCCATGGAACAATCTCAAAAAGCTTATAACCTCTCTAAAGATCGCTACGATGCAGGGGCGATAGATTTCCAAACATTATTGGACACCCAAAACGCACAACGTAATGCCGAAGACAATTATACTCAAGCCAAACTAGCGCGCTTAAGTGCGGCAATATCTTTGTTTAAAGCTCTGGGCGGCGGGTGGAATTCTGTATAAAAAGGGGTTCTGTCAACAGGGCGTATTAACGAATTTCCACCCGAACATTTTTACCCAGAACATCTGCAGCCCGCATAATCGTTGCAAGGGTCGCGCTTTCATTTTCCGGGTCTAAAAATCGATCAAGCTGTGACCGGCTGGTTTTAAGACGTTTGGCCAAGGTTGTTTTCGTAAAAGTACCTTGTTCAATCGCTTGCTGCAAATGCCAGGCAACAACATTTTTGATAGATTTTGTTGTTACTTCTTCATAAATTTCTTCTTCCTTCAGGAGGTCATCAAAGGAAGAGCCAATATGTGGATTTTTCTTATTGCTCATAGCTTTTCACCTCTCAAAGCGTTTTTTGATAAGCCGCTTTTCTATGGGCTACGCGAAGGACAAGAACGATAAACGCATCATCTTCTAACCGACAAATTGCTCGATAATCGCCAATACGGTATCGCCACAGCCCTGAAAAGTTCGCCTTTAGGGGCTTACCCTTGGCTGTAGGATCATCCGGCAGATTATCAAAGAATTCCAGAATATCCCTTTGGGCCTGTTTATCCAGCTTCTTTAGATCTTTTTTGACCCTGCGGTCATATTCAATTTTCCAGGTCAAGCGCTTGTCTCATTTCCTGACTGGTTAACCGTTTACCCGGTTGTTCCAGCCTTTGTTCAGCAATATACCGATCTTCAAGATCATCAAGATGTTCTTCGAGGAGCTGGCGAATATAAAAGCTTTTTGTCCGGCCTGTGGTTTGGGCCAGATGACTAAGCCTGGAATCTGTTTCCTGGTCTAAGCGTAAAGAGGTCATAACAATTCTCCGTGTATTACATGTAATCATCATACTACAAATAGCGCTGCAAAGCAATAAATAATAAAACCGAACCCGCAAGGGTTTCCATATTAACCCGAACTTAATGAGCATTTGTCAAAATGGGAATTTAGGGAGGGCGCACTTATGGGTTTGTTCCAAACCCGCGCGGTCAGGGCTTCGCCCCGACACCCCAAAACCGCCTTTTGCCCTATACACCTCGATCTTGGCTTTCAATGTGTGGTTATTGTTCAGATAGTTCTACAAGGCCGCCTGCCATAATTTCTTTACTATCAAAGAAATCATTATTGATGTCGCCATAAACATAGACCCTGTTTCCATTTTCGATTTTTTGAAGACCGACTTCGTCAAACGGATCATATCCAAGCAGACTGACATCAACACGTATGGATCCAACCTCATTGGTTACGGTGAATTCATCTCCTACATGGTCACTGACAGTCCCCCTTGTTGTTACGAATGTGCCTTCATCAAGTACATTATTAGCATCATAGGTTACATAAACGGGATCAACATCGGCGAGATAATAATAAACATAGCTATCATTCAAGTTGATGCTATAGGCTTCAATCTCACGGCCTTCCAGAAAATCATCATCTATAAAGCCACGCACTGTTACGGACTCTCCGGATGCCAGATAGTTTGTTTCATTCCCTGTCCAACCAAAACGGTCAAGCTCTACAGTGATGGAGTCTGACCCGTATTTCAAATCAAATTCATCGCTACGGATATCACCAATCGTACCGCTTAACACAATATAAGCGTCATCTTTCATACTGATTAACGGCGTCGTTATCTTTTCCGCAAGGGTTTCTTGCGCATTTGCCTGGCCTGAAAAGCCGATAATAGTACTGATGGCAAGTAAAGATAAAAATTTTGACGTTTTCATGGTTCTCCTTTTTCCATTGTTGTCTCTGCCCAGACAAACATTGAGAACCTGAAAAAAGTTCCTTAAGCCACGCTTGATACTTACAAATTTTTTATTATAAAGCTATATTGATAAGGTCTCGCCTAGGCTTTTTTTTCACACACTATCATTTCCATTGGCTCACATAGCAGTTGTCTGCCATCCTCGGCCTCGCTTGATATATCTAAATAGGCTTGACGAATACGCTCGCGGTCTTGTTCTGCCAACTGCATAACATCGTTGCCCAAACAAAATGACATCAGCAAAGCGGCCTCCAGAGACCATTCCTGCAAAATAGATACATCAAGATAGGCATCAATATTCGTGGATGTGTAATTGATCCTTTTTGTTTCCAAAGCTTCTTTTACACTGTCGCTCGCCTGATAACGATGGTTTGGCAGAACATCCAGAAACTGCTTTTTGACCTGATAAACGCCCTGTCGGCTGTTGTGTACAATCAGCAGCTTTCCATCCTCTGACAGGTGTTTTTGTGCCGTCTCTAGCAATCCACCTATATCTTCCACCGCATACAGAAAATGCACCATTGTGATCAAATCATAAGCTGTCGGTAGAACCGTCGTTTCATCAAACATTTCATGTCTCAGCGTTATATTCCGCGTGATGTCAGGCTTTTCTTCCTTAAGCCGCGATTGAAAACGATCAAGATCCTTGTGGTTGAAATCAATTCCGGTATAAGAAAACGATTTATCCTCTGCCTGAAGTGTTTTTAACAAGGCCAAGTCAAAAGCACCGTTACCACATCCAAGGCTCAATATCTGGCTGTTTTCCTGCTGAACCAAATTGACACCTTGTTGTGAAAACCAGTTCAGTGCCGTTGCCTGCAATGTGCCGTATTTCTGACGCACTTGATATCCGAAGGAATACACCGTTTCCGACAAGGCATATATAGTTTCCATGGATGTCATATCTGTTTTGTGTTGTTTATCTTGCATCATTCCCCCGTGCCGCGCGCAAAAGCATCTGGGAAAAGAATAAACGCTTTGATCAGCAGCTCAAGCATAAAAACATATGCTCGACGGATCGGCTCCTTCGCGGCAACAGCACTCATAGGCTTTCACAAAAGACCCCCTAACGAATAATATGCAGGAAATGCAGGTGACGTTCATATTGCGACAATATGTCACTTATAATCTGGTCCTGGGTATAGGCATGAACATCATAACGTTGGCCGCCTTCACGTAAATGTACTTCGGCATGGCAGTATTTTTCCTGCTCATCCCGTTTTTTGTTAACGCCGCCAAAGGCAAAAGTCGGTTTTTGATATTCACGGATATGAATGCCATAGACAAATTCCTGTTCATCGCCATGCATGACCGCGAGCTTTATATGATCGTCATCCCGGCTGATTTCAGCGTCAAGACTGCTTTTACTCCGAAGCTCTTCCGCGACTTTTTCAAAGGCTGGCAATGCGGTTGCCTTTAAAAAGGCCTGCACCTTTTTCCGGTCCGGATGGGCAACAATCGTCCGCAGGCGATCCTGCCACGCCATGGCCGTACCTTCGATCGGTAAAGAAGCCGGTACATCCATACTCGCCACCATGGTCTTTTCCAGCATTAAGCCACGGAACAAGCCATAACAAACCACCAGCATAATAAAAGTAAACGGCAAGGCAGCTACAATCGACGCCGTTTGCAGCCCCGCCAGACCGCCGGCCAGCAATAGTGTCGCCGCCACCACGCCTTCGCTAACGGCCCAGAATATCCGCTGCCAGACAGGAGGATTATCCTTCCCGCCCGAGGCTATAATATCAATCACCAGCGACCCTGAATCCGAGGATGTCACGAAAAAGGTTATCACCAGAATAACAGCCAATAGCGATACAAATGATGAAAATGGAAAATACTCCAGAAACTTGAACAATGCCGTATCCATCGAGGCCGATACAGCCTCACTAATAGCGCCATCGGCAATACCCATATCCAGAAAAATAGCGGCATTACCAAAACAGGTCATCCAGATGGTCGTAAAACCAACAGGTACCAGTAGCACGCCAAAAACAAATTCACGGATCGTCCGGCCCCGCGAAATACGGGCAATGAACATACCGACAAAAGGTGACCAGGCAATCCACCAGGCCCAGTAGAATAACGTCCAGTCACCCAGCCAGTCCTGCGCAGCCTCCCCCGAATATGCGCGCATATTAAAGGTCATCTTTACAAGCGAGCTGACATAGTCGCCCAGATTTTCCATCCATGCGTTAAACAGGTAAACCGTCGGTCCGGCAATGATGACGAATAAAAGCAAAACAACCGCCAGAATAAGATTAAAATTAGCAATCTTTTTAATACCGCCTTCCAATCCCAATATTACCGAAATGGTCGCCAATATGGTGATGATAGCGATCAGAACAACTTGCGTTCCGACCCCGACCGGAATATCAAACAGGTAATTCAAGCCCGCATTGACCTGCATCACCCCAAGCCCCAGTGACGTTGCAACCCCGAACATCGTACCCAGAATGGCAAACACATCAACAACGTGGCCGATCGGTCCATTCGCCCGTTCACCAATCAAAGGATACAAGGCGGATCTGATGGTCAGTGGCAGATCATAGCGATACCCGAAATAAGCCAGCGCCATACCAACCACAGCATAAATCGCCCAGGCATGAATGCCCCAGTGGAAAAACGAGATCCGCATTGCGTCTTGCGCTGCTTTAAGGCTTCCGCCCTCACCCACCGGCGGCGTATTGAAATGCATAATTGGCTCGGCAACACTGAAAAACATAAGACCAATGCCCATACCGGCGCTAAACAACATCGCAAACCATGAAAAGTAACTGAAATCAGGTCGGGAATCATCAGGCCCCAATCTGACTTTACCAATCGAGCTTGTGGCAAAAAATAAAGAAGTCAGCAAAAATATGGCCACAGACAATAAATAGAACCAGCCAAAACTATGTAATATCCATTCCTGAGCCTGATCAAACACCGATTCCATCTGTTCGGGGATCAGAACACCACATAAAACGAACAGAATAATCAGCGTTGCTGCCCCGTAAAAGACAGGCACACAAAGAGACTCGTTTATCTTCTGTATAGCCAGTTTTAATCCGGATGGTGTAGGGCCATTTTTCATTATATCTAACCTTTAATAGAATACGATGGCTTACGATGCCACAAAAGCTATAGAAAATAAACGTCTGGAGCCTATACCAGAAATTAACTATAGCCCGATAAAAAAAAGCACCATCCCGAATTAACCAGAAATGGTGCTTTTTTACGATTTGCAATATGACTGATTACATTTCTTTTGCTGATTTAGCCAGCCGGACAAGATTGATAAACTCGGTGCGATAACCGAACCTGTCTTCGCCGCGGCTTTCCATGGCTATGTTAATAACATCATCAAAACTAAAGTCACCGGTATAGTGCCCGCCGCGGAGTATCTGTCCAAAACCGGCAACTGCAGCGGCAAAGCGAATATCATCGGAAAACTCTGAAATATCGCTTTCATCCTGCGTTGTGATCGTGCGGGTCAACAATTTACTGGTATCCGAAAATGTCCCCAATCCTTCTTCCGGTAATTTATAACGGATTTTCAACTGGGCATATTCGTTGCTAAACTCTTGCTCTGCTTTCTCAGGTTGCTGTTGTACTTCCTTCTGATAACGCAGGTTTTCTACCGACCTGTTTTCGCTCCCCACTGGTGTGATCTCGTAAATGGCAGTTACAGCATGACCTGCACCAATTTCACCGGCATCAACCTTATCATTATTAAAATCCTCCCGTTTCAACTGCCGGGTTTCATAACCGATCAAACGGTATTCTGCGACCAGCTCCGGATTGAATTCCACTTGAATCTTTACATCCTGCGCAATCGTAAACAGGGTTGATCCGGCCTCTTCTACTAGGACTTTTCGTGCTTCGCTAAGGCTGTCGATATAAGCGGCATTACCATTACCGTTCTGCGCCAGCGCCTGCATCAAGCTATCATTATAATTTCCGTGACCAAAGCCAAGGATTGACAGTGAAACACCGCTTTCCCGCTTATGCTCGACAAAACCCTGCAATTCATCCTGATTGGTGATGCCGACATTGAAATCACCATCGGTGGCCAGAATAACGCGGTTGACACCACCCTTGATAAAATTACTTTCTGCCAGCGAATAGGCTTGCTTGATACCCGCCCCTCCGGCGGTGCTTCCTCCGGCTCGGAGGTTGTTCAACGCATTCTGGATCGTATGGCGATTATCAGCCTTAATTGAATTCATAACCGTGCCTGCAGATCCGGCATAAGTTACAATTGAAATTGTATCCTTCTCATCCAGCGTATCTAGCAACAGTTTAAAAGAATTGATCAGCAAGGGCAGTTTATCCTGGCTATTCATTGATCCTGATGTATCAATTAAAAAGGTCAGATTGCTTGCCGGTTTTTGATCTTGGGTAAGCTCATACCCCTTGATACCGATATGAAGCAGTTTTTTATCCTTAGCCCAGGGACTGTCATAAACTGCAATATTCGGCTTGAATGGGGTTTCGGTGCTCTCGGGCAGTTTATAATCATAGTCAAAATAATTGATCAACTCTTCAACCCGTACAGCATCTTTTTGCGGCAGCCTGCCGTTATTAATCATCCGCCGCACAAAGCTATAGGAACTGGTGTCCACATCAATCGAAAAGGTCGAAACCGGCTTCTCTGAAACCCGTTTAGTGGCATTATCCTGAAAAGCAGCAAAATCATCACGGCCTTTGGCACTATACTGATTCTGGACGATATCGGGACGTGGAGAAGCCACTGACCGCCCCACATTCACCGCATCAGAACGGCGACGCCAGGCCTCCAAGGGATTAGTTCCCTCCAAATTATTGAGTTTAGGCGCTTGAATTCTTGCATCCGATGAGCCGATCGGTGTCGGCAATGATGAAGTGCCCGAACGTCTGGCTTCATCAGCCCGCTGCCGATTGGCACTCTCAAGCGCCTCGCGATATTCGGGATCAACATCCCCTGTCTCTTTATTCTGGCGTCTCCATTTATCCAGCAGGCTCTGACGTGCAGGTTGGCTTATATTCGCCGTCGCATTAGCAAAGCCTGTATCCGCGCGTTGCATATTTTTGCCCTCCATACCCGCTTCATACGAGAAAAGCGGAAAGCTAATCAAAACCAACACCGCACAGGCCGCAACCGCGCCCGTTACACCGGTTATTACAAATCGTTTTTTCATTAAAAGTCTCCATAGGTTGTTAAACATACCTATAGGACGATCCTGTTTTGTATTTCCTTGGAAAGTTTTTTGATCTTTTTTATCAAATTCGGCCATTGCCGCATTCAGGGCGGATTTACGTGCCTCTTCATTCGGGGCAGGCGCATCGGTGTTTTGTAAAATTTCTTTTAGTTTCTTTTCATCCATGGCCGACCTCCTTTCCATATGTATCATTCATAAGTTTACGTATTTCATGAAGCCGCCAGGATACTGTATTTTCAGCAATCTCCAGTATATCCGCGGCTTCCTTATGGCTCAGCCCTTCCCAACACACCAGAATAACAACATCCCGCATTTTTTCGGGTAGATCCCCTACACTTTTTAATATCTGCTGCTGGGCATAGGCGCGTTCCTGATTATCGGTGGCAGCTATCGTCAGACTGTCATCATACAGGGCATTTTCGCTGTTATTAACCCGGCTCTTTTTTTTAATATGATCCTTGGCCGTATTAATAACCAGCCTGTAAAGCCAGGTGGTAAAGGCCGCATCAAAACGGTAACTATCTATATTACGCGCCAGCTTGATTGCTGAATCCTGCGCGATATCTTCTGCATCTTCCTGATTACCAGCATATTTATAAGCCATCTTGTACATTATCGTATAATACCGCTCGACCAGACATGCGAAAGCCGACCCATCCCCTGCACCGGCCTGTTTTATCAACGTCTCATCTGTCATATCACTGTTCATACAATCCTAACTTTAAGTAAGACGAACAAAAGTGCAATAAGCTTTGTTTTTTTATACAGACAACCCAGATATTATTCTTTATGTCCTGGATGATTTTCTTTCAATAAATCACGAATTTCGGTCAATAGTTGAATATCGGCGGGAGGCGCGCTGGGCTCTTCTTTTTTAACATGGGCAGCTTCTTTTTCCTCACGGTCAATCACATCTTTCATGCGGTTAACGGCCTTAACAATTAAAAAAACGATGAAAGCGACGATCAAAAAATTTAAAGTCGCATTCAGGAAAAGCCCGTAATTAACTGTAGGCGCGCCCGCCTGCTGGGCAGCTTTCAACGTGTCAAACTGGCCACTACCCAGATTTATGAATTTATTCGAGAAATCAATTTCACCGGTAAAAACACCGGCAATTGGCATAAATACATCATCGACCATTGATTTGACGATTGTGGTAAATGCCGCGCCCAATATAATCCCGACGGCCATATCCATGACATTACCTCGGGCAATAAACTTTTTAAATTCCTCAAACATGGTTTTGTCCTTAAATTGAATGTCCCTACACTTCTATTATCGACAGGCTAAAAGAAGAAATCTTGACGAAAGACGGTTTCATAGTTAGCGTAAACCTACATAATTCAAAGAATAAGTAAGATATATGAGGGTAAAATGCAAGAAGCCGAGCGCCGGACGCTAGATATTATTTCATATGATTGCGGCTGGGGCTGTGGTGATTACGGTACAGAAGACGGACCGGAAGCAGCCCGCCTCGATAAGATTGCCAACCGTCTAGGCGCACAAGGCCGGAATGTTATTTTAAGCGACCTTAAACTCCGCAAGCTTAGTGATCGCAGCCAGTTTGAGACCAAGCATGAAACCTATGAGCATACCGTAACCTCGGTTCAAAAATTGGCCGAACGCAGCTATAAAGATGCCAAAAACGGCGTTTTACCTGTTGTCATTGGCGGCGATCACAGTTCAGCCATCGGCACCTGGTCTGGCATTACAAGCGCGCTTGAAATGGAAGGCGATTTCGGCTTGCTATGGATTGATGCCCATATGGATGCCCATACGCCCCAAACTGCCGATCAGGGCAAATGGGGCGGCTGGTGGCATGGTATGCCGGTGGCCTGCCTGACGGGCAATGGAACGGATGAATTTACCGGCCTAAGCTCCTCAAAAATAAAGATTAAACCGCCGCATATTGTTCTAATAGGCATCCGCAGCTTTGAACCCGGCGAAGAAGAATACGTCAAAAAACATAATATCAAATATTATATGGCAGATGATCTTAAGCAGCGCGGTTTTAGCGCCATATATCAAGAAGCTCTTGAATACCTGACAGAAAACTGCCGCGGTTTTGGCCTGTCAATTGACCTTGATGGCTTTGACCCTGAAAACGCGCCGGGGGTTGGCACGCCTGAAAAAAACGGGGTTTCTGCGCCGGAAGCTCTGAAAATGATCCGTGGCCTTGGCGAAAACCCTGCTTTTCATGGCCTCGAAATTGTCGAGTATAATCCGCATAATGATGTAGGTGGCAAGACGGCAACGCTGATCAGCGACATTATTGAAACGGTATTCGAAGCGGCATAACCAAATAAATTTATATATTCACGAGATAATCCATTGATGATTAACCCTTTTTAAGGGATAATATGCTGTAATAGGTTGCACGGTACAGAATGTGCCTGTTTCCATCTTCTGGGGCTTCGAATAGTAAATCATGATTAAAGTAATTGGAAATATTGGTGTTGTTGCAGCCACATTAGGTGGTTACACGGCTATGGGTGGTAAACTTGCTGTCCTTAATCAGCCTTTTGAGCTAGTCATCATCTTTGGCTCTGCCTGTATGGCATATATTGTTGCCAACTCCAGCCATACGGTAAAACAAAGTTTTGTTGATATAAAAAACATTTATAAAAAGAACAAATACGGCAAAGATGAGTATCTTGAATTGCTTAGTATGATGTATACGGTTTTCAAAATGGCGCGCACCAAAGGCTGGCTTGCGCTTGAGAACCATATTGAAAACCCTGAAGACAGCGAAATATTCAAACAATTTCCGACATTTTACGCAGATCATCATGCCATGGTCTTTCTATGCGATTACTTGCGTATTATCTCCCTTGGCTCAGAAAACCCGCACGAGCTTGAAGCCCTGATGGATGCTGAACTTGAAACCATGGAAACTGAGAAAATGCATACCTCGCATGCTGTTCAGACCATGGCAGACGGTCTGCCTGCTCTTGGTATTGTCGCCGCTGTGCTTGGGGTCATTAAAACCATGGGCTCTATTAATGAGCCACCTGAAATTCTGGGTAAAATGATTGGTGGCGCGCTGGTCGGGACCTTCCTTGGTGTCTGGTTGTCTTATGGTTTTGTCGCCCCTATTTCCAGTGCCATGGCTGAACGTAACAGCGGCGAACTTAAATACTATCATTGCATGAAAGTCTGCATTCTGGCCTTCCTGCAAGGCGCAGCGCCGCAGGTTGCCGTCGAATTCGGACGTAAAATCCTGCTTCATGATGCTCAGCCGACATTCCTTGAAGTGGAAGACGCGACCCAGAATGTAACCATCCCGACAGCATAAGGCGGTTACCGTGGCAGATGATGAAAAACAGCCCATCATAATAGTTAAAAAGGTCAAAAAAGTTGCCGGCGGCCACCATGGTGGCGCCTGGAAAGTCGCCTATGCCGATTTTGTGACCGCCATGATGGCCTTCTTCCTGTTGCTCTGGCTGTTGAATGTGACAACGGATGAACAAAAAGCAATGATTTCCTCGTATTTCTCCCCCACTGATCCCCGTATTTCAGAATCTTTCAGTGGCTCTGGCGGGGTTATGGGCGGGACAACGATGGCAGAAGAAGGTGCGTTGACCTCCGAATTTGATCCGGTGGTGGCCACTCCTGCCGTACCATCAGGTGATGTCGAAGGCAAAACCAACCCCGATGCCGTCAATCTTGAAAATGCCGAAGATGAGCAACTCGCCGAAGAAGTTGCCGCACGGGAAGAAAAACGTTTTAAAGCGGCCGAAGAAACCTTGCGACAGGCCATCGAAAGCGTCCCTGAATTACAGAATCTGGCCGCGAATTTGCTCATTGACATGACACCGGAAGGCTTGCGTATCCAGATTGTTGATCAGGAAGGCAAGGAAATGTTCCCGCTTTCTAGCTCTGAACCGCTGCCGCCTGCTGAAAAACTATTGAAGCTTGTTGCCGGCGTTGTTCAGGACATGCCCAATATGATTTCGATACGCGGTCATACCGATGCCCGTCCCTTTGGCCCGAATGCAAGTTTTTCAAACTGGGAACTGTCAGCCGATCGCGCCAATGCAAGCCGCAGGGTCATGCTTGACGGGGGGCTTGAACCTATTCGTATTGAAAATGTCGTTGGTAAGGCCGCCCGTGATCCGTTAATTATCGAAGATCCCCTATCGGCCCGTAACCGGCGCATTTCGATCATTTTGTTAAAAGAATCTCTCGTCCCCGGCGTCCGTAAGGAAGACCGTAAAAAGGCTGCACCATCGCCGAATGTAAAACCAAAGCCCGATATCCGCAAACGCGAAGAAGGCATTATTTACTTCCCTTAATATCCGGGTTCAAAGCGTGAAAAAGCATAAACGCAGTTTAAGTGCGTAATGCTTTTATCGCTAATCGCTGTTAAATGGTTGAAAAACTATTCGCGCGTGGGAAACCATTTGGCGGTAGTTTACCGCTTTGGGCGCGTTTACCAAGCCAAGGGGTAAAGTTCTGTTCAACGCGGGTGCCGGCACCCGTGGTCCAGCTTAGCCCCTCTTCACCCTTGAATGTTTTGACATCAGATAAGCTACCATCTTTAAAGCGCTGTAATATAACACCTTTTCCGCGTGTCATTTCCGGCACTTCATCAAGCGGGAAGACCAGAAGCTTACGGTTTTCACCAATAACAGCGACGTGATCATCGCCCTCTTTAACCGGTACACAGACTGATGCCTCGGATGGTGGTTTAACGTTCAAAATCTGTTTACCATTTCGGGTCTGGGCTTCGATATCGGCCTGTTTGACAACAAAGCCATGACCACTATCAGCCGCGACCAGCAATTTGGTTTCAGGTGCAAATTTAAACAATGTGACAAGATCGGCATCATTAGGCAGATCAACCATCAGGCGCACCGGCTCGCCATAGCCGCGGCCCGCAGGCAGATCATTTGCGGCCAGCGTATAAAACCGCCCATTCGTCGCAAAAAGAATAATTTTATCCGTGGTTTCGGTATGGAAAATAAACTTGCCCCGATCACCGTCTTTATATTTAAGGTCTTTGACCTTATCAGCCTCAAGATGACCTTTTAGGGCGCGGATCCAGCCTTTTTCAGAACAAACCACTGTAATCGGTTCTTTTTCAATCAAGGCTTCATCCGGCACTTCGATATCTGCAGGCATGCGGCCTATAACCGTCCGTCGTTTACCAAGTTCGGTATCTTTTGAGAATTGTTCGCCTATCGAATGCACCTGACGTTTAATAACGGTCATTTGCTGATCATAGGAGGCAAGCAGCTTTTCAAGATCACCCTTTTCGCCCAGCAATACTTTATGTTCTTTACGGATTTCAAGCTCTTCAAGCTTACGTAAAGCACGCAGACGCATATTCAGGATCGCATCAGCCTGCGCTTCATTCAGATCAAAAGCCTTCATCAAATCCTGTTTTGGCTCATCCTCTTCACGAATAATGCGGATAACTTCATCCAGATTAAGATAGGCAGCAAGATAACCAAGCAGGACTTCCAGACGGTCGGCAATCTTGCTCAGCCGGTAATTGGATCGGCGGACCAATACATCACGACGGTGAGCAATAAAGGCCTCAAGGACATCTTTCAAGGTCATAACCCGCGGAGTCACACCACCATCCAACACGTTCATATTTAAACTGATACGGTTTTCAAGTTCAGTATTTTTGAACAACCATTCCATCAGAATGCGTTCATCAACATTCCGGTTTTTGGGAGTCAGAACAACACGGATATCTTCCGTCGATTCATCATTGACGTCATCAAGCAACGGTATTTTACGGGTCTGGATCAAATCGGCGATCCGTTCAATCAAGCGCGATTTCTGCACCTGATAGGGAATTTCAGTAACAACAATCTGATACAGCCCCTGCTTCAGCTCTTCGCGTTCCCATTTGGCGCGAACACGGAAACCACCGCGACCTGTCGCATAAGCGTTTTCAATGCTGGCAGGGTCCTCGACCAATGTACCACCGGTCGGGAAATCGGGACCTTTGATGAACTGCATCATTTCGCGTTCTTCAGCGGCAGGATTATCAATCAAATGCATGATCGCAGCACAAAGCTCGGCCACATTATGCGGCGGGATTGAACAGGCCATACCAACCGCAATCCCTGACGCGCCATTGGCCAGAATATTCGGGAAATTAGCCGGCAGGACCAGAGGTTCTTTGCTTTCACCGTCATAGGTTTCCCTAAAATCAACGGTATCTTCATCAATCTGTACCAGCAGCAGTTCGGCAACTTCTGTCATTTTGGCTTCGGTATACCGCATGGCAGCCGCATTATCGCCATCAATATTACCAAAGTTCCCCTGCCCGTTGACCAGCGGATAACGGACGGCAAAATCCTGCGCCAGCCGTACAAGTGCATCATAAACCGATTGATCGCCATGCGGGTGAAATTTACCAATCACATCACCGACGACACGGGCGCATTTCTTGGGCGATAGTTCAGCGCGCAGGTTCAGTTGTGACATCGCATACAGCAACCGGCGGTGTACGGGCTTTAACCCGTCACGGACATCCGGCAGCGAACGCGACATGATCGTTGATAACGCATAGGATAGATATTTCTCCCCCAGTACATCGCCAAGGTCGCGGTCAATAATATCAAAAGCTGGTGTTTCTTCGGTCATTTTTATATCTTGTTCCGATTGCTCTGTTCGCTGTTATAGCAAGACTGTCACACTGTTTCCAGCGAAAACTCTTCCACTAGGACAGAAAGGCTCCAACATCAGCCCAAAAAAGATTGGTAAAGCCGGTGGCGGATTTCCGGCAGGCTTAAATTAGACGTCATACCGAACACCCGATGCTGTAAAAAATAACCGGTCAACATCAATCCGTCAGCAAGCGCCTGATCGTCAAATTCCCCCGTACCCATCAGGAATCCGGGTAATGGCAATAACCGTTCTTTGTATATCTGCCCCTCAGCCCTACAGACCGCGCGGGCGGTTTTGGGGCTGACATAAATTAAATCCTCTGTCGTGCCTGATGCCGCGCATTGGCTAAGATCAACGCCAAAGCCCAGACTGCGAAGCAAGCCAAGCTCCCAATAGATATAGGCCGGCGCCCATATCTCGGTCGGTAGCGAATCCAGAAAGGCCAGCGAGGCTTCATAAACCCCCGGACAGGGCTCCCGCTCCGGCAATGTCAGATGAGCCAAGGCACAGAGAGATTGCAGCGCCATCAGTTTTTTGGGGTCATCCATGGCATGAACCGCGTAGGATTTTTCAGCCTGCAATTTATAAGTCCCAAGATTATCCGATAATCTTGCGGCCCATTCGGCATCGACCACTGTGCCCAGTTCAAAATCGCCGCGCTTTTTGGTCGACTGCACGCCATGGGCAAAACCGGCATGACGGCCATTCTGTTCCGTTAACAACGACACCACACCGCCATGCTCGCCATGCGGTTTGACTGCGACTATAATCCCTGTATCACGCCATTCATCCATGACCGGAGTATAGCCTATCCTGTGCGCTGATTACAGGGTTTATAGGCTGTTTTGCTTAGAAACAGTAAAATCAATCCGGAACCTTCTTACCCGCAGACCGTAGGTAAAGGGATAGATATTAAATTGGAGGATAAAACAATGGCTACAACAACAAACAAACCAACACACAGTGCAGGCCCGTCAACGCCTGATTCCGTAGGTTCTGATATTATTAAAATCATTCTGGCTGTTATTCTGCCGCCTCTTGGCGTATTCATGGAAGTCGGTTTGACGAAACATTTCTGGATTAATATCGTCCTGACATTGCTTGGCTTTATTCCAGGTATTGTTCACGCCGTGTATATTATTGCTAAACGGTAAGGATGTAAAAATCAGTATTCAAAAATGCCGCTGTGTCAGCAAGCCTGCACAGCGGCATTTTTTATGGGCTTTTAGCTTGACAATACAGGCATTTCCGTTATATTTGCCCACATTCCCAAGAACGTGGGTTGAGTGGTGTTACAGACGTCACCTCGCTTTGCCCCGCCATGAATGGACTAATTGGGACAATTTTAAACTCAAAAAGGATATTTTGAAATGAGTGGAAAACGTCAACAAGCCAAACGTAAAATTGAACGCCGCCTTGGTGTGAATCTTTGGGGCGATCCAAAAAGCCCGTATAACAAACGCCAAAGCCGCCCTGGCCAACACGGTCAGGCCCGCAAAAAACCTACAGATTTCGGTACCCAGTTAATGGCCAAGCAAAAGCTTAAAGGCTATTACGGTAATATCGGTGAAAAACGCTTCCACAGATATTACGAAACTGCTTCCCGCCGTAAAGGGGATACCGGTGAAAACCTGATCGAACTGCTTGAACGCCGTCTGGATGCTATTGTTTACCGCATGAAACTGGCTCCAACCGTATTCGCAGCCCGTCAGCTGGTGAACCACCAACATGTTCTGGTCAACGGTAAACGCGTTGATATCCCGTCATACGAAGTTAAAGATGGCGATGAAATCGAGCTACGTGAAAAAGCAAAACAGCTGCCAATGGTTATTCAGGCTGCTGATTCCGTCCATCGTGATGTTCCTGACTATATGGAAGTCGATGACAAAGCCCGCAAAGGTAAATTCATTCGCGCCCCAAAACTGGAAGACGTACCATACGCCGCCCAGATGGAACCGAACCTCGTGATCGAATTCTATTCTCGTTAATCCGGGATTTTAAAGATCAAAGAAAAAGGCTGCTCTAGAGCAGCCTTTTTTGCATTTGTTATCCTATATAAGCTATGACAGTCTTTTGTGCTCTTAACCGGCAATCGCCCGATCAACAATCTGGCTGACATTACGCAGGACATGTTCCTGATTGAAAATCTGTTTGAGTTCATCCGCATCTATATAGCCCATGACTTCGTCATCAGCGCGGAGCATATCTATAAAGGCGCCTTCCCCATCCCAGACTTTCATGGCATTCCGTTGAACTATTCGGTAAGCGTCTTCGCGGGCGACACCGACCTGAGTCAGTTTCAGCAATACAGATTGGGAAAAGACCAACCCTTGCAGAATATCGAGGTTCTCTTGCATGCGCTCCGGATAAACCAGCAGGTTCTTAATTATACCCGTCATACGGACCAGCGCAAAATCAAGCGTGATGGTCGCCTGCGGGGCGATAAAGCGCTCGACCGAGCTATGTGACATATCACGTTCATGCCACAGGGTCATATTCTCAAGCGCCGGCAGGATAGAGGAGCGTATAACACGCGCCAGACCGGTCAGATTTTCGCTGAGGATCGGGTTCCGTTTATGCGGCATGGCGCTGGAGCCCTTTTGTCCGGCATGGAAAAACTCGGCCGCCTCGCGTACTTCGGTACGCTGTAGATGGCGGATTTCGGTAGCCAGATTTTCAATCGAGCTTGCGATCACCGCCAGTGTTGCAAAATACATCGCATGGCGGTCACGGGCGATAATCTGGGTCGATACCGGCTCTACCGTTAAACCCAGCTTGTCAGCGACATAGGCTTCTACCCTTGGGTCTACAGTGGCAAAGGTGCCGACCGCGCCTGATATTGCGCAGGTTGCGATATCATCCCGCGCCTGTTCCAGCCGTCTGCGGTGACGTTTGAAAACAGCATAATGACCGGCCATTTTAAGACCAAAACTGGTAGGTTCGGCATGGATACCATGACTGCGGCCAATACAGGGCGTCATTTTATAGGTTTCCGCCTTTTCCTTCAGCGCGTCCATCAAGCCATCAATACCCTTTAACATGATATCGGCAGCATCACGCAACATAATGCTAAGTGACGTATCCAGCGCATCAGATGACGTCATCCCCTGATGCAGATAGCGGCCATTGGGACCGATATGTTCGGCAACCGAGGTTAAAAAGGCAATGGTGTCATGACGGACTTCGGCGTCAATTTCTTCAATTCGTTGAATATCAAATCCGGCTTTTTCGCTAATATCACGGGCGGCTTCTTTGGGGATGATGCCAATTTCGGCCATTGCCTCGGCGGCGGCAACTTCGACATTGACCATGGTCTGGAACCGGTTTTCGTCCTGCCAGATCCGGCCCATTTCTTCGCGCGTATATCTTGGATGATGTGTCATTTTAAAATTGATCTCTTTGTTTTCTTCTTTTGTTTTTTCTTTTGCTTTTTATCGGCAATTTCAAGCACCCAGTCCTTGACGGTCATTTCACCCAGCTCGTGCTCCAAAGCAACATCAATAAGCTGCATCATTTCCTGAACTTTTTGCTCGCTCTGCGCTCTGGACGCTATAAAGCCCCTATCTGTATTCGCCGAACGGATAGAGACCAGAACATCAGACATCTTGACTTGATCATAAGGGCAACCCGGCACCAGATGATACGGTTTATCACGATCCTCAAAGACGATTTTTTCAGATTTCAACGTATCGACCGTCTTATCAATCAAACGAATAGGTAATTTCAGGACCTCGGCCATATCCTCAATCGTATAGGGTTTTGCATCCGTATAAAATCCAAGTCCCACCCGACTGATAATGCTCAGCGCCAATCGTTCGCGCATTTGATTGCTCATTGAAATATGACCGCGGGTGATCAAAACATTGCTGGGGTTTTGAATGTAATAGGCCAGACTAGCCCCAATCAAAACCACAAGCCAGCCACTGTACAGCCAGATCATAAAGATCACCAGCGTTGCAAAGGCCGAATAAATTGCCGAATATTTGGCCGATCCTACCACCAATGCCGCAAAGGCAAAACCAAGCGCTTTCCACATAATCGCTGTTACCGCCCCTGCTGTAAGCGCCGGTAACGGCTTGACCCGCGTATTGGGCATGAAAATATAGATAAAGGCAAAGGCAATGGCCAACATCGCATACGGCACAACCAGCATAATGGTTTCAGCCACCGCGCCAATCAGTTCAATATTCGTTAATTGAGTAAATAACTCAGCATTGCTGATTGAAGCTGTCAGCCCGACAGAGATGAAAATCAACAACGGGCCAATCAAAAGAACGCTTAGATAATCACTGAACCGTGCCGCAAAGCGCCGGGCCTCTGTCACATTCCAGGTATAGTTAAAGGCCCGTTCGATTTTGGTCATCAAAGCGATAACTGTATAAAGCAAAAAGGCGAGACCAAAAACACCAAGCACACCGACTTTGACATTATCGACAAAATCGATGACCTGATCGACAAGGTCATAACGCTCATCCCCCAGCGGATATAAAAGATTTAACAGGAAAGGTTCAATCTGGTTATGAACACCAAAGCCCTTCAGAACGGAAAAAGAAATCGCCAGCAGCGGGACCATCGAAAGCAATGTTGTATAGACCAGACTCATCGCCCGCATATTAAGCTGACCATCGCTAAGGTCACGCAAAACAGCGGTAATAATACGGATAACTTTTATGGCATTACGTGTCGGCCATGAGAAATGGCGGATATCTCCGCGGTAAATCAGGCCCTCAAAGAACCTGTTTTTCCAATATATTATACGTTCTAAAGGATTAGAGGGCATGGTCACATCCGGGCAATTATTCTATCTTTACGATCATAGCATTACCCAAAAAGAACACAAGCGCCGATCCGGTTAAAAGCCGTCAAAGAGCTTCTTGATCTGATCCACATTTTCCTTGATCTGGTCTTTGTCGGTATCAAAGCTGTCTTCCAGAGTTTTGCCCGCCTCTTTAAGGTTTTTCAATTTTTGTTCTGCCGCTTTCGGATCTTTCAGAACATCGCTGATAACACTTTTCAGATCAGGGCGAACTTTGGGATCGGACCATGATCCGGTAATGTTAAAGGGCATATCGATACCGGCCGTGAGTGATTTTTCGCTTTGGGCGGCTGGCAGTAATTTGGTAACCAGACGATAATTCAGCGTCTTATTGGGGATATTGACACTGCCCGATCCACTGGCCTCGACCAGCGGGCCAATCAAGCGGAAATCAGAATTGCGTGCGATCCCGTTATTGATATCAAACTGTCCGCCCATTTCAACAAATTTGGTACTCCCATAGCTTTCATCAACCGTTGACAAGCGCCGTTGAAACGATTTGGTCCAGTCGACAAGGTTAACACCTTCAATGTTACCATCGCGGAACATAATATCAGCGACACCGCCAAGCGTTTTAGTCATATCGGCCATGGAACGACCTGTTGCTGACAGGTTCATATTACCGCTCATTGTACCTGTCAGGTTTTTGTAATCGGCAAAATAGGTCAAAAATGATTTTGCGTTGATACCCGCCATTTTGGCATTAATTTTAACCGCGGGCGTATTACCGGCGGCATTAATTCTAACCGACTTGCTAACGGTTCCTTCAAAAGCTTTGGTTTCCGAGACATTCAAATCCAGCACACTGTTATTCAGCTTTAACTGGATCGTATTGCCGCCAAAATCCATACCGTCATATTGGTAACCACCAACAGTCGCGCTAAGATCTGCATTCACCATCTGTAATGCACTAAAATCAATTGGTGTTGTATCCCAGTTGGCATTGGCATTCTGCTTACCTTCTGACTTGACCTTCGATCCCGTAGCTTTGGCCTTGGATTTTTTGGTATCAACGAAATGATCAAGGTTCAAGCGTTCGGCTTGATAACTGCCGCCAATAAAAGGCTTTGCTCCGCCAAGGTCAAAACGTCCCTGACCGGTTACATTCAAGACATCGGAGTTCAGCTTAAGATCGCTGTAAACCGCTTTATCTGTACCCAGTTGACCATTGAACGCTGCTGTAAAAGATTGAAGCGGATAATCCTGCGCCTCAGCATCAGCATTAACCAATTGCATTAAATCCGCAAGCGACTTGACGACAATTTCAAAAGCGCCCTCCAGCAGTGTTTCTGCCGCAGGCGTGTAACGCCCTTCAAATTTAAGCGTGGTGCCCGCAATGCTGGCTTCCAGACGTGCCGGTGTGGCGGTTTCATTTGTGATGGCAGCCAGACTTCCCAGATGAGCCTCCATCTGCAATTCTGCACCGCGGATCATCAGATTACCCTTAACATCAACGCTAGACTGTAGATTGGGCAAAGTAATCGTCAGGTCAACATCTTCAATTCGCTCCTGTAGCCCACTGACTGCATCATTATAAATCAACGTTCCGTCATTAATAACAAAATCACTGAATGAAATGCTGATATCGCTGCCACTTTTCTGCGCGGATGCGTCTGTAGCAGATGGCGTAGAGTCAGTTTGTTGTTGCGCCTTAGTCGACGTCTGGGATTTAAACAGCCAGTTTCCCTGACCTTGAGCATTTTTCTGCATCCGAATCAAAGGCGCGTTCAGAACAAAGCGTTTGATTTCAACCTGCCTTTGCAACAACGGTGCCAAGGCCAGAACAACATCAACATTATCAATCTGGATCATATTGTCATTGCCGGCCCATTGCGCATTGGAAAGCGAGACATTATCAAGCGTTAAGCCCAGATTTGGAAAGACGCTAACGCTGACATCACTGTAATCAAGCGTTCTACCTGTTTGTTGTAAAACAGTTTTTTGCACTTCGGATTTGATGCGTTCTTCGGGAATGAAGAAAACAAGGACGGCTGCAACAAAGATAACCAGTACAACAAGAAATGCTAGAATTTTAAAAAGTAATTTCATTATGCCTCACAGATTAAATCGGTTCGTCCGAGTATAGACGAAGCTGTTAATTTGGCAAACATATGAAAGCGGATACGGTTCCGATTTTGTAAAATAAAATCAGTGATAAAAACGTGATTTAGCGCGGCGGATTTTTGGCGAGTTTGATGTCAGGCTCGGGCGTTTTTCCCAAGCTTGTGTTGCTTTGCCATTTTTTGGCATCGCGGTTGCCGCAGAAACGGTCTGTACATTGGTTTTAGACATCTTATTCATGTATTTCTCCTACGACTGACGTCGTGATCATCATATAGAATATTGTTTCGAAGTAGCGATATGTGTAACATCAGCATGACATCAATGCAAACTTGTTCGGTAAAAGACAATGAAAACATATAATTACGAAGATTTCTCAACAGGCGACTCCTACGAATCAGGCCCCTATGCTGTTAGCGAAGCCGAAATTATTGAATTTGCTGAGAAATATGACCCTCAGCCTTTTCATACCGACCCGAAGGCTGCTGAAGATACGGTATTCAAAGGGCTGGCCGCCAGCGGATGGCACACCGCAGCCATGTCGATGAATTTACTGGTTCGCGCCCTGCCCCCGGTTGAAGGCGGCGGCATGATCGGCAAAGAAATCCTGAATATGAAATGGCAGCGTCCCGTTCGCCCGGGTGATGTCCTGCATTATAAATGCGAGATCACCGAAATGCGCTCGTCAAAATCAAAACCGGAAATCGGTATCATCCGCGGACACAGCACGACCTATAATCAAAATGGCGAAACGGTCCAGACACTTGAAGTCATCATGATGGCCCCGCGCCGTAATAAAGATTAGCCGGATTAGAAAATATCAAAATAATCCACGAGTGGAATATCAAACATACGAAACAGAATATCATGACTGCTTTCGTTGATGAAAAGCGTAAAACCGCAAGCGCTGCTGCCAGTTCCCACGGCAATCGCAAACAACGCCAGACAATAAAACCGGTCACGGCATAACCGTAAATTAAAATCCAGATCGATAAATCCTCATATGTCTGGCGGGATATCGCATCACCAAGATGCAGAAAAATAACCGGCAGCGTCAGTAGGGCAAAAATCAGCCCCGCCCAGTTAGACGCTGTAATCAGGCGTGGAAAACCATCCATTTTATCCCGCAGCCGCGCAATACCGTACATGACCGCTATAAATAGCCCGAGAGACAGCACATTGTTTAAAACCGCAACCATTGCCAGCGTAACAGAATCAGTCTCTTTTGCCCCCAGAGGCGGGATGTAATTTATCAGTATCACGCCCGCCAAGGCCAGAAACAGCGGGATCAACATTGATATCCATGCCGCGCGCGGCGATCCATCAAATCCATCAACACCGGATCTAAGGAAAATCAAAGTTTCGCCAGCCGCTTTCAAATGGGGTCTGATCATGGCCTCGTTAATCCAGAATAGATTTAAAAATACGAACGCTTGAAGATAGCTTATTTACATCAGGTAACAGGTTCTGCTTAATAGTCGGGTTGCAGGTATTGATCCAATAACGATTATCACCATAGGCCCGATCCGCCAGCACCAGTATTTCCTGACCTGCACTGAAATCTGCACCGGCATTCCGGCTATACGCCAAACCGGCTTTTTTACCACTGCGCAGATGTCTGTCATTACGCTTATAAACGTTAGTCACCGTCACGGTTGCGTATAATGTCTGACTGATATCTGCCGGACGGATCCTGTCAAAATCACGGCGTTTGGCCGGACGAATATCCTTGATAACCGCTTTGAAAATAGCAGGCTTTTGATCAAAATAAGCTCTGTTATAGTCCGGCACACTGCACCCTGTCTCTG
>Ga0306901_1000310_pt1 | contig 22854 bp, 27 predicted proteins | sample AntRauMFilla3767_FD_190431 | JGI IMG/M metagenome (GOLD analysis project Ga0306901, IMG submission 190431) | Saline lake microbial communities from Rauer Islands, Antarctica - Metagenome Filla 3 #767 (v2) (version 2) | ecosystem: Environmental > Aquatic > Non-marine Saline and Alkaline > Saline ... | reverse complement strand
GGTTAAGCTAAATACTAAGTTAGATGATGAGATTCAAAAGTTCAAAAAGCTACAAGCAATGTTCTTGGGAAAGAAAAGGACTGAAAAAATTGAGTCAATTGATCTGAGAGACTACGCTAAGTTCGTATTAAGGGAGGGGGCGATATTAGAGCAGAGGTCGGTACTTGGGTGTGTAAGTAGTGAGTTGGTTTTGAAGAACGGGCAAATAGCGACACACTAAAGCTTATTTTGGTATACTGCACTTAATGAAAACACTTAAATTTAAGACTCATCTGTGCGACAAGATACTCGGTGGAAGCAAAACATCCACTTGGCGACTATTTGATGATAAAGGCCTGCAGGTTGGTGATGAGCTTGAATTTATCAACAAAGATACTGGTGAGACAATTGGCACTGCCACTATTACTTCTTTATACACTAAGACACTGGGTACACTCGAAGACAAAGACTGGGAAGGTCATGAACGATTTGAATCAAATGAAGAAATGTATGGCACCTACCGCAGTTATTACGGTGATAAGGTTGATGAGGACAGTGAAGTAAAAATCCTATCGTTTACTTTTCGTTCGCTCCTAAGAGATTTTAGTGATGAGCCAGTTACATTCGTCGAAACTTCAAGAGTAAAAGATGGCGTCTATTGCGATGTTTATCGTTTCAATGATGACGATTCTAAAGACTTAGGTATAGTACGCGTTAGTAAGGATTGTAGGACTCCTCTACAGAGAGTACTAAAGGGAGATAAAACGTTGGAGATATTTCAGACTGGTCAGGGTGTATTAAGTGTTACTAATACAGACGGAGTTAAAATTCGACATGTCTTCCCGTCAGACACCCCGGCAGAAGTAGAGATTAAAGTTGGTGATTTAGTACAGTGGGAAGCTATCGAAGATTTGGTGTTTGCCGAAACCTGCTACCCACCATATGAGGACGGGAGGTTTGAGAATCTAAACATAGAAAACTAATTATGGAAAAACTGAGTATTTTAGATGAACAAGGAAATATTATTGGTGAGGAGTACCGAGATGTAATTCACCAAAAAGGACTGTTGCACGGTGAAGTCCATGTTTGGTGCTTAACTACTAATAACGAGCTTATTTTTCAGCATCGAGCTAAAGACAAAGACATTATCCTGACTTACTTGATGCTACTGCTGGAGGTCATGTTGATCTTGGAGAAACTTACGAGGAGTCTGCCGTTAAAGAACTTTTGGAAGAAACTGGATTATCTGCTACTCAAGACGAATTAATTTTCCTCAGTACAGAGCTTCACAAAAGTTTCGATGAGGTCACTAAGATGACAAACCACCCAAGACGAAATGTATACCTTTTAAAAAGAAGGGTCAGCGTAGACGATTTAGTTATTGAAGATGGAAAAGCTTTAGGATTTGAGTCTTGGTCACTTGATAAGCTCTTTAATCTAGACGAGTCTGAAAGTAAGAGATTTATCCCGACCCTACTTAATGAAAGTGGTCTGAGGATTTTTGAATTAATTAGAAAAAATATATGAAATCAGTAGTTATATGCGGCAGTCGTCGTTATCGACCAGAAATAGTGGAGTTTGCTGAAAAGTTACAGGAGCTTGGTGTAGTGGTTTTTGCTCCGTATCTACATGAGGGTAAAGATGAATGGGATAAACTCTCAGAACAATATAAAAAATTCACTGCACTGGGGCTAACGCATGACCATTTTCATAAAATTGAGATGGCGGATGTTGTCTTTGTTTACAATAAAGACGGATATAGTGGAAACAGTACAACACTAGAAATTGGTTACTCAGTAGCGACAAAGAAACCAATTTATGCTTTCTCTGACAAAGACGAAGAGTTGTGCAGAAACGTACTGTTTAGAGGCATCTTTACTACTCCTGAGGAACTACTTAAAGTACTTAAATAATTATATGAAAACAGACTACATGGTAATTGGTAGAGTTCGCAACTCTGAAAACATAACTCGCTTGGTAGAAGGTATAAAAGCCAAAGGATTTAGTTGTTATAACTTTCTAAGCAAACCTGCAACTCCAGATACACCAGACCTGCCATGGGAAGAGCAGATGGAAATCCTAGAGTCGCACCCAGATTTTTGGAATGACCCAGTACATAGAGATCATTTTGAAACTGATATGACTGGTTTAAAAAACGCGGATACTATAGTTATGTTATTGCCAGCCGGTCTCGCTGCTCATATGGAAGCCGGTGCTTCATATGGACTTGGTAAGAAAATGGTTTTAATTGGCGAAGTTGAAAAACCTGAGACACTTTATTTGATGTTTGGTGAACGATATCCTGATATAGAAAGTTTCTTAAAAACTATTTAGCAAAGCATACAAAAACAGTCTCAATTGAGACTGTTTTTGTATGCTGTTCCGAACCCTTCTCGAGTGCTCGAACCAGCTCTCTCTTTTGTGATCCCACGGAGAATCGAACTCCGATTTCATGGATGAGAACCATGTGTCCTAGCCGTTAGACGATGGGACCAGTTTTGCTGGTGGCTGTTTTGCTTGGGAAGGTTAGTTATAACAAAAATGTGCCATTTATAAAAGGGGATAGAAAAAACCGGTCAGACCGGTCTTTCTTTTTAGTTTGTCTTGCGCATGGTTTCTTTGATGTCAAACCGCGGATTCACTTTCTTGCCGGGGTTGAAGATATCTTGGGGGTCAAAGATGTGTTCAGCATCAGCAAAAAGTCCGAGCATTTTCTTGCTAAACATCTTGCCCAGGTACGGCGTACGGATGATACCGTCGTTGTGCTCGCCACAAATGTCACCGTGGAATTTTACTGCGGTAGAGAAGAATTTGTCAGCCATTATTTCTACCAGGGCTGGGGTGGTCTTGTTGGTGAAGTCTAAGAGCGGGTAGAAGTGGAAGTGTCCGTTGCCGCCGTGACCATGCACGGCTGCGGTGACGTTGAATTCTTTGAGCAGGCTCTTTACCTGGGTAAAGAATTTGGACAGATTTTCTGGGGGTACGGTCATATCTTCGAGGAACGCCGCTGGTCGCTTGGTCTTGTCTTGGAACTTAGACAGGGTGTAGCTGGCACGACGAATTTGCCAGTACATCTCTGCTTCAGTCGGGTTGGTGACCAGTCGAGGCTTCACACTCTGGGTGGTCAGTTTTTTCAAAATAGCCTTGGAGTCGTGCTTCTCGGTGGTTTCTTTGTCGAGGGTCACCAGCACCATAAATTCTGGTACTTTGCGGCGGTAGCGTACGTGGTAGGTGGCGTACATCGACAGCATGACCTTATAGTACTGCGCTCCACTGAGGCGGTCTTTGAAGAAGCCGGGGTTTTGCAGGGCCAAATCAAACGAGAGCGCGTCGAATACTTCGATATTGATGGGGTCGTACTTGAGGGTTTTTACAATCGTCTCTGCTGCATTATTTAAATCAAAAATTGGAATCGCGATGAGCGTGGTGTCAGTCGGGATGGGAATCGCGCGCATAGTGATATGCGCAATCACTCCAACGGTGCCTTGGCTGCCAGAAATCAGGCGGGTCAAGTCAAAGGTACCTTCACCTTTTTTGAACTTGGCGACGCCTTGGGGCATCACACTCCAAAGTGGGTAGCCGGCACTATTCTTTTTGGTTTCTGGCTTGTTCTTCTTGATTTCTTTTTCGTTTTTGGCAATCAAATCAAAAATTTCTTTGGCGATACGGGCGTGCTCGTGGTCTTGTTTGATGAGCAGTTTGAACTCACGGTAGGTGAGCGCTTTGATGCTGTACGTATGGCCGTCGTGCAAGACGACGTCCAGGGATTCTACCCAGTCAGCGCAGTGCCCATGGCGTAGGGAGTCAGGACCAGCGGCGTTGTTGCCGACCGCTCCACCCATACTGCAGATATCTTTTGAGGCCGGGTAGGACGGGACGTAGTAGCCTTCGACTTTCAATTTCTTTTCGACGTTGCGCCACATCGCGCCTGGTTCACAGGTAAAGGTGACATTGTCTTTCTTTTTGGCGATGTCGCCAATTTTATTGAGGTGAGCACAGACGTCGATGACGATAGAGTCAGTCAATGAACCGCCTCCTAAGCCAGTCCCAGCTGCCCGAGGAGTCAGAGACAGGGAAGAGAAGCGCTTGGTTTCGGCGGCGATGACTTTGGTCGCAATCTCGATGTCTTGTCGGTTCTTGGGTTGCAAGACAACTTGCGGTCGGATGGAGAAAATACTCTCGTCAGTACTGTATGCGTCGAGGAGTTCTTTGCTCGAAGAGATGCCACCGCGGAAGCCATTCTCGCGCATGGATTTTTCGATGAGGAGGTGACCTAAGGGATTTCGTTTGACGGTTTGCTGGAGCTCGAGTTTTTTGGCAGCACTCTTTACTGTAGCTACGTTTGCTTTGGTTGATTTTCGGATGGGAGTTTTCTTGGCTGTGGCTTTTTTCGGAGCGCCCTTTTTCGGTGCAGTTTTCTTGGCGGTCACTTTTTTGGGCGCAGCCTTGGTCGCTTTTTGTGGTTTTACACGAGTATTATTTTTGATAGCGATCTTAGTCGCTGTAGAAGAACGGGTAGCCATATTACTTGTAGTATACCGTGTTGGGAAAATGCAGAAGGGAGGTTTTTCACATGTTTGGGTATTGCGCTTTTTGGCGCAGATATCGCTGCGCCGGCGCTACCGCCTGACTATGGTATTCTTCAGGCACATGACACAAGAACGAGCACTCGATATCTTAAAAACTGGCGCTAATGTATTTCTCACCGGTGAGCCAGGAGCGGGGAAGACATATGTAATTAATAAGTACGTGGCGTGGCTGGAGGCAGCTGGGCTCAATGTGGCGGTGACCGCTTCGACCGGTATCGCAGCGACCCATATCGGCGGGATGACGATTCACTCGTGGAGTGGAGTCGGTATCAAGGATTTTTTGACGCCGTTTGATTTGGAGCAGATTTCTACCAAAGAGCGTATCGTCAAGCGTGCGAAGTCTGTGCAGGTACTGGTACTCGATGAGATATCCATGCTCGACGGCAAGGTGCTGGATATGGTGGACCAGGTCTTGCGGACCGTGCGCAAAAGCGAAGAACCGTTTGGGGGTATTCAGGTGGTGTGTATCGGGGATTTCTTTCAGCTGCCGCCGGTGACTCGTAATGGAGATATGATGCGCTACGCTTTTGAGTGTAATGCGTGGTTACATATGCGGCCGCTGGTCTGCTACATCACCGAGCAGTATCGCCAAGACGATGAGACACTCCTGGGCTTGCTCGGTTCGATTCGCCGTAACGAAATTGAGGAGGAGCACTACACGCTGCTGGAAGAGCAAACAGAAATTGCCTTTGAGCATATCGATCCGACCCGGCTCTATACGCACAACGCGGACGTGGATCTGGTGAATAATCAAAAACTGGCCGAGTTGCCCGGACCCATCCGTAAATTCCAAATGTCTGGCAAAGGGAAGAAGCCGATGATTGAAGGGTTGATAAAAAACTGTCTGTCGCCGGAAGTGCTCGAGCTCAAGGAAGACGCCATGGTGATGTGTACCAAAAACAACTTTGAGGCGGGGTACGTAAACGGAACGCTCGGTCGCATCATCCGCTTTGATGAAGGATTTCCAGTAGTAGAGACCCTTGATGGGGTGGAGATTGTGATGAAGACCACCACCTGGGAACTGGCAGAAGACGGCAATGTGCTGGCGTCTATCGAACAGTTGCCGCTACGGCTTGCTTGGGCGATTACCGTGCACAAAAGCCAGGGAATGTCGCTCGATGCAGCTGAGATTGATTTGTCCAAGGCCTTTGTCTACGGACAAGGCTACGTGGCGCTCTCTCGCGTGCGTTCACTCGATGGGTTGAAGGTGCTGGGAATGCATCCCAACGCGCTGCAGGTCGACCCGAAGATCGTCATGCAGGATGTGAAATTTCATGCCGAGTCCACCTCGGCCGAAGATGCCTTTATTGCCATGGAAGACAAGGAGGTGCAGGAGATGCACGAGCGCTTTGTGGTTGCCCACGGCGGCAAGGTGCCAGACGAAGATGCGGTCGGAGTGGTGAAAAGTGCGCGGCGGGTCGTGCAGGCGCAAAGTACCTACCACGTGACCAAGGAGCTGTTGCTCGAAGGGCGCGGTATCAAAGATATTGCGGATACCCGTGACGTGACCGAGACGACGATTTGGACTCATATTGAAAAGCTGGCTCAAGACGGCGAGCTGACCGCGGATGATGTGATGATACTCGAGCCGAAGGATATCGATTGGGGAAAGGCGCGCGATGTGCTCGATGCCGCGATTGTGAAATACGGAGCTGAGAAACTCAAGCCGCTCTATGAAGCAGCCAACGAAGAGTACGACTATACGTTGGTACGATTGGCCCGCATTCAGTATCAATTAGAAGAGACCGCCGCCACACCGGCGCCATTTTAATCAGGAGTTTTTACTCAAGGGCAGTTTTTTTGGGTGCTGGCAGCGAGTGCTTACGCCGTGATATACTCACAATATTATGAATGGTACGAATGAAGCAGCACAATACCTGCAGTGGTTGCAGCCCAGCTGGGCACCACCGTCGTGGATTTTTGGACCCGTCTGGAGTGTCCTGTATGTATTGATTGCTATTAGTTTTGGGTATGTATTTTATAAAGCGTATACCGGAGAAATTCCCAAGCTCGTGGCGCTGCCATTTGTTATCAATCTCATCGCCAACCTGTCGTTTACCCCAGTCCAGTTTGGCTTACAAAATCTCCCGCTGGCCGCGGTAGTGATATTGGTCGTGTGGGGGAGTTTGGTCTGGATGATATGGGCGGTGTATCCGTACGCCAAATGGGTCGCGTATATGCAAGTACCGTATTTCTTATGGGTTTCATTTGCGACTGTGTTGCAGTTAACGATTACGTATCTCAATTAGCTGCATGTGGTGGACGAGAAAACGTCGGGTACGCAAACAGCGTCCTTCGACCGTGACAAAACATTATCTAGAGCACAAAGAACGAGCACGCACTCTGGCGCATGCTCGCTTGGATTATTTTAATCAGCACTACAATCTGCCGTATAAGCGGGTGGCCATCAAGAACCAACGGCGCTGTTGGGGGAGTTGTTCTTCACTACAGAACCTCAATTTCAATTATAAAATCTATTTTCTCCCGCCGCATCTCCGTGACTATATTATCGTGCACGAACTCTGCCACTTGGCAGAGTTGAATCACGGGCGGGCTTTTTGGCAGCTGGTGGCACAGCAAATCCCTGATTATCAAACCTGTGTCGCTGAGCTGCGCGCAGTTGACCGGCTAGGTGGCTCAATAACGAAGCTCATCGCGCTGCAAACATACCACCAGCAGACAGTTGGGGATAAAACATCTGCTATAATTGAATAAAGAGTATATTTAAATTACCTATGGGAATTAATCAGAATCCATTTATGAATACACTGTTACAGCGAACAAAAACTTATGCAGCAGGAGCTCTCTTGGTAATGGTATTACTCAGCCCGCTCCAAAGTTCCGCGGCTATGATGACGATGCGAGAAGTGAATACGTTTCGCGAGCAGATTACCTTGGTGTCTGAGGCGATTGAATCTTCCACTGCGATTCCTCTACAAAAGAAAAATGAACTGCGGGCAGTGGTGGAGTCGCTCAACGACCTGGTTTCTCTGTTGGCGCTACAAGCAGCGTCCAATCTTGACGCTATGTATGAGCGTCCAGTGTATGAACCTGAATACAATCCAGCTTCACCGAATGCGCAAGCGGCCCAGGAATCAGAGGATCCACGAGATAATTTCACTATTCAATATGATTAAATTCACAACATTCTGCAAAACATGTGCCCCCGGAGCCCTTTTGCTAGTGGTATTACTCAGTCCGCTCCAAAGTTCCGCGGCTATGATGACGATGCGAGAAGTGAATACGTTTCGAACACAAGTGGCGTTGGTGTCTGATGCGGTTGAGGCATCTACGGTAGTGACTGTGGCTGAGAAAAACCAGATGCGGACAATGCTCGCCGCTATCAATGAAGCGATTGTGTTGTTGGCACTGCAGGCAGCTGCAAATCCAGACGCGATGTATCAGCGTTCGGCAAGTACACCGTTTGACCAAGGACCTGTATTTACTGGAAACGAACCAAGCTTTTTTTCTGATTTAATCATCCAATAAAATATGACTACGCTTTCTCAATTCTTTAAAAAGTACGCTACTGCAGCACTCTTGCTCTGTATGTTACTTGCTCCACTACAGAGTTCGGCTGCTTTACTGGCGCAAGACATCAAAGTCTTACGTTACCAAGCGGAATTGATCACTGAAGCTATTAACAACTCCGAATCTATCACCCAAGCGAAAAAGGGTGAGTTGATGGTTGTCGTAGATAAAATTAATGACTTGATTGCCCTCTATGCCCTGCAAGTGGCGGCCAACCCAAATGCAGAATCTCTGCGTCGGGTGAACATTGAGAATGTCATTGTCGACGCAAACGCAAAAGATTTTACTGCCCAAGCCCAAGTGGTGTGGGGTCCAGAAGTGGTGGGCGGTACGTCACATGAGCGCTCAACTACTTCATACAGCTACAATTTTTTGACAAACCTACAAGAGTCACAAAAAGTGGCCCGGGTACGCCAATTAGCAAATCTGACGTTTAAGCAGATGTCAGTCGAACTCGGGTTTTCTCCGAGTCGACTAAAGGTGACGTCAACTATTTCCATCAAGCGATTTGATGATGAGCAAGACGCAATAGATAATTACACGCAACCAGAAGTCGGAGCTGGTCTCGAGCGTCTCTTTGGTCATTTTTCTGTTATTAATGATGTAGAGATTTTGGCAGGGAAGGGTGGATTTCAGTTTCAGCTAAACACTGATCAGGATGAAACGATTACTTTATCTGTGATACCCAAGTACTTGTATGTTGGAGATAGTTCGAATTCTAATCCGGACGCTTTTGTCTATAAAATTACCTACGCTACGTATGACACTGTACGAATTACTGCTATCAACGAGAATGCAGACCGAGATTCGTTGGAAAAACAACTTTCGTATGTGCTGCCGGGAATTGGTAAGCAGTTCAACGTGACTGATCAAGTGTTGATTGAGGAGTTGCTGGATTTCATGTTGGATCATACTGCGTACTACAAAACGAATTCTCCGATTAGCCTGCCTGGATATAGTCAATGTCACGCGCAAGATATTCAAGATGCTGTGTACGATATCTTCTATTACTACATCAAAAACTACCAAGTCACCGTCGACCCTGATTTCATAAAGGTACACGTTCCGATTGTGCTGGAGTCTCAGTATTTTGGTGATGACACATACATTCCTTCATGTGTCGGCGTAAACAATTCTTTCTTCTCGTCTTTGAACTTGAACTAATACGTCATTCATCAGTATTGAAAGATTTATTCTGGCAGTGAGTACAAAGAGGTATTATTGATTAATATATACTCATGGATTTTCTCTCAAGCATATTTATCGCCATCGCATCATTCTTTGGCCTGCAGTCGGCGGAGGTACCGGTTGAACCAGTCGCAACCTCTAGTCAAGAAACAGTTTTCTCGACTGAGACAGGAAACGAAAGTGAACAGCAGCAATACGGCAATTCCAGCTCAGAGCCAGTCGTCGTAATGGAGGCTACGGGCAATGAGCCAGTAGCTGATTTGGTGGCTGATACACAAACGATGATTGTGGCAGGTGGGTGCTTTTGGTGTGTTGAGTCTGATCTAGAGAAGCTCACTGGCGTACTCTCGGTTGTTTCCGGGTATTCTGGGGGAACGACTCAGAATCCGACCTATGAAAATTATGGTGCCGGCGGACACCGGGAGGTGGTCAAAGTGACGTATGACCCCGGTCAGATATCATTTGCAGATATTTTGATTGTGACGCTCAAGACCACTGACCCGACCGACGACACCGGTACGTTTGGAGACAGGGGAGACAAATACTCTGCGGCTTTTTACTACGAAAGTCCGGCTGAGCAACAAATCATTACTGATTTGATTGCCGAAGTAGATGAGCAGGGTCCATATGATGCTCCGCTGGCAATTGACGTGGAAGAACGAGCGTCGTTCTGGCCAGCTGAGGATTACCACCAGGATTACTATAAAGGCGCCTTGTCTCAACTGAAGTATAAATATTATCGCAACGCTTCGGGACGAGACCGATTCATCGACACGTATTGGGGAGACGATGGGTACACTACAGAGTTGCCGTGGCGAAATACTACTAGCACAAATAACCAAACCTATATGTGGAGCAACTACCAAAAACCAAGTCAAGCAGAATTAAAACAGGAATTAGACCCATTGGTGTATACAGTGACCCAGGAGGATGGTACTGAACGAGCGGGTACGAGTCCACTAGATAAAATTGAAGAAGCGGGGATTTACGTAGATGTGCTCTCTGGGGAGCCGCTATATTCTTCGAAAGATAAATTTGATTCTGGGACTGGCTGGCCATCGTTTGTAAAACCGATTACGCCCGGGGCGGTGACTGAACACGAAGACAAAAAGCTTTTTTCTGTGCGGACTGAGACTCGTTCGGCTATTGCGGACAACCATCTGGGGCACGTATTCAATGATGGCCCAGCAGACCGAGGAGGTCTGCGCTATTGTATGAACGGAGCGGCGTTGCGGTTTGTCCCTAAAACTGAGATGGAAGAACAAGGATACGGAGATTTTCTCCAATATATTTAATATCGAGACTCGCTGTCGATTATAGGTGGCGAGTCTTTTGTTGTGTTAATATGACAGTCATGAAAAAAATAGTTGCGTTGAGTATTGCGTTTTTGGTTTTGCTTTCCGGATTTAGTGGTGCGCCAGTGCAGGCGCAGGAACAGGCCGAAATCAAGACAGAGGCCCCAACGGTCTATATGTTTGGTCGGGATGATTGTGGGTTTTGTCAAAAGCAGTTTGCGTTTTTGGAGACCGAAGGAATCAAGTATGAATATTTAAACCTTGTAACCGATGAGCGAGCTCGGGAGCTCTACGATGCAGTGGCGGCGAAACATGAGGTGACAAAAGTGACGCCGGTGACAGTGATTGGTGAGCGAGTCCTGGTGGGTTTCAATGGGGCCCAGACGACCGGACAAGCCATCAAAGCGGCTATAGAAGCCGCTCGTTATACCGATGTCGACTCAATTGAGAGTCACTTAGAACGGGCACCCAAACAAGATGTGCAGGTTGGCGGTGGGTGTACAGGACTGGTGTGTGATGAAGGAGAGACTTCTGGCATTACCTTTGATTTGCCGTTGGTGGGAGTAGTGGATTTAAAATCATTCTCCCTTTTTTCTCTGTCCGCGCTCTTGGGTGTCATAGACGGGTTTAACCCTTGCGCGATGTGGGTGTTGATTACCTTCTTGGTCATTCTCTCTCAGGCGGGGAGTAAAAAGAAAATGATTTTCTTGGCCGGTATATTTATTGTAGCTGAAGCGGTCATGTACAACCTGATTTTGAATGTGTGGTACAAGACGTGGGATTTTGTGGCTCTGGATCAGTACGTTACACCGTTGGTGGGAATACTCGCTACCGGTGGTGGTATCTTCTTCTTGTGGCGATGGCACAAAAATAAAGACGCGGCGTTGGTGTGTGATGTCACCAATATTGAAACGCAGTCAAAAACCATCAATAAATTCAAAGCCATCGTCAATCAACCAGTCACGCTGATGTCAGTCTTTGCGATTTTGGTGATTGCCTTCTCCGTCAATATTATTGAATTCGCGTGTTCAATTGGGATTCCACAAGCCTATACCAAAATTCTCGACCTCAATATGCTGACGTTTATTGAGCGACAATGGTACATCTTGGTATATACCATTGGATATATGGTTGATGACTTTATTGTGTTTGGATTGGCGATTTGGGGATACTCAAAACTTCAGTCCCACGGTGGAAAATATGCCCAAATGTCACTCTTGATTGGTGGTGCACTAATGCTGGTTCTTGGCGGACTCTTGATTATCAATCCAACCTTACTCGTGCTCTAGGGTATACTCTTGTCTATGGAATTATTACAGCTTGCGCAATGGTCAGGAATTCTCATGGGCGCACTCTATGTTCTGGTGCGAGGTGCCGACTTGTTTGTTGAAGGAGCTAAGCGCATCGGCGCTCATTTTGGCATGTCGTCTTTTGCGATTGGGGTGTTGATTGTCGGATTGGGAACCTCCTTACCGGAGCTGGCGTCTTCGCTGGCGGCGGTAGTGGCTGGTTCGACGGAAATTGTGATTGCTAACGCAGTAGGTTCAAATATCACCAATATTCTGTTGATTGTGGGGGTGCTGGCGATGCTGGGTGGGCCGGTCATCATCAATAAGAATTTGCTCAAGACTGAGTTGCCGATTTTTTCTATCGCCACCATTCATTTTATTGCTTCGGTCTACGATGGGATGATTGATCGGATTGAAGCGCTACTGCTTGTTGGAACTCTGACAGCGTATCTCTGGTACTTATTTTCAGCCCCCAACGATGTCAAAGAACGAATGGAGCTCTCTGAACAAGTAGAAAAAAGCACTTTGGCAACAAAGGACGTGGTGTTTGTTGTGCTGGGTATTGTGGCGGTGCTGGCTGGTGCACACTTTACGGTTGAGATGGCAGTAAATATAGCCACTGGGTTATCTATCCCGCTGGGCTTGATTTCAATTGGAGCGATTGCTATTGGTACCTCATTACCCGAGCTCTTTGTGTCTCTGCAAGCAATTAAAAATAAGGAAGTCGATTTGGCCATTGGAAATATTTTTGGTTCAAATGCGTTTAATATTTTGCTGGTGGTTGGTCTGCCGGGACTGCTCGCACCGCTGGTAGCAGGTGAAGTGGTGATGGAGCTCGGACTCGTTGTCTTGCTCGCGGCGTCATTGATTCTCTTTGTAAATGGTTTGGCGAGTCAGATACAGAAGTGGGAAGGAGTGATGATGATACTGTTCTTCGTCTTCTTTATGGTGAAGCTGATTCAATTCGTCTAATGGTACTACCAGAATTATTATTGATAGATAAGCCACACGGGATTACTTCCTTTGATGTGATTCGTCGACTGCGTCGAAACTACACCAACGCAAACAACGGAGAAAAAGCACCCAAACTCGGGCATGCGGGCACGCTCGATCCACTCGCTACCGGGTTGATGATTATCGGAGTGGGACCCGGCACCAAACGGCTGACTGATTTAACGAAGCTGAATAAAGAGTACCTCGCGGAAATCCGCCTCGGAGAACGTCGTTCTACCGGTGACATGGAAGGTGAGGTGCTTGAAGAAGCAGCGGTGGAAGAATCACTGGAATCACTACAGAGCAGGATTTCTGAAGCGCTCAGCGAGATGATTCGCGAATTGGAACTGCCAGTCTCTGCCTACAGTGCTATTAAAGTGGACGGGGTAGCGATGTACAAACGGGCACGCAAAGCGCAGGCCGAAGGGGAGTTGGTGACAGAGGTACCAGTCCGCACGATGAAGGTATTCGAAGCTGAGTTGTTTACGGTAAAAACGGGTGAGCAGAAACCCTACGCGACCGTGAGATTTTTTGTTGGCAGCGGTACGTATATTCGCTCGTTGGCTGAAGAGTTGGGGAAGAGAATCGGGTACCCAGCGACGCTGCAGAATCTCCGTCGGACAAAAGTCGGACAGTTTACGATAGATGATGCGCAAGATTTGGCCACAGCATTCAGTGAAAGTGCATAAAAAAATACCACATGACAAATTGTCATGTGGTATGAGCCGGGGAGACGTCAGTCAAATTTTGTTTACGTCAATCTTGGCTTCCGTAAAGAGGCCAGTTTTAATCATAAACAAATCAAATAACGCTCGGTTGCCGTTCCAAGCAGGGTATATCGCAACGCTGCCGTCACCCAGGGGTGAGACTGTAACATCGTGCTCAAACTGAGTTTGGATCTTCTGTACCTCGTCTACTTTGACGCGTGCATCTGCTATCCAAGCTCGTACTTTGTTTGTGGCACATTTTCTTCTGCTCATTGATACCTCTCCTGTGAAAAAAGGACTCATGTCCAGCGACATTAAAGCACAAGATAGTATTTATGTAAATACCCCCCCCTTTTTTTTTCAGATATTGGGTGAACGCAGTGTTATACCAAGCTAGGGTTTAGAACAGTGACTCTACTACCACTTTTACATCACCGCCGTCGGCTTTGCCGGACAGTTCTTTCATAACTGCCCCTACGAGCATTCCCATTTTACTTTTGTCATCGATACCTAATTCAGCTTTTTTCGCTTCGGCGATAGGTCGGATATCCGCTTGAGACATCATTTGGGGGAGATAGCCTTCGAGCACTACCAGCTCATCTTTTTCTGGTTCGGCGAGTTCCGGTCGGTCATTGGCTTCAAACTGCGTGATGGACTCCTTTCGCTGTTTGGCGAGTCGTTTGATGACGGCGAGGGTTTCTTCATCAGTCAGTAGGTCTTGTGGGGTTTTTCCGTTGGATACCAATTCGTTGGTAAAAGCAGTCAGCATACTGCGTACGGTACGCAGTCGAATCGCATCTTTGGCTTTCATAGATTCTTTGAGTTCCGCTTTGATATTTTCGTGAAGTGACATAGATAGATTGTTATGGAGGTTTTTGGAGCAATAAATGATTCAGTGACTCCCAGTTCACACTGTCATTGATACTTTTTCAGTAGCTGGCCTTAGTTTATCATGGTTTTTCGTTGATGGTATGATAGGGGATATGGAAATGATTTTGGTCGGATTGGTGGTCGTGCTGCTCTTAGTAAATGTATTTGTGGTCTACCGGTTACTACAGCCAAGAGCCCGACACGACAAAGAGTCGCTGTTTGTGATGCAGCGCCTGGAACAGCTCTCGCGCACTGTAGACGCAAAGCTGAGCGAAACCAATAAGGCGATTCAGGACGGCAGTCGGATGCAATTTCAAGAGAGTCGGACACTCATCCAAGATATAAATAAAGAAATGAATGAGCAGTTGCGGAATGTTATCAAAGGCGTGACTGAAGTAGGGGAGAGTTCCAAGCAAGTCTTTGCGGTAGCTGATCAGCTCAAAGAACTGCAAGATATTCTCAAGAATCCCAAGCAACGCGGAGTGCTGGGCGAGTATTACTTAGAGACTGTTTTGCAAAATGTCCTGCCGCCGGAGAGTTTCAAAATGCAGTACGCGTTTTCCGACGGGGAGATAGTAGATGCCGCGGTATTTGTGAAAGATAAGGTGATTCCGGTCGACTCAAAATTCTCTTTAGAAAACTACAATCGATTCGCATCCGCCAAAGATGGAGAAGAGAAGGTGAAGTACGAAAAAATCTTTATTCAAGATTTGAAACTGCGTATTTCAGAAACCGCCAAGTACATCCGACCGACCGAAAATACCACTGACTTTGCCTTTATGTTTATTCCTCACGAAGGAATTTACTATGACTTGCTCTCAAACAAAATTGGCGCTGGCGAAGATAATTTGATTCAGCGCTCGGCTGGCAAGGATAAGGTGATTATCGTGTCACCAACCTCATTTTTGGCCTACTTGCAGACCGTGCTGCAGGGGCTCAAGGCAATGCAGATAGAAGAGAAGGCGTTGGATATTATTAAAAATGTCGAGCGTTTAAGTGGGCATCTCGCGCGGTACGAGGAGTACTATCAGAAACTCGGGAATTCGTTGTCTACGACAGTCAATCACTATAATACCGGATACAAGGAGCTCAATAAGATAGATAAGGACGTTACGCGTATTACGGGAGTGCCTGCTGGGGTGGATATGCTCACAGTAGAGAAGCCACACAAGGAAGACCAATAAAGAAAACCCTGAGAATACTTCTCAGGGCTTTGTGGTGGTTCATGCGACATAGAGTATGTCGTTGTCTGCATCACCGCACGCAATTTCCACCACGACTTCTACTTCACGGGTCTGACGGTCTGCGTTTTCGATAGTGATAGTGAATGTGTCACCAACCTGTAATTCTTCGGGGGGTTTCGGGAGTGCGACATGTAACTCTTGCATGTGCCGTCCGCAACGACGCTTAATTGGATAGATTTTTCGCATGATAATGAACTCCTGTGGGTGCTGCGCAAAAAATACCGTATTTCGCAGAAACCCGCAAGCAGTTTTTGTGGTATTCAGTGACTACGAGATACTGTCGAGAATCACATACATCATTCAGTGGGAGCTCTTTTGTTTGTCAGTTAGTTGCATAATTCACACTTTTCTTGTATTATGCCGCCTATTATGGCTACAGAAACAACCAGCGCCCCATTTGCAGTTCTTGCGACAGGAGGCAAGCAATATATCGTACATGAAGGGGATACACTCTTAGTGGAGCTTTTGGCAAACCACGAAGTGGGTGAGAAGATTGAATTTGATACTGTCCTTATGACAGATGACGGTTCAACTTCAAAAATCGGTACTCCACACACCGGTACAAAAGTAACCGCGACGTACCTCGGAGAAAAGAAAGGCAAGAAGCTTACTATCGTGAGATACAAAGCGAAGTCAAACCGAGACCGACGAGTTGGTCACCGACAGCACTACGCAGAAATTAAGATTGACTCAATCAAGTAATCAAAAAACGCTCAGCTGAGCGTTTTTCTTTTGTTAGTTGCAAGAGTGGGAGAGGTTACGAGCGATTTTGTAGGGCGTTTTTGATGGTCTCTGCATCAGCGTATTCAAGCTCGCTGCCAGTGGAGAGGCCACGGCCTAAGTAAGAAATTTTTAGCTCATGTTCAGTAGCGAGTTCAGAAATGATGGATTCCACAAAACGCGCAGTATTTTCTCCATCTGGATTAATTGAAAACCCTAAAATGATTTCTTCTAGACCCTCTGGAATTCGTGCCTGCACGGTCGCTTTTAATGTACCGCCACGGAGTTTGGTGTTTTCTTTAGCGTTGAGCAGTGGGACTGTGCCGCCGAGCACGAAGTAGAGACCGTCAAAAATACCCGCCCGTTCGATGGCTTGAATGTCCGAGTCGCGCTCTACTACTAACAACCGATTGTGATTTCGATTGCTCGAACTGCAGATGGAACAGGTTGGTGTCTTGGTGTGTTCGTGGGAAAAGTAGCGGTGGCAGCTGGGGCATTCCACTACATGCTGCTTAATGTTTTCAACCAGCCGCGCAAATTCTTTGACGTCAGCGTGGCCCATACGCAAGACGTGGAACGCAAACCGCTTGGCTTGTCGTCCACCGACGCCAGGAAATGTTTCAAAGTAACGTATAAGAGAATCGAGGGTATTCATAGGGTGTGTGTATGATTGGATGGTGTGACGAAACTGGTCAGATTAAAAATCGTCTCCAGCTCCCGCTGCCGCCGAGTGGTGAGTATCGAGATTGAGGAAGCGGACATGCTGTCCATCGAAGAAGAGTTCCGCTGAGCCAACCGCACCGTTTCGGTGCTTTTCGACCATAATCTCGGCGATATTCGGTCGGTCGGATTCGACATCCTTATTCATCTTGTCTTCCCGGTGAATAAACATCACGACGTCCGCATCCTGCTCGATAGAACCAGAGTCACGGAGGTCTGAGAGGCGTGGTTTGCCTCCTCGTTGCTCCACAGCACGCGAAAGCTGAGAAAGAGCGATGACGGGGATATCCAGCTCTTTAGCGAGGATTTTGAGAGATCGAGAAATCTCAGTAATTTGCTGCACCATACTATCGCTTCCTTTGGTGAGAGTAGGGGACATAAGCTGCAGATAGTCGACAATCAACATATCTAACCCGTGTTCATTTTTGAGTCGGCGGGCGGCTGAACGCATTTTTACAATATTTAACGCTGCTTCATCGATGATGTGAATCGGGGCTTTGTTGAGTTTGTCCATCGCTTGCTGGAGAGATTCGTATTCCTGGTCATTAGACAATCGTCCAGTGCGTAGCTTCCAAGAGTCTACGCCTGATTCCGCCGCGAGCATTCTGTCTACCAGTTGTTGGTCACTCATTTCTAAAGAGAAAATACCGACTGATGCGCCGTGGAGCAGGGCGGCATTTCGGGCGAGATCAAGTGCAAAGGTCGTCTTACCCATAGAAGGACGAGCGGCCAAGATAATTAAATCGGCCTTTTGGAAGCCCGAGAGGAGATTATCAATGGCGGCGAAGCCAGAAGGTACGCCGCGCTTTTCTTCCGGGTTGGCACTGAGGTGCTCAAATCGTTCCCAGGCCTCGGTCAGCGCACTTCCGATTGGACGGAATTTTTGCGCTGAGGGAGCTTGAGTGGCTTGGAAGATTTTCTTCTCTGCCTGGTCCATTGCTTCGTCTACGGTATCCGGATCAGAGTAGCCAATTTCGGCAATATCGTCTGCGGCGTTGATGAGGTTGCGCAAGACAGCTTTGTCTTGTACTTGCGTCGAGTAGTACATGGCATTTCCGGCGGCCGGTACTGTCTCGATAAGTTCAGTAATATACGAGGCACCGCCAACTCGCTCGAGCTGGTTGGCTTCTTTTAACGCGGTGACAATAGAGACTAGGTCAATGGGATCTCCTTTGCTGAAGAGTTTTTGGATGGCGTCAAAAATTGCGCGGTGTTTATCGGCAAAAAAACTTTCTGGGTAGACAGCGACTGATACGTCGTGCATCACGTCGGGTTTGAGAATGATGGCGCCCAACAGAGCTTTTTCGGCTGGTACGTTTTGTGGGGGAGTGCGGAGCGCTCGATTGTGTTCTGAAGATGACATAATTGAAAGGAATAAGGGGTGAATGCGCTCGTGTGTCTAACATAGTGTGCCGGCACATCAGCCAACTACAGACCGCTATTTTACCCGATTGGTGGTTCGCTCTAAGCTGTATTGAACTTTACCACAAAAGCGTTCTTGACGGTTTGTGCACAGGGTTGTGGAAGCGGGGGATTAGTCAGTTTTGGTGACTTTGGGACCATGGGCTGAGTCTTCCAGGGTGTAGCCCTTGAGGGTGATATTTTCTCTGAGCATATCTGCCTCTGCCCAGTTGCGAGCTACTCGAGCCGCTTCGCGCTTATCGACCAGCTCTTGAATCTCGGTAGGTAGCTCATCCACGGCGATTACTCCCAAGGAACGTACTCCGTCAGAAACACTTTCGGATAGTCCGATATCGAGCACCTCGTCCATGGCCATCAGTGTCCCGCATTTGGTTGCATTCTCAATTTTTGTATCTTTAATCATTTCCCACATGATAGCCATGGCGCCGGGGGTATCTAAATCATCAGCCAGACGCTCATCAAACTTCTCTAAATACGTTGCATCGGGAGTCGCGGCTTTTTGTTTGTACTCTTCATACATGTGTCGTTTGAGACGATAGAGGGCTTGCTTGGCGGCTTGCAGTGCTTCCCAGGAGAAATTTACCGGACTTCGATAGTGCGCCGTTAAAAGCCAGTAGCGGTAGTCGTCGCCAGTAAAGCCACGATCAGCCAGGTGGCGCATGGTGATGGTGTTACCTAGAGACTTCGATACTTTCTTGCTATCGATGGTAATAAACGCGTTGTGCATCCAGTATTTGCAGAAGGTTTTGCCGGTAGCGGCTTCAGATTGAGCAATCTCTGCGTTGTGGTGGGTAGAGATGTGATCTATACCCCCAGTATGAATATCAATTTGTTTGCCTAAGGTGGCCATGGCCATAGCGGAGCATTCAATGTGCCAGCCCGGGAAACCTTTGCCCCAACGGCTGTCCCAGCCGAGTTCGCCCTTTTTCCAAACAGCAAAGTCAGCCGGGTGTTTTTTCTCGGAATTCACTTCCACACGAGCGCCACTTTTGAGCTCATCGAGTTGGATATTTCCCAGTCTGCCGTAGGGAGGGAATTTGGTGATATCAAAATACACTCCATCACTTGTTTGGTAGGTAAAACCTTTTTCGTCGAGGGTCTGAATCAGGCTGATTTGTTTCTTGATGTAGTCACTGGCCCGGGCCCAGTTCGTGGGAGGAATGATGCGCAGTTCGTCAAAGTCTGCCTCAAATGCCTTGATGTATTGGTTTGAGAGTTCGACCATGGATTGCAAGGTCACTGGCAAACCTTCACGCTTCAAACCTTTCATCATTTTGTCTTCGCCCGCGTCAGCATCATCGGTGAGGTGTCCAAAGTCTGTGTAGTTAATCGTGTGATTTACCAGATAACCGTTACGAATCAGCGTACGTTTCAAGATGTCGGAAAATACATATGAACGTAGGTTTCCAATGTGCGCATAATCGTACACGGTAGGGCCGCAAGAGTAGATTTTGACCGCCCGAGCGTCGTACGGTTCAAATGTCTCAAGACTACTCGATTCAGTGTTGTAGAGGGTAATCTCTCGCGCAATTATTGGTGTTTTTCCACCAAAGAGTTTTTCCAGCATTGGTAGGTAGTGTACCAATATCGTGTCGGGCATACAACTCCTTTGGGCAACGCTGAGATTGTGTAATAATAGCGGATATGTATAGCAATCAAAATTCTGAATCCGGGCGTGGGGGTAAGAGTACAAAAAGTGTTTTGGGGTATTTTTTAGCATTTTCTCTGGCCTTCGGCGCCTTTTTTTCCGGTCTGCAAGTGGGGCAAGTGGAACAAGGAGCGTCGGGGACAGAGCAAAGCGCTTCACTCTTTAGCTTTTTCACCAATAAGTCACAAGTGGAAGCTTCTACGACCCAGCCTGATTTAACCGAATTTTGGAAAGTGTGGAACTTGATGGATGAAAAATTTGCCAATGCCAGTTCAAGTGAACAGCTCTCCGAGCAAGAACGTCTAGAGGGCGCTATTGGTGGTTTGGTAGATGCGTTTGGTGATCCGTACTCCGTGTATATGCCGCCGACGGATGCGGCTTCGTTTAATGAAGATGTGTCAGGAAACTTCAGTGGTGTGGGGATGGAAGTTGGTTTGCGTGAAGACCTGGTGACGGTAATCTCTCCATTGCCTGATACTCCAGCCAAGAGAGCTGGGATTGTATCTGAGGATGTCATTGTAAAAATTGACGATGTGAGTACCGAGGGGATGCGAATCGACGAAGCGGTGAAGTTGATCCGGGGGGAGAAAGGTAGTGTGGTGACATTACAAATCTTCCGAGAAGGGGAAGAAGAATTTCTGACGATTCCTATCAAGCGAGACACAATCGACATCCCGACCGCAGAGACAGAGCAGATGGGCGACACGTTTATTTTGTCGCTCTATAGTTTCAATGGCGTGGCTGACGATGCTGCTAGAAAAGCCTTGCAAGAATATCTCAATAGTGGAGCGACGAAGTTGGTTTTGGATTTGCGGGGGAATCCCGGAGGATACCTACAAACTGCCGTCTCGGTGGCCAGCTACTTTTTGCCAGCTGGAAAAGTCATCGTCAATGAATCATTCGGAGATGAGAGTAAAAACGAAGTGTTCCGCAGTCGGGGTCGACAAATCCAGCTCTTTACTCCAGAAAACCTCGTAGTGCTGGTGGACGGAGGTTCCGCTTCAGCGGCTGAGATTGTGGCTGGAGCGTTGCAGGACCACGGCGTCGCTACAATTATCGGTGCACAAACGTTTGGGAAAGGCTCCGTTCAAGAATTATTGAATCTTGATGGCGGGTCTTCGCTGAAGGTGACGGTGGCTCGATGGCTCACTCCAAACGGTACTTCTATTTCCAACGGGGGATTGACTCCAGATATTCTGATTGCTCGAACTCCGCAACAACGCGTAGCGGAGGAGGATCCACAGAAAGATGCTGCGATACGCTTCCTGGCTGGTGAAGAAGTGGTGAGTGAAAATTTTCAAGAGCAACTGACTGACGGACTCTAAGCTGGAGAAATCAAGCATATTTTGCTATGATAGCGAACAATTAACGTTAGATAATAAATACAGACTATGAAAGTAATCCTTCTACAAGATGTAGCCAAAATCGGGAAACGATCTGACTTGGTGGAAGTGCCAGACGGGTACGCATTGAACCAGTTGATTCCCAAGCGAATGGCTGAAGCTGCGACTGCACAAAACAAGAAACGAATCGAAAAACTACAAGCTGATGCAGAAGCAAACAAAGAAGCTGATCAGGCTCGGTTTGTTGCCGCACAAACTGCGCTCACTGCTCAGACTATTCAAGTACCAGCGGAAGTAAACGACAAAGGACACGCCTTTAAAGCAGTGAGTGAACAAGATATTGCTGAAGCTGCGCAAGCGGCCGGAATTGATGTTGAAGCAGCCATGTTGGTAGTTGGGTCAGCAATCAAAGAGACTGGTGAGCACACCGTTACGCTGGTGCGAGGTGAGAATGAAGCAACGATTACTATCAACGTAATTAAAAAAGAATAAGTATGAAAGAGATTCTGCAGGGGTCAGCACCAATTTTTATCTTATTGTTGGTATGCGGTCTGCTTATTGGAGGTATTTCATGGTGGATTGGGGGTGGGTCGGATGCTCTGCTTTCAAGCGAAGCTGAATTGCTCAGTGAAGAACCCCTTTCAGCTCCACTGAAGGCAGAAGAGTTAGAAGCTTATCAAGCTGATATTGTAAATGATATGAATCCAGTAGCTGTACTAGAAACGAACAAAGGTACTATTGAAATTGAATTGTTCGATGACGCGATGCCGATTACTGCTGGTAACTTTGCGAAGTTGGTAGGAGAAGGATTTTACGATGGGATTAAGTTTCACCGAGTGATGGACGGCTTCATGATTCAAGGAGGTGATCCAAACACCAAAACAGATAAGTTGCTCTCTTATGGTCAAGGTGGGCCGGGATACTCAATTCCAGATGAGCACATCGAAGGGGAACTGCTGACTAACGTGCGCGGGACCATTTCTATGGCTAACAGTGGACCAAACAGTGGAGGTAGTCAGTTCTTCATTAATTTGGTTAATAATACGAACCTAGACTTCAATAAACCGCCACTTTCTTCCAAGCACCCAGTGTTTGGACGGGTGATTTCTGGAATGGACGTGGTAGATAGTATTGGGGGAGTTGAGACTGGTCCATCGAACCTACCGTTGGATGACGTCGTGATTCAAAAAGCGACCCTGCGAACAGACTCATAAATCATTCTCAGGAGAGAAGAGCGCAAAAAAAGAGCCTGTCCTGGGACCGGCTCTTTTTTAGAGTGCTGAGCTTACGCTGCAGCTACAACGTCAACTGCTTTC
>Ga0306901_1000309_pt1 | contig 22965 bp, 21 predicted proteins | sample AntRauMFilla3767_FD_190431 | JGI IMG/M metagenome (GOLD analysis project Ga0306901, IMG submission 190431) | Saline lake microbial communities from Rauer Islands, Antarctica - Metagenome Filla 3 #767 (v2) (version 2) | ecosystem: Environmental > Aquatic > Non-marine Saline and Alkaline > Saline ... | reverse complement strand
AACCAGGTGGGTCTGGTCGCCGTTGGTGTAGATGTCGTCGAGGCGTCCACGCCACACAATCTTGACGACCTCCTCACCAGCAGGTGCGTCCCAGTCGAGCTGGTACAATCTGACCATGCGGTCTTTGTAGCTCGTTGGGCCGGTGTAGACGTTGTTGCCTTGCGCGTGTGTGGTGGGCGTGGTCCTGCCTACGCCACGAGTGACTGCGACGCGGTAGGTACTGCCGTCACTCGTGATAAGGGTGTGGACGTACAGCGTCTCGTCGCCAACGAACAGGTAGTCGCCTTCCGCGATGGGCCGCTGGCTGTAGACCCATGCCTCCCCCGACCCTGACCACAGCTCCTGGTCAAGGTTGGCACGCGCCTTCTCTTGACCTGCGTAGGTCATCAGGCGTTGACAGATGGCGTCAGTCGCCACCACGTCGAAGCTGGAGCTGGAGAGTTCTTGCGTGCCTTGCAGTGGGTCGACGCTCTGGTCCAGGTCGCCGGGGAGTGAGGCCAGAGCCTGCTCGAAGTGCATGTCGGCGATTTCGGCCGGGAGCGTCGAGACGACATCGGTAGGGTTGTAGCCGTAGCAGAACAGCGCCCCATCTGGAGCGTCCACGCCAACAGGCGCCCCGATGCCTTCGATGTGGATGCCGAGCGTCGTGCGTCGGTGTCTGGTCTGGTACGGTTCCATGGCTTATCCTTCGTAGTCGCCGCCGATTTTCACCAGCGTCATTTCGATGTTATAGACCTCCCCAGCTTTTGACTGGGATGGGCGGGCGCAGTCTGAGAACTTCTGCGCGTAGCTCGACCCCTTGGCGGCCATCACCACATCGACAAGCGAGTCGGGGGTGGACCAACCGTAGTAGGCTGACGTGGCGTTGTTGACCACGATGATGTCCTGATAGGTCGAGATGCCCTGCTTCCACAGGTCTGAGAAGTAGTTGCCCTCCTCGTTGTCAGGGAGGCCCGCCACTTGGGCGTACTCGCCGTCTTTGTTGCAGTTGGCCCTGATATGTCCCGCAAAGATGCGGTTGTACCTGAATCCCCTCAGGTCCTTGATGCCGTAGTCGGCGACCTGAGCGAGCCTGTGCGGGGCGTTATTGGTGCGTGCGTCGCGCTCCCAGTCACTGGTCTTGACGCCGGGGCGTGGCGACATCCACACGCCCTTGCGAGTGTGTGGAGCTTCCAGTGAGGCTGAGCTGGTCTGGGCGGTGCCGCCATAGCTGTCGAGGTAGCCCAGGTAGGCGGCGTCAAAGTTTCTGCTACCGTGGCCCCATGCCCAGCCGTAGTTGTATGAGCCTGTCAGCCGCTCCAGGGTGATGCCCCAGTAGCTGAGGTCGGTGCCATAGGAGTAGTCAGGGCTGCCGGTCGTGAATCTGTATGTGTTCGACGTGCTGGAGTGGCTGTTAATCTTGTCTGCAATGTGCCCCACCAACGACGGGTAGTTCCCATAGCCGTCTGGACCCAGTGCCCAGTACAGGCCGTGGTCAAGGGTGACGACGATATCGCTGCCGTTCTCGTAAAACACGAGCGTGTCGTTGGTGGGGCCGATGCGCACTGGGAAAATCCAGATGTCGAGTGTGTCGAGCATGATTATCCTCCAAGGCTCAGCCGTGGGTCTTCATTCAAACCCTCGCGGGCCTGTCGTCGGCCGACAGCCGACCTCTCCAGGAAGTAGCTGTTTCGCTGGTCGATGTACGTGGTAAACTCGCGGCTTCCTCGCTGTGCTTCGCGAAGGGCCTCGAAGTGTGCTCGCTTCTGCTTCTCGAACGCCTCGTCGGTGCTCATGTACTCAGGCCCCGAGCCACCTGCTTTTGCACCGGCTTTAGGGTCAGGGGCGGTCGGGCCTGCTACGGCCATTCCACCAAACACTGCGGCGGCGGCCGTGTGGCCAATACCACCGGGGATGTTGCCTGAGGCGTAGGCGGCGATGGCAGCGCCTGACTCGAACAGTGCTCGAATCCCGGCCACTTCTCGATAGCCTACGCCCATCTGCTCAAGGAATTGACTGGTGGCAGCTCCACCAGCAGAGACCGAGGCTTCGAGCTTTTCAGCTCCAGTGGCCCCTTCGGCTGACATGGTCTGCCATTGGTCAGTCATTGTCTGGAGATTCGAGGCCATGCCAGCCAGTCCAGCGCCGACGTCCTTGTAGTTCTCAAGGCTCTTGATTTCCTTGTCGATGGCTTCACGCCGCTGCTCTTGGTCTTGGCCCAGCTGGTCCTGCTGTGTTCGCAGGGCCTCAACCTCCTTGCTGATGGCCTCGCCTTTCATGCTGGAGAGCATGTCAAACGAGCTGGCCACGGCGCTGTAGCCCGAGTCCTGGAGCGCCAGCTCTGCTTCGAGCTGGTCCATGCGCTTGTTGTGGGCTTCGTCCTCTCGACGCTCCTTGTCCTCCTGGTGCTTGCGTTCGGCCTCGGCCGTCTGGTCGAGCCGGCTCTTGCGAAGGTCGCTGAGTTTCTTCTCTTTGGCCTGCTTCGCCTCAATCATCTCCTGCTCTGCCTCGCTAGAGGTGATGGTGCCTTCTTCAATCTTGCGTGCCAGCACCAGTTGCCTGACCGCGAATTCTTCCTCAACGGTCTGGCGCTTGGAGGTTGCCTTGGCGCGCTTGATTTCAGCTTCGGCGATGATGTTGCGCCAGCGTGTGTCCTTCTCCTCTGCTGCCCTCTTGGCTGCCTCACCATCATCCCCCTTCTCGTCCGGGGCGTTGGCCTTCCTGACGGCGAGTTCCTCTTCCTTCTCGATGTTCTTCTTGCGCTTCTGGAAATTAGTGTCGAGCTTCTTGGACTCTTGGTCGAGCTTGGCGAGGTAGGAGTCCTTGGAGTTCTGGCTGAGGTCGTCCATCTCCTTGACGCGACGGGCCTTGAGCAGGATGGCCGCCTTCTTCCGGTCGATCTCTGCTTCGAGTTCCAGAATCTTGATGTCGGCGTCAACCTGCGCCCGAGCTGATTCGCTCTGGGTGCCTAGTCGCTTGTTCTCCAGGTCCAGGATTTCATTCTCAGTGGCGAGCTGGTCGCCCTGAGCTTTTTGCATCAGGTACAGCGTCTCAACGGTCTTGCGGTTGTTCGCCTGGCGCAGCTTGGCAAACTTCTCGTACTCGACACGAGTGTCCATGACGATCTTTTTATCAGCCGCGCTCAGGCCTGCCCCACCAACGGAGTGCCTGTTGTTGATACGGTCAATTAGAACTTGCTGACTGGTGGCGTAGGCGGCGTCGATTTGTGCGCCCTGCTCGAACACGCCGAGCTGGTTGTCTACCTCGGGCATCTTGATATCACCCAGGGCCTTGGCCAGCCGGTCGACGTTGTGTGCGGCCTTGTCTGACTCGTCCTTGAGAGTCTTCATCTCGTCGGCCGTCTCCTCGACAGCGTCGGGTCCTTCCTCTTCGATGAGGCCGAGCACTTCGGCGAGGTCGTTCAGCCCCATCACGGCCACCGTCAGGAACGGGGTGAAGGCCGTGGCAAGGGTGTTGCCCGCGCCGTCAAGGACGCGGTCAAACTTGTCCATCTCCTTGGAGAGCATCTTGGAGGATTTGATGGCATCTTTGTCCAGGATTTGACCATAGCGGTCGGCCTCCTCTGCGATGCGCTCGAATTCCTCTCCGCCTTTCTTGAGTGCAGGGAGCATCTTCTTGGAGAAATCTTCACCAAACAGGTTCGAGCTTGCGGCCATCGCGGCCACGTCGTCGTCTGCTGCCTGGACGCCGTCAGCGATACGCAGGAAGATTTCGTGGATGTTCTTGCCTTCCAGCTCGTCCGAACTGATGCCGAGCGTCTGGAGAGCTTCTGCGGCCGCGCCTGAGCCTTTCTTGGCGTCCATGACGCGCTCACTCAGGTTGCCGAAGGCGTCGGCGATGTCCTCAGTGTCCGCGCCGTACTTCTTAAAGGCAACGTCCAGCTCCTGGTAGGCGCGTGTGGTGAGGCCAGCAGCTTCGGCAGAGCGGGTCAGTTGCTTGACGTGGTTCGCCTGAGCAATCGACATCTCACCGAGCTTCTTTGCGCCCATGGCCGCGCCCGCACCAACACCCAGAAGGGCACCTTGGACGATGGCCCCTTTGGAGATAGTCATGCCGAAGCCGTCGGCGAGGTTCTGCACCTTGCCTGCGGCGCTGTCCACGCCCTTGCCCAGGCCGCTGGTGGAGAAGCCAGCCGCCTCGCGGTCAGCCTTGGCGACAGCTTTGGCCGTCCCCTTGGCGTCCTTCTCCATGCCCCTGAGCGCCTTCGAGCCTTTCTTGACCTCGTCGGTCATCTTCTCGACGCCGTCGCCAGCGTCCTTCGCGCCCTTGTCAACCCTGTCCAGGTTGGTGTGCAGGTCTTTGGAGTCGTCGGCCGCCTTCTTGGCCGCCGCCCCCATATCGTCCATGGCTTTGTCGACCTTCTTGGTGGCCTTCTCGGTTTTGTGCAGGGTCTTGGTGGCCTTGTCGGCGACCTCCAGTTCCCATACGAGCTGGTCTTTAGATGTAGCCATTAGGTGATTCCTGCCTTCTGGAGCATTTCGCGCTGTTTACGGCGCTCGTTGTCGTCTTGGAGCCGCTTGGTGTCTCGGGCTGCCTTGGCCGAGTCGGTCAGTTCGGCGACCTCCACCATGTAGTACGGCAGCTCCAGCAGGTTGACGCGGCCTGAGTCAACCAGGGTGGAGAATTGCCTGTGCAGTCGAATGACGTCTAGGCGGGTGTGGGCGTACTCACACCCTACACGTTCACGGTCGTCGATTGTGTAGCCTTGCAGCTCCTCGCAGACCTCACACTTGCAGCCGTGGACGTAGAGAGTTTGGAGGTACGCCTCTAGTCGTTTTTTACTGACGGTTTGAGTGCGGCGGCGGTCTTGAGTTCGTAGTGGAGGTTGGCGAGGTCCCAGATGCTCATGTGCCTGAGGATGGCGGTGCGGTCGGCGTGCCCGACATCGTCCCACTTCTCTACAGGGTTGCCCTCTCCATCTTCAACACCCTCGACTCGTGCGATGTGCTGGTTGACGAAGTCGATGATGGGGATGGTCTGGTCGCCGGGGATTTCAACGCGGTGGTTCTTGATTTTCTCCCTGAGCGTCTCAGCCTCGCCCTCGGGCAGCAGGTCAACTGCCTCCTCGAAGGTGAGTTCCTCTTCGGCCCCGTCGCGAAGGTCCCACACAGGGCCGAACGTGTCGCGCCTTTTGCGAAGGTGCTCACGGTACGATTCCTCGAAGTCAGCTCCACCAATCTCGATGTCGAGCATCGCGGGCTGGTCGGGCCGCAGGAAGTGAAACGTCATCTCGACGCTGTCGGCGAAGTAGTCGCCAACGGGGGTTCTGTTCTGTCCGATTGTCCAGGCCATGGTAGATCTCCAGGAAAGGAGTAAGGGGAGCGAGTGCCCCCGACCGAGGATGGCCGGGGGCTGGGGGTCACCTATGGATTAGGTGCATTTGATTTGCAGGGCGTTTTCCCCGCCACCATCGGTAAGGTCGCCGTGTGCGATGAACGGGAGGTCGAAGTTGGTCGAGCCGTTCGATGCGCTCGGGGTGTAGCCGGTGAACTGGCACACTGGCATCTTGAATTCAATGGAGTCGGTCCCGTCACTGACCGTGATAACCAGCTCGAAAGTAGGCGAGCTGGAGGTGAGCTGGCTGATGATGTTGTTGAGCGCCGCGCTCTTGCCTCGCAGGGTCAGCGAGCCGCCGATGGGGCTGGTCCGCTCACGGTACAGGCTGATGTAGTCGACCATCTCGTCGGCCGTCAGGTCGCTGTCCTCACCCACGCTCCAGTTGGTCTGCACTTCGCAGCCAGCCACAGCGTAGTTGGTGCCGCCGACTGACAGTGTCATGCCCTGCACACGCAGAAGGCTTTTACCTCCGGTGTACTCAGTCGGGTTGGACGGCTTGGCCTGAGGGGTCGAGGGGAACGGCGTAAAGAGCGCCGTATCCTCGCCGGTCATCTTCGCCCATTCGCCCTGGTTGAAGGTAAACGTGCGGTTGCCTCGGGTGCCGCCGATGAGCATTTTGCGTGCTTGATCGTGGCCCTTCTCCACCATGTAGTAGGCGAAGTGGGCGCTGGGCACGCGAGTGCTGAGGTCCGAAGTGATGGGCTTGTACAGCGCCGAGCTGACGTCGAGGGTCTCCTCAAAGTTCGCGCTCTTGAGCAGCGCGGCCCAGTCGGGTGCCGTCCCAGCTGCTGCCGATTTGCCGGTCAGTGGAAGGGTCCAGCTCACGCCGAGCGACTGGCCGACGAACTCGCTGGGGAGCGTGTCGTGGGTCGCGAGAATACGCTGGTCTTGGTGCTCTGCGATGTTGGCGCTGACGTCGAAGTTCTCGAACGCCAGCCACTCAGTCGGGTCGCTGCCGCTCCAAGGGTCAGTGTCGTATCCAGTCTCCGAATCAACGGCGACCATCTTCTCTTGTGCGGACAGAATTCCGTCTGTCATGGTGTTCTCCTATCGTTTGATTAGAATGTCCTGATGGACGGTGAAGATGACAGACGCTGACGCGAGTGCGCCCATCTGCTCGACCTCCACCACATCGGCTTCGTTGGTCTGTACGTTGATTTCGTGGATGGCTGTTTGGTTCACAGCGTGCTGTGTGAGCGTGTCGATGATAGCCCCCTTGTACATCTCGGCACGCCGGTCCATCCACTCCTCGGAGAGCATGGGCCTGTCCCAGTTGGGAGGGGTCGGGTAGTCGAAGCCCGGCCGGTCCTTCACCATCAGGGTGATTTGAAAAGGGGTCTCCCAGGTCGCTTCATTCTGCTCGCCGTCGCCGGAGTATGTGGCCTCCTCGCGGCTGACGTCCTGCTTGGTGACCCAGATGCCTACCTCGTCGATGTTGAGGCGACGGAAGGCATCGTCGGGGGTGACGCGGCCGGTGATGATTTGCTCGGGCGTCGGCAACGGAAATTCAACCGACTCGACGGCCCCCAGCTCCCCCTCCAGGTAGCTCTTGATAACGTCTCGGATGCGCTCGGTGGCGCGGATCGTCGCGTACTTTACGGGGATGGCTGTCATTAGAGATTCACCTTGGCTTTACGCATTCCATCAGAGCCAATCTTGCGCCTGATGCCTTGCATGACGTTGTTGACGAGCTTGGTGCGCTGCTTGCCCTCCATGGCCGTGACATGTCTGGCCGGGGAGGGTTCGCCAAATAGCCCCTTGGTGTTGCGGGCGATGTCGCCAGCGTAAGGAACCTTCGAGCCGATGGTCACTTTGTCGGGGCTGTGTGAGTAGACGTGCTCGGGGTGGCCCATCGAGACGAACGACGGCCGCAGACGCTCACGGCCTGGAATCCACAACAGCGGCTTAAGGTGACCAACAACAGCTTTCTTGAAAGCGCGATACTTCGGCTCTGCTTGATACTTGGCCCAGGGCTTGCCGCCGTGGCGGCCGCCGCTCCAGAATTGCATCGCCATGTGGACGATGAAGTACGGGTGGACGACGTCCTTCCAGATAGGGCGCATGTCGCCGACTGCCTTGCGCAAAAGGCCAAGGGTTCGGTGCATGGGCTTGGCGACGCCTGAGCCACCAAGACTAATCTCCATCAGCGGGGGCTTCGCCATCGGTGGCCTCCTCGACCTGGGGGTCCTCTTCTTCGAGGTCCTCGACCAGAACCAGTCGGTTGTCCTTGTGCTTGTCGTAGGTCCTCTTATCGACGTTGAGGTAGTCCCCCAGGCCGTGGGCTTCGTCGCCGTAGATGAACCGGCACGCCTTGGCGACCATCACGTGTTTTGTCTTTTTACCAGTCATGAAATTTGCCTCCAGTGGCGTGGTCGAAGTCGGCGCGGTCGCGCTCGTGAGCGTCGGGGATGTTTGAGTGGATGGAGTTCGTCGTCGGTGCCGTCTCCCCCATGTCCTGGTCCATTCTGCGAATGGTATCCTTGACATCGTTGAAGATGGCCAGCTCGTCGCCAGCCCCATCATACTCACGCTTCTTGAGGGCGCGGCCTCGTGCAAAGGCAGAGATACCCATGCGGACAAGCTCGCTCTCGTTTTCGCCAAGGTTGTCGACGTCGAAGCCTTTTCTGATGAGGATGGCGTTGAGCTGGCCAGCGGCGGCCTTGACCCACCGCTCCACCATCGGGGTGTTGAGGCCCTTGCTCGTGGCGGTGACGGTGCCGGTCGCGAACGGGAGGTCCTCGACGACGTCGTCTGCCGTTACGTTGTGGGTCTGAATGGCCATGGCTTACTCTCCTACGAACTCAGTGAGGCGGGCGAACACGGCGTCCTTGCCTCTGATGTAGTCCTCGCCGTCCTCGCGCAGGTTACCGTTGACGAAGTCTCTGACGTCGTCGTAGTCGCCTTCGTTGAGGATGGCCTTGCCCAGGGCTTCAAGGTTGACGTCGGACGCATCCTCGTCCCGCTCAGGGGCCTTGTCGTCCGTATCCTCGCCGAAGGATACAGGGCCGTCGGTGTTCTTCGACTCCACCATCCGGTGCTCAGCGCAGAGGATGCGCTCATCGTCGCCCTGGAGGTCGACCTCTTGGCCAGGCTGGATGGTCTTGTCTTTGTAGATGGTCGGCGCGTCGCCGTCGTAGCGGTAGAGAGTCATGGGCTTGCCTCTTGAGGGGGTGGGTGGTCCTGAATGTCCCACGAATGTACCAGGGACACTGATCTTCGATGTGGGACATTCTCTAAAATCGGCCTCTGGGCCCCTCCACGCGCCGATTTTCAGGCTGGTGGTACATACCGTGGGGGGGCCTCGCGTAATTGTTTACTATCCCAAACCTTATAAGGCGTAATACCTAAGGTTAGGTTTAGTCCATAAAGGGTCAGAAAACGGTGTCCCAGTGTACCAGGGGCCAATAATCGGGCCGTGAGGGCCACAGCACCACTATTTAGTGGTACATTCGCGAATGTCCCAGGGGTGTCCCGGGACATTCACTTAGGCCCTCACAGCTCTCGATTAGATAGCGCCAGGATTAGCCAGCACGTTTTTCAGCGCGATGGAGTTCTCCTTGAAGCGTCGCACGATGTCGGCGTCGAACCGAGCGCGGACGTACTTCATCTCCTTGTCGCGGTCCTCGTAGTCGTCGAGGCGAAGGTCCATGAACGTCGGACGCTCAAGGTTCTTGCCGTCGTCAAAGTAGCAGGCACCGTCATGGAGGTAGGAGCGCTGGAAGTCCCAGTTCTCAGCACCATCGTGAATCGGCTGGGTGCCGACGTAGACCTGACTGACGCCGAAGCGCGACTGGAAGAATCCCCGGAGCGACTGGAGGGCGACCATGGTGTTGTCCGATTTGGACCCTCCCTCAGTCGCTCCGATGACGTCAGGGTGACGCATCAGGGCAAAGGCGACATCGAAGCCCAGGACAGCTCGGGCACCTGAGCCGATGGATCGAAGGGCCTTCTGAATCTGGGTGATGGGGCTGCCAGTCGTGTCGTCGAACTCCTCTCCACTGGAGAGAGTCATGGTGAGGATGCTGTCCTCGCTGTCGTCAGTGCCGTTGCCCTTGACGACCTCGATGAAGTCCCGCTCGAAGTCGGCGAGGACTTCGTGAGTGGCTTCCAGGCCGAGCTGGGAGTAGATGGGAATGGCCGTCTCCAGCTCCATCCCGGTCAGCTCGTCGATGCCCTCTTTGAACTTGTAGTGCTCGCACACGTAGCTCAGGGACTCGACGCCGCCGTTGCCTTCGGGGGTCGGGCTGCCGGGGCGCTGTTTGGTGCTGCGGCCCTCACCATCGCTGGCGTGGGTGCGGTTCTGTCCGAGTTTGCGGTAAGCGCCCTCGCGTCGGGTGATGGGGAAGGCCGGTTCGGGTACGACCGTGCGAGCCATGTAGCCGGACAGGTCCGGCTCTTGGCCCTTGACGATTTCCTCGCGCTGTGCGGGGCTGAGTGTTCCAACGTCGAAGCTCATGATGTTCTCCTAGAAGGGGGTGCTGCTTGAATGATTGATTCGTGGTGCTGCGGGGGCGACTAGCCCATTGTCTCAGGGCCAGTCACCCAGTGGCTTAGTAGCTGCGGGCCAGGGTCGACAGGTTGATTTCGAGGAAGGCCACTTGGCCAGCCGAGCTTGCGGCACGTCCGTTATAGCGGGCCTTGCCCAGCGTATAGGTCGAGGAGGCCTTGGTGGCCTTCGCCACCTGACCGTCGGCGTCGGTCATGATCTCGTCGCCGAGCTTGACCGTGCTGTCCGAGCACAGCGCCTGAGCGGTGCCCTCGGTGACAATGACCACGCGCTTGCCTGCTTCGGCGCTGTTGAGCGCGACGCCGTAGGCTTCTTCGCCAGCGTCAGTGCAGGGAGTGGCTTCTTGAGATCCATCGAGCTTGACGAACTGTCCCTTCTGGAGGGCAGCCGCCGCGACTACGGTATTCGAGTTCTGCATGATATTTCCTTAAATTGGAGGGTTGATGCTGCTGTCGGGTGCTGCCCTTGCGGGTATTAGTCCTTGACTGAGGCGAGCACAGCGGCCACGCCGCTCAGGCCATTCTTGCGGGCCTTTTCGAGCTTGACGTCAGAGCCGCAGTTGTCGGCACCTTCCTGAGCGCCGCCGCCTCCAGTTTCGGAGAAGTTGAGTTTACTGATGCCCTCGACCTGGGCGCGAAGCTGCTTGTTCTCCTTGGCGAGTTCACCAAGGGCAGACATCACGTCGGAGAGCTTGACGTCGGGGGTGTCCTCGTCGTCGCCCTCACCATCCTCGTCGGACGGCTCCTCGGACTCCTCAGGGGTCTCCTCGTCGGTTTCTTCCTCGTCGGCCTCATCGGCCTCGGGGGCTTCCTCCTCAGGGGCCTCCTCGGGCTGCTCAGCGAGGCGTTCGGCCACGCGCTTGTCGATGAGTTCGTTGAGCTGTTCTTCGGTCAGTTCCATTGGTGTATCCTTGTCGCTGAGACGTAGTTGCAGGGTGTCCTGAATGGACCCAATGCGCTTGAATCGTGGATTGTCGGTGAGGCTAACTTCGGTGATGAGCGGGCTGTAGTCCTTGCCTTGCTCATCGGTGTACTTTCCGGCAAGGCCAATGCTCACGAACTCGTACTCACTGGCGAGGATGTCCTCCCAGGTGCCCTTCTTCCAGTCCACCTTGAGGTAGACGCCTCGCTTGCGGCCCTCGCCTGCGACCTTGGCATCAAGGATGCCGCCGTATCGCTTGCCCTCGGCCTTGTGCTCGACCCTGACGGGCCAAGTAAAAGGAGTCTGGTCGATGTCGGCGTAGTCGGCGAACTGGTACAGCGATCGGCGAGTCTCTGAGGCGACCTTACGTGCCAGCTCCTCGGAGACGTCCAGCTCAACCATCTTGCTGGTGGCCTCGTCTTTGACGTGGGCGGTACCCAGGGGCAGGGCGAACACCCATGACTGACTGGCGTGGCCAGCCCGACGCCCTTCGAGCTTCACGCCCTCGGTGTGGGCGTCGTTGAATTGAAGGTCAAAAATCATGCGGCTCCTCCTTGCCAAAGACAGCGACTAGGCCGTCTTCGTGGTTCATTTCGGCCAGTAGAATCAGTACCGGAGTGTGGTCAGAGACCTGGGTGGTCGGGCTGAATGCGTGTGAGAATCCATCACGCAGCTCCTGGAGCATCTTCTGGTAGCCTTCCTCGTCGGGGTGGATGTAGGCCCAGATACAGCGGCATCGGGCTTTCCCCTTGCAGAAGTTCGGCGGCGAGTACATCGAGTAGGTCGAGCTGCCGACCAGGGCGCGCTTGCCGTTGTGCTTGCGGCACGGCGAGCAGGTTTCCCCGTCCATCACGGCTGAGCGTTCGGCGACAATTTCGCCCTCCACTCCTCTCAGATGGCTCTCGTCGTAGACCTCTTGAATGACCTTGTCGCGGCCCTCTTGGAAGGACCTTGGCGAGTACATGGAGACGACGTTCTTCTCCAGTGCACTGGACGTGGGAATGTCCAGATCCTTGCGCTCGGGCCGTCCGTTGGCCTCCTCGACACCCTGCTGAGTCAGATAATGCTGAGTGACGTTGTACGTGTGCTCAGCGATGTCGTCGGCGACGGCCGTGACCGTCTTCTGGATTTCCGCAGGCGGGCGGCCCAGACTGAGCCGCTGGATGTCGATGTCGCTGGGGGTCGAGGGGATGTTCACCTCGTCGAGGACGCCAGCTTCTGCCAGCACCTCTCCAGCACCTCTCAGGTAGTTCCTGAAAAGCTCGCCCTCAACAGCCTCCCTGTAGTTCGCTTCCCATCGCCGTCGCATCGACCGCTTGATGGAGCGCAGCGTGTCAGGGTCGGTGACGCCCTCGGTCTTCTTGACCCAGTCGTCCCTGTGGTCTTTGGTGACCTTGCTCAGGGCCTTGGCCATGATGGCGTCTTGATTGTCGAGCCATTCAGCCATGCGCTCGTAGTCGACGTTGGCGTGGGCGTCCACTCCATCATCGGCGAGCTGGTATGTGTGCTCGTGGTCGTCTTCTGTGCAGGCCGAGCCGAAGTGGTATAGCCCGTTGTCCGACTCGGCCGCGTTAAAATCCTCGACCTCGTCGTCCTCTGGGTCTTCTTGCTCAGGGTCCTGCTCGCCTCCCTGGTTAGGGGTCGACGAAGATGGGGAATCACCTCCCTCTGAAACAGCCTTGTGGACGGCCGATTTCTCCTCCTGCGCCTCTTGCCATTCGTCCTCGGTGATAGGGTCTAGGTTGAGGTAGTCACGCACGTTCTTCTCGTCGCCGAAGCGCCACGTCAGCAGCCCCTTCTCCTTGGCCGTTGCCACGCCTCCGAGCCACGCACCGTCTCGGGTGTCCTTGGCCCTGGAGAACGTCAGCTCAGGGTACAGGCCCGGGGCGATAGGGCCGCCGAACTTGGCGTCCACCATCTTCTTGATGACGCCAGTGTGCTCGGTGCCGTTGTGTCCGTTGATGGCCTCAGTGATGTAGAACGCGATGGAGTCGGCCGACTCGTCAAGGGTGTCCTTCTTGGTCTCGGCGAGGGCCTGTGTGCCTACGTCGCGAGTGCCGACCTGATTGCCGTCGCTCTTGAGCAGCAGGCTAATCTGGTTGTCGCAGTAGCTCTTCTGACTGGTGAAATCTGGGACGTTGCCCTCAGGGCTGAGCATGGCCATCTGCTGGCCAGCGGGCAGCTCAATAACGGGGTTGTCCTCTGCCTTCATACGGTCGAGGAGGTAGACCAGTTCGGCCTGCTCCTTGGGGTCAGGGTAGTTGTCGCCCTGGAGGTCCTTCTGGATCGTCAGGATGGGCACGCCGTACTTCTCGGCCGCAATCATCTCCAGCTTGGCAAAGAGCTGCTTGGCTTTAATCCACTGGACGGCCGCTCGGATGGGTGAATTGCCCTCGAAGTCATTGCCGAAGGCGTTGTAGCTGATGAGCATCAGGCTCGACGCCGGGAGGCTGTATTTCTCCCCGGTCGATGGTCGGGCGAATTCCACCCCCAGCAGCTCACGCTCATGCTCGTCGAGCAGCCACTTGTTGACCGAGGAGCACATCCTGAAAGCCATCTTCCTGATGGCGTAGGGATTGTCTGCTGTCGGCGCGTAGTAGACGGTCTCGAAGACCGAGAAGCCGCCGATAAGGAAGTAGAGGGCGTCGTGGACAAACTTCGACCAGCCGCCGTCGATGCCAAAGATGGCCTGCTCGGTCCACTTACGCTGTTCTTCGAGCTGGGTGAGCTGGGCATCCGTCAGGTCGTCGATGCCGTCCTGGGGAAGCTCAACGGCCCAGTGGCCTTGACGCAGGTTATCGTATTGGTCCTTCCATGAGCGCCTATACTGCTCGCTCTCCAGGAACATCTGCCAGAACAGGCCTTGATTGCCCCTCTGGCCGCGTGCCCTGATGGGCGTGTAGTTGTAGTTGGCGTCCTTCTGGTGGATCGTGCCGTTGGCCCAGTACCAGCCGTCTGTGCCGGTCTCCTCGGTGTTCGAGACGCCGCCTTTGTCGCCTTCACCATCATCAGCAAAGGAGAAGCTCTTGGCAGCGTCACTGTGGTCGAGGTACTTCTCCAGCGTGGCCACGTCGGTCTCAGCGACCGAGTCGTTGGCCTCCATGTGGAAGACGCCGTTGCGCTCGTAGATGCCTAGTTTGTTGGCCATGGCGTGCTCCTGGAGGTGGTAGTGAGTAGGGCCGAGTACAAAACGGGTGCCGTGCCAGATTGGCTACGCCGGCGTGTGGCCTCAGTAGCCCATGTACTTCTTGGCTAGCGAGGCATTGCTGGGCTTGTGGGCCTTGGCCCTTGGCTTACTCTTGGGTTTTGGCGGCCGGTACAGCATGGAGTAGCCCAGCAGCGCAGCGAAGAAGCCGTCTGCGTGGCCGTCAGCGTCCCTGCTAGCGGCGAAGATTTCGTTGTTGGCTGTGGTCACTTTGCGCTTGATTTTCTGGAAATCTGCCCTGAGCTTGGAGTGATTGGGCATGTGGAATCGCGACCGCGCCATATCCAGCTTAAGCTGAGGGATGTACTTGGCCTTCCACTGGTTGGTGAAGTGGACGCCCACCACTCTGCCTGAGCCAAAGTCTCGTTGCAGCCACTGGCTCAGGCCCTTGCCCTCTCCGGTCGCGTCGACGGCCACCTGATAGTAGTCGGTATTGGCGATTTTCTTGGTCAGTACGTCGTACTGCTCAGGGTACGTCAGCGGCTTGTCTCGGTCGTCTGCTGACATGTCGCCAGTGTCCAGGACGTGGTAGCTGTCGCCGACCTTGACCATGTCGACCCAGACGCTCTTGTCGGTCTCTGAGGCGAGGTCGATGCCCAGGACGCGCTTGGCGTCGCGAGTGTCCGGCTCGCTCACATCAGCCATCGCCTTCTTCAACAGGGCGTGCTTGAAGTACAGCGTGCTGTCCGAGATGAACTGGCACAGGAACTCTTGTGCCCAGATGTCCGAAGGGTACTGGTCCTCCAGCAAGAGCACTTCTTCGGGGAAGCCGTCAGCGACCGCTCCAAACACGTCCGTTTCGTGCCTACTCCATGCCAGTCCGGCACGGTGCATCTCGTCTGTCTCGTCTCCCAGCTCGCCAGTCCACGCCTTGTAGAACAGTCCGTTAGGGCCGAAGGGCGTGGAGACCAGGATGAGTCTGAGGTCCGGCTGGGAGATGATGGCCGGTGCAATAGCGGCGTACATCTCCATGTCATTCTCATAGTGCGCGGCCTCGTCGAGGATGATGGTGCCGCTCTTGCCCCGTACCGACCCGGGCTTGCAGGGCAGCGCAATGAGCCGCGAGCCGTTGGCCAGCTCCAGCATGGACACGTTCTCCGTGACCAGTGCGAGCGAAGGGGCCAGATTCGGCCGGATTTTCGCCATGACCTGCAACCACCACTTCGCCTTTCTGATGAGGTCCTTGGCGTTGGCGAAGTTCGTCGAGACGAAGTACACGTCCCGGCGTCTGTTGGTCGCGGCCTCTCGTGCGCCCTTGAAGCTGCTGGCCTCAGAGATGCCGATCTGACGGCTCTTGCAGTACAGTTGAAGGCGGCCCTGGTCGCAGATGTACCGTTTCTGGTACGGCCGCCAGAACTGGGCCATGGAGGCTTTAGTCTGTGGCGTCTTCCTGCTCATCGTCGACCTCCACAACCTCCACCACGTCAAGGCCGAAGGCGTCGTTGATTTCTTCGGCTGCGTCCGCAGGGGATACGGTCACGACGGTGTGCTGATTGCGCTGGGGAGCGTCCAGGCCCCTGAGCTTGCGAATGCTCTCAGACACCTTGACCCGCTGGTTGATAATCTTGATGGCCTTGTCGATGGCGTCGTGGCAGCCCTGAGAGATGTTAGGGGCCAGGGCACCAAGCAGGCTGTTGAGGTCATCGCGGTCAGCTTCGAGCCGCTCGGTCTCCAGCTCTACGTACTCCTCAGTAGTGTCTTGGCGCATCTCCACCAGCTCCAACAGGCACGCTTGGACGTCGCCGTGAGCTGTGCCCACACTGACGCCTAGCTGGTCGGCGATGTGCCGGAAGGTCTTGCCTTCGAGCTTGAGTTCCATGGCCTTCAAGCGCCGCCCCTCGCGGGCCAGCTCTGCGGCCTGTTGTTTCGCGCTTTGGGGCATGGCGGCCTCATGGGAAATAGAACACCCCCGGCAGCTGGTAGACGCTGACGAGGGTGTCTTGGTGGGTGAAGTGAAGTGTGGAGGGCGTGAAGCGTGAATGCCCGCTGTCACCTGGGCACTCTCTAGCGCGCCCTCTACTTATACATGGCGAATAATGGCCGGTAGATGTCCGGCCTAATTTTCAGTCCTCCTCACCCATTGGGTCAGAAACGTGGTTTGCGGCCCGTGTAGCCCACTGTCTTACAGTGTCGACCGCATGGCCGCCGTAGTGCGTCCGTAAGTACCACGCCAGATCTGCTGAGCTGTAGGCCACTGTCTCCTCAGGGTAGAACGTGCGGTCTACCAGGCAGGAGACCATGGGCCTGTACCGCTTGCCGTGCCGGTACAGCTTGACCTTGCCGCCGTCGTGGACGCTGAGCTGTCGGGGCTCTGCGGCCTTGAGTGAGAAGACGCGGCCCTCAGTGGTGACGGCGTAGGTGTGGTCAAATCCCTCGACCCAGGCCCACTGCTCGCCCTCCATCATCAGGCTCTGTAGCTGCTGTTCAACGGTCATCATGTTCACCCTGCTGCTGTGTGTGCGAGATGAGCCACTCCAGGTAGCGCTGGGCCTTCTTGAGGTCCTCCAGGCCGTTCTTGTGTTTGTGGCGCATCAGGTACTTGATGAGGTTGCCCTCCAGGTAGCCTGCGTAGGCTTCTGGGCTGAGCCTGTCCTCGATAAGGTCAAGCGTCTCCTTGAGGCCGTCGAACAGCTCATAGTGCTTCGGGCTGGTCGGGCCGCTGCCCTGGTACTTAGTGTCCTGCGTCGAACGTGTCATGACTTCTCCTTGATTTGTGACCTGATGTACAGGCATTTAAGGGGGTCGTCTTCGAGCGGGGCGACCACTCGGAACGCGCCGCTGAGGAGAGCCTCAGACGGCAGTGTCTGCTCACATGGGTGAAGGGTCGGGTCCAGAACCTGGACGTAGAGACGCGTCAGGTCCACGGAGAGGCCAAGGGCCGAGGCTTCGTGGATGGACTGTCCCATCAGGTGACGCATGAGCGTGTCGGCAGCCTCAGGCCCCATGGCGTCAATAACGTAGTGCTCAAAAGATACAAGGCCCAGCTCCAGCTCTACGCCGTACCCAGGCACCTCCAGTGCGCTGATTGTGTCAATTCGCAGCATCGTGGCCTCCCCGTGCGAGCTTCTCCATGATTGCCGTACGCGCCTTGGTCAGACGTCCGTGGACGGTAGATTTCCCCAGGCCCTGAGCTTCGGCCCTGTCTCGGGTGGTCTGCCCCTCCACGTCAATAGCGACCCAGGTGCCCAGGTGCCTGACGTTGCGCGTAGCGAGCCGGAGTAGGTGGTCGTGGGTCAGGTGGAGGGGAGGCTCTGGCTCAACGGGCTTGACCTGGGGATAGGTCCTGATGCCCACACCATACCTGTCCTCGTCGAACGCCATCTCAATACAGGCTTGAGTCGTGCTGCCCATGCTCGGGCCGTCCTCGTAGGAGGCGCGGCAGTGCCTGACGAACTCAGCGAACTGCTCAATATTCTCGAAGTCCGGGCGGTCGAAGAATAACAGCCGTCTGGCCCTGAGGCGGTCGCGCCGCTCCTTGTCGGTCTCGGACGGCTCGACTACTTCTCGGGTCTGCTCTTGTGTGTCCTTCATTGGTTACCTCTCTGAGTCGCTGATTCAAGTATAACAGCTATGGAGCTTGGCGCAACTAATTTCTTAGTATAAGGGCGGCCGCTCTCCACAGCTCCACCACTCCACGCAGTGCATCGACAGGATATCGGCCCTGTGGCCCAAAATGACCCAGAATGTCCCACGAATGTCCCACGAATGTACCAGGGACAGTGAATTGGGCCCTGGGACATTCACTAAAATCGGCCCCTGACGCCCTTCTGACCGCGATTTTCATTCTAGTGGTACATACCGTGGGGGGGCCTCGCGTAATTGTTTACTACTTAAAACCTTAAACCTACATACACACACATATACACACACGTCTATATACGAAACCTAAGGTTTACTCTATAAAGGGTAGAGGATATTAGAAGTGAATGTCCCAAGACCCCCTAAATCGGCGTTTGGACCCCTTCAGGCCCTGATGGGGTGGGACATTCGTGAATGTACCAAGACACCTTCTGGGACATTCACCCCCTCGCTTGGGACATTTACATGGACCACTGGGACATTCACTCAGACGCTCTGAGGCGTGTGGAATTGCCACAGGACGCTCTAAGGCAATACCCGGCTCGTGTGGAATTGCCACAGGACGCTCTAAGGCAATGCCCTTCTCACGCGTGGAATTGCCACAGGACGCTCTAAGGCAATGCCCTCTCACGCGTGGAATTGCCTTACAAGGTTTCAAGGTTTTCAGCGGTAAACTTGAGCACTTGTACCGACCCAATTGCCTTAGGACACCCAAATCGCCCTGCGGACCCCCTCAGACCCTGATGGGGTGGGACATTCACGAATGTACCAAGGGACATCTGGGACATTCACTCAGAAACCTCTGAGGTGTGTGGCAATGCCCGTCTCACGTGTGCAAATGCCTCACAAGGTTTCAAGGTTTTCAGCGGTAAACTTGAGCACTTGTACCGACCCAATTGCCTTAGGACGCACAAATCGCCCTGTGGACCCCTCCAGACCCCGATGGGGTGGGACATTCACGAATGTACCAAGGGACATCTGGGACATTCACTCAGAAACCTCGGAATATCATTTGCGTGCTGCTAGTTCTTCTGCTACAGTTCACCGTGGACCACTGAGGCCACATGGCCGTACTCACAGATGAGGTAAACATGGAGCTGCCAAAGCTACTGGCATTCCCCGACAAGTATTTCCCAGCCTTCAACGGCTCAAACCAGCAAGACGTCAAGATGCAGCCGCTCTCCGACTTCATGCACGCGATGGAGGACGCCCACCAGTCCGACGCTCACTTCGTCTGCTACACCGTCCCGGCCCTGAGCGAGGCAGCCGACAAGGGCCTGAGGGTCAAGAAGGATGCCCTGGTACCACTGGTAGAGCAGGGCGACGGCTATGAGCCTCAGCTCAACTACGCCGCCATCGACGTCGACCTCCCCGGGCATCGTGAATGGACTGACGCCGACCGTGCCGAGTTCGCCGAGACGGTCCGCACTCAGCCCCTACTCCAGCAGGCGGGCATCTATTTCAGCCAGCACGGCTGGAGAGCTATATGGCCGCTGGAAGTGCCCATTCCGGCACGACTCGCTGACAGCTACCTGAGCCAGTTCATCGCACATGTGCGCGACCTGGGCATCCCAGCCGACGAGCAGTGCAAAGACTGGACCAGGATGTTCCGGCTGCCCAACGTGCGCCGCGAGTCCGACGATGGGGCCTACCGCTCAACGGCCGAAGTCAGCGAGTTCACATCCATGCGGCCCCTGACGTGGGCACCTGATGAGCTGGACGACGCCCTCGCCAAGATGTCCTCATCACCTATGCCGACCTCAGACGGGTCCACTGGGGAGGGAGACCACTGGGGGTACGGGCCTGCTAGCCACCCCTGGGTTGAAGATGCCCTCGCGGCCATCGACGCCGACATCACCTACGAGGAGTGGGTGCGCGTGGGCATGGCCCTCAAGCATGAGTGGGGCGACGACGCCTTCTACCTGTGGGACCAGTGGAGCTCCACCGGCACCAAGTACGAGGGCACAGACACTTGCAGGACCAAGTGGGACAGCTTCTCGGGCACCCGTTACGGCAAGCCAGTGACCCTGCGCACGCTCGCCTTCAAGGCCAAGCAGGCCGGATTCAGGATGCCGCTCGGAGAAGACCAGAAGCTTGTGGCCGACGAGATGGCCGACACCCTCAACATGCCCGCTCAAGAGGCCGCCCACGCGCTGGTTGCCTTCGTCGCCAGCTCCAACCACTTCTACGTCTGGGACGAAAGCAGCTCCAGCTACACGCCCCCGTACAAGTCTGATGGACTGCTGTGGGCCATCAACAACCTCTGCCCGACACTGGCCGACGGCCGCCACGTCAACGAGAAGGGCAACCTGCACCAGACCAAGAACCTCCTCGACGCCATCGGCACGCCGGTCCACGAGGTCCAGCTCGTTATGGGCCAGGAGGGCAACTACTACGAGCCGTCCAGCCAGGCCATGTTGGAGGGGGTCGGCAGCATCCAGGCCGACGTGGTGCCCGAGCATGACCCTGAAATTGACCAGTGGCTGCGGCTCATCGGCGGCCCCAAGGCTGACGAGCTGCTCGACTGGCTGGCCGTCTATCCTCGGTTTGGTGACCCTGTGTGCGCCCTGTACCTGCACGGCCCTCCCTCAATCGGCAAGGGTATGCTCGCCGAAGGCATCGCCGTAGGTATGCACGGTCGAGCGCCCACGCCCTACTCTGCGCTTACTGAGAGCTTCCAGGAGGAGATCGCCAACTGCCCCCTGATTCTCGCCGACGAGGCCATCCCCACAGGCTTCTACGGCGACAACGCCAGCTCCATCTTCCGGCGTATCATTGGCACCACGCAGATGTCCTTGAACCGCAAGTACAAGCCTCACGCCACACTCATTGGTGCTCCCCGCCTGCTCATCACGGCCAACAACGACGACGCCCTGAAGATGCGCGAGGACCTCACCGAGAACGATAGAGAGGCCATCAAGCGCCGTATTGGCTACATCAAGACCGACGCCAAGGCAGCCGCCTACCTGGAGAGCCTTGGCGGCCGCGCCCACACAGAAGCCTGGGTCGACGGTGGCGGCATCGCCCGTCACATCATGTGGCTGGCTGAGAACCGTCAGGTCACGGCCGGTGATAGGTTCCTTGTGGAGGGGTGGGACAGCGAACTCATCAGGACCTTCAACTTCAAGACGGGTATCAACCAGGAGCTGCTCATTGCACTGGTCAGCTACATCGACAGCGGCACGCGCTCAGACATGATGCCTTACGGCGACGGCGAGTTCCTGGTTCACATGAAGACCCTGCACAACAAGTGGAAGACGCTCACCAACAGCTTCAAGGTGCCCACTCAGTCCCAGCTCTCAAACGCGCTCGACTCCATCAGCCCAGCAGGCACCAAGCGCCCCAGGGTCAATGACAAGCGCCCGACGTGCTACATCATCGACCTGGACGCCATCTTCTACGCGGCCGACCACTTCAACCTCGCCGACCGAAGCGAGCTGGAGGCTAAAATCAACACCCCCAGTGAGCGCATCATCGACGGCGAGCAGCCCAGGGCCGACTCAATCTTCAAGGGCATTCAACAGAAGGGCTGATTTTTATTTGACTCGGGGCGCTATAGCCACTACAGTGCCCTGGAGCCAGTAGACTGTAACCACTATACGAGGTAGAAAACATGAGCACCGCCAGGACATGGGGCCACGTCAGCGCCTCACAACTCAAGAAGTACGCGCTTTGTCCACGAAAGTGGGCCTTGGCCTACCTGTTTGATGACAAGGGGCCTAAGACTGAGCCGCTGTTCTTCGGTATCACGTTCCACCATCTCGCAGAGGAGGTAACAGCCCGAAGCGAGAACAAGGTGGACCTGATGGGGCAGCGCGAGCGCATGGTGGCCATCCGAGACGGTGCCATCGACTACGCTCCACAGGAGCTGCTTGCCGACCTGGGCGTAGACCTGGACGTGGCCTGGATGCGCAAGGCCGCCCGCCTGATGGTCGCTGGCATCGACGCTGGCACCATCGTCCACAAGAGCCTGGACGACTATAGGGCCGCACCAGAGGTCGACGTCAAGAAGGCCGCAGACAGCCCCTTTGAGATGGCGGGCATCCCGGTCGCTGGCTTCATCGACGTGCTCAGGTACTACACCGGCACCGGCCAGCCTGACGCCCCCAAGGTCATCATCGAGGACCACAAGACCTGCTCACGTTGGAAGTGGGCGTTGTCGGCGATGGAGCTGACGACCGACATCCAGATGATTGTGTACGCCAAGTGGGCCTTTGAGCAGGACGACTCGCTCGACACCGTTCGACTGGTCCACAACCAGTACCACAAGAGCAAGCACGAAGTCCGCAGGGTCCACGCCGACGTCACACGAGAGCACGTTGAGGGCCGCTTCGCCAAGTACATCACCATGGTTGAGGGCATGAAACGCCTCAGAGACCAGGCTCTCGAAGAAGAACAGGACGATTTCGGCTTTGTCGAGGTCGACCACACCATCGGAGACCGTGCAGGCCCTTGTGGAGCATACGGTGGTTGTTATGCACTTGCAGAGTGCTCCAAGATGCGCTACAGTAGCGACAGCCCGTTCGCAGGATTCAGTAAACCAGACGAGACACAGGAAAGTACCATGGCAAGCCTCAGCGACCTGATGAACAAGTACAAAGGACAGGACTCAAAGCCCAAGGAGGAAGCACCAGCACCGGCCCCAGCACCAGCACCGGCCCCAGCACCAGCACCGGCCCCAGCACCAGCGCCGCCGAGCGACGACAAGCCCGACCACGGTGGCATCGTCACTGACGAGGGCCTCAGAGAGCTGGGCATCCCGCCCATCCTCCACGGTGTCAACATGAGCACCTTCTACGTCGACACCGTGGAGGAGGTCGTCGCCAAGGTTCGCGAGATGGGAGAAGTGGCCCAGAATCGCGGCCTCCGGCCCGCCGACATCCTCGCCCAGTTCTCCGGCCGCAAGCTGGAGAAGGGCACCAGGGCCGACCTCGTCGCAGAGGCTCAGGTCGTTGAGCCTGAGGAGCGCGACGCCATCCCGGCCGCGTCCAACGCCGGTCAGGTCCAGCCGCCCGAGGCCCCTGAGAACGCCACGCCTGAGCCGCTCGACCAGCGTGAGCTGACCGCCAAGTGGTTCAAGAAGACTGACGGCATCGGCAAGGCTGGCGCTGAGAGCATCATGGAGTATTGCGAGAAGGAGGACATCAAGACCTTCCGCGACCTCGCCGACCTCCACGAACGCGAAATTGACATCAAGAGCGGCGGCCTTCTCCGTCTCCCAGGCGTCGGCGAGAAGTCTGGAGATGCCCTGCTGGAGAGCCTCAAAGAGGAGCTGGCCCTCGCCGACATGCTCCCCGACGTCGAAGCCGACCTCTCCACTGACGGTGGTGAGGAGGCTGGGGGAAACGACGAGAGTGGACCCGGCACCCCGTCGCCGGACCAATCCTCGGGGCAGTCGGCCGCACCCTCGAACGCG
>Ga0306901_1000306_pt1 | contig 23098 bp, 21 predicted proteins | sample AntRauMFilla3767_FD_190431 | JGI IMG/M metagenome (GOLD analysis project Ga0306901, IMG submission 190431) | Saline lake microbial communities from Rauer Islands, Antarctica - Metagenome Filla 3 #767 (v2) (version 2) | ecosystem: Environmental > Aquatic > Non-marine Saline and Alkaline > Saline ... | reverse complement strand
TATGTGAGCTTCTCGTTCTTCGGCATCATCATACACCAGTTTGGGAAGAATAGACCAGCATTCCATGGTGGGATACAGCAGAATGCGAAGCTGGTTGATGTTAAACCGATCTTTTAAATCATCCAGTGCGCTGCACAAACTTTGCATGTGTTCTGTTTGAGCAGTGAGGATGGCCCGGGGCAGGTTGAAATTAAAATCTACGGCCCCAATCCGATTTAACGCTGCCTCTTGCCCGGGCTTGGATGTGGCATAAAAAAGCTGATGATCAAAAAAACTAAGCCCTAAGCAAGCAGAATCATGCGACATGAAGGATTATTTCCAGGATGGAGCGTTAAGTAGGGTGGTTTTTTCGAGACTACCGATTTTATCATCCGAGCCCGGATCTTGCAGTAAGTAAATGGGCGGCGTCAGCGAATCAGCCAAGGTATATTCAAAGCGTTTGTGCGGCTCACGTTTTGAGTAAATGAGCGAATCAAGCTTAAAGGTGTAACCGCCGGGCTCATCCTGAAAGATGGAATCACGCTGGGCAACCATCATTGAATCGGTTTTAAGGAACTGAACCAGGCTGTCAAGGCCGCCTTCGGTAGGGGGGAAATATTCATACTGACGGTTATAACGTACCATCCCGTCGCGGATATCTTCCATTTGATAGCGCACTTTTTCGGTCGTTGCTTCACGCTGTTCTACAACTTTATATGGTTCAACAATGGATTGCACAAGTATCCAGCCAAGAATAACGATGATGATACCCAGCACAACACTAATAATCTTATTTCTGGTTTCGAGAGTCATATTGCAAATTTGGTGTGGTTAAAATTTTTGAACAAATCAGCTTTTTGAAAATACATGCCGACTTGTTGATATGCAACCCTTTCTGTTAAATGGAATGTTGAGGTTGTCAATACTCATCTTATGCCGCGTGATGAGGGAATAATAAGGCAGGTTGAAAACTACAGCGGGATTAACCGATAGATTTTTTCAACCAAATAGGAAGAAAGCCCGCGTCGTTGAAAGTTTGAGAGTTCATCAAAGAGTGAGTGCTGTTCCAAGCATTCAATCGTAAATTTTTGTCTGAACAGACGGTTTATTTCATTGGGATGTACTGCAAAAGGCGGGCCGGTCATCTCATGCTGGTTATATTCAAACGTATTGAGAAATATTTGGGTGTGCGGTTCTATAAGTGATGCTAAATGATTGACATACGTTTTTCGGGTTTCCGGCGGCAAAGCTATCAGGGCTGCTTTATCATAGATGGCATCAATGACGGGCAGCCAGCTCTTTTTCAGGGTAAGCATATCACCGCACCAAAGTTCTATCCGGGGTGATTGATAACGAATAAACGATCCTTGGGTAGATTTTTTGAAAGAAGCATCACCCCGGTGCATGATACGCTGCAGTGCACGATCCGATACATCCACGCCGATTACCCGGTGCCCGCAATCGGCCAGCCAGTTCACATCAAGGCTTTTGCCGCAGAGCGGTACCAAAACGGTAGAATTGGAGTCCAAATTGAGCCGGGGCCAGTACTTTTTAAGCGGTTCAAAAACATGGTTCATGTGCCAGCCGGTTTTATCCTTGCGCCAGCGGCTTTGCCAGTAACTAATTTCCATATTAAAATGGGATTTCAGATTTTTTTTGCGACCTTAGATAGATAATAAGATCAGTAATGATTTAAACAAAAGGTTTTTATGGAATTCAATCCGGAATGGGCCATTATTGGCAAGGTGGTATTAGCGATGTTTTTGGGCGGTCTTGTGGGGGCCAAACGCGAATGGGCGGCAAAACCGGCGGGGCTGCGCACGCATATGCTGGTGGCCGGTGCCTCTACGTTATTTGTGGTTCTGGGTGATATTATGATTCATCAATTTGCCCAAATGTCGATAACGGAGACTATTCAAACCGATCCCATCCGTATTATGGAAGCTATTATTACGGGCATAAGTTTCTTGGGAGCAGGAACCATTATATTTAAAGATCAAAAACACAGCGTAGAAGGGTTAACTACGGCGGCATCTATTTTATTTATCTCGGGCATTGGAATGGCAGTGGCATTAAGTGAATATGCAATGGCTGTTGTTCTGACGCTGCTTGTTATTTGCATACTGTTCGGGCTTGGACTTATACAGAACTGGATTTCAGCCAAACAGCCCGATGCCAAGAAATCTTAAGAATTAGGCATATGGTCAAATCAAAAGCCCAGCCGTTAACGGTTGGGCTACAAAAAAAGCAATAAAAGATTTTTTGAACAAGCAAATCCTGCGTCTGGCCATTCCCAACATTATTAGCAACCTGTCGGTGCCGTTGCTGGGCGCGGTAGATACGGCGCTACTGGGCCACCTGGAGCAGGTGTACTACCTGGGCGCTATTGCGGTAGGCGGAATGTTGTTTAATTTCATATTCTGGGGGTTCGGCTTCCTGCGCATGGGCACCACCGGACTCACAGCGCAAGCCTATGGCGAAGAAAATAAAACCGAAAGCGTGATGACGCTGGCGCGTGCGCTGGTAGTAGCCGGTATTTTTAGCTTTCTTATTTTACTGCTGCAGGTATTTATTACCGATCTCGGTTTTTTAATCGTTGACACTTCACCCCAAGTTGAGCGTTATACCCGCATCTATTTTTACATTCGCATATGGTCGGCCCCGGCCACGCTGGGTTTATATGCCATCAACGGTTGGTTCCTGGGCATGCAAAATGCGTACTACCCCATGGTGGTAGCGGTGGTGCTCAATGCGTTGAATATAATACTGGATATAGCCTTTGTATTTGGCCTGCAAATGGACGTGGCTGGCGTGGCCTACGGTACCCTTATTGCACGGTATGTGGGGCTGTTGCTGGCAGCGGGTTTGCTATGGTATAAATATAGTGACTGGCTGCGCGCTTACGCTCAAAAGAAGCTGCTTGAACTGGAGCCTATCAAGGAATTTTTTGCCGTGAACCGCGATATTTTTCTGCGCACGCTGTGCCTCATTTTTACCTTCTCATTCTTTACCGCAAAATCAGCCACTTTTGGTGATACCATTCTGGCCGCCAACACGATTTTGCTGCAGCTGTGGATGATTGTCTCCTACGGCATCGACGGTTTTGCCTATGCGGCTGAAAGCCTTATCGGGCGCTATACCGGCTCCAAGCAACCCCAAAAAGTGAATCGCGCGGTAAAATACTGCTTCATCTGGGGGATCGGTATTGGGCTGATGGCCAGCGGGTTGTACTGGATTTTTGATGAATCCATTTTGTATCTCTTTACCGACCAGCAGCCGGTTATACAGGCGGCGATGTTGGTCTTCGGGTGGACGATCGCCGGGCCGGCGGTAAGTAGCTTTTGTTACATTTGGGACGGTATTTTCATCGGCGCCACCGCCACGGCTCCCATGCGTAATTCCATGCTTATAGCCACGGCCACGGTCTTTTTACCGGTGTATTTTCTGTCGGTACCGTATCTGGGGAATCACGCTATTTGGCTGGCCATGGTTTCATTTATGATGGCCCGCGGCGTAGCGCTTTCATTCTATGCGCCGAAGTATATTTTGAAAAAGTGATAATCTATAAATCTAAAGTGCTAAACATGGCAAGTCTCGAAGACTTGCCATGTTTCTAAAAAATTAATATTGATGATACATGATAATTTTTCAAGCCAAGCCGACCTTTACGCTCGATACCGGCCGCGGTATCCGGCAGAAATGTATGATTTTATTTTTCAGCACCTGCCACAAAAGAAAACCGCCTGGGATTGTGCCACCGGTTCAGGACAGGTGGCCGGGTATTTGTCGGAATATTTTACCAATGTCTATGCGACCGACATCAGCAAGGAACAGATGAGCCATGCCCCGAAAAAAGATAGCATTGAATATAAAATTGCGCCGGCCGAAGAAAGCGGTTTGCCACCCGACAGCTTCAACTTGATAACCGTGGGGCAGGCCGTCCACTGGTTTGATGTGGAAGGGTTTTACCGCGAAGTCAACCGAACGGCCCGCCCGGGAGCGCTGCTGGCATTAATAAGTTATGATATTATTCAGGTTGATGAACGGCTCAACACGCCCATCAAAAATTTCTATGATTACGCCTTTGGAAAGTATTTCGGTAAAAACAGGCAGCATATTGACGCACGCTACCAAAGCCTACCGTTTCCATTTGAGGAAATAGCAGCGCCCGATTTTGAAAAGACTTATCAATGGAAATTGAAGGATTTTGGAGGGTACCTTAATTCATGGTCGGCCGTGCAGCGCATCAAAGAGAAGGAAGGGTTCAACCCGGTTGATGATTTTCTGGATGAAATTGCACCACTTTGGCCGCCGGATGAAGCAAAAGAAGTAACTTTCCCCGTATTTATGCGGCTGGGGCTAATCGGTTAAGTAATTGCCTTAATCAATGCGTTGAGTGGTTAAGATACTTTTGGAAAAACGCTATATAGCGAACCAAAGCCACAACTCTCCCCCCGAACATAAAATATATGTTCGGGGTACTCCCTTTATTAAGGGAGACTTTTCAACCTTCACGCATTCGTTTGCCGGACTTGCACAAAATTTCCCCTCAATAAAGGGGGTGGATTCGCGATTTTTTAGAATCCGGGGGTTGTTTACTCATGTATCAAAAAAATGAACCCAACCACTCAACGCACCTTAATCGCTGATTTTATTATACTCCTCAAAGCGTTGGCTGCCCTTATCGGCATCTATTTCTTTTAAAATTATCTCCACGGCTTCGTGAGGCGTTTCGCAATAATGATCGGGCCCTAAGAACTCCTTGAGTCCCGATTTTTTAATCACATCACGCACGGGTCCCTTCATTCCGGTGATGTATAATTCCATATCCCAGCCGTGCAGCGTTTTAATAGTTGATTTCAACGCATCAGTAGCGGTGGTATCCAACATATTAATGCTGCTGCCGTCTATAATCACATAGTCGGCTCTGCCATGTTCTTTATCACTTTTTTCGAGAACAAAATCGCGAAAGAAGTCGGCATTTATAAAGGAGAACGATGCATCAACCCGCAGGATAAGTAGCTTGTCGACTCGTTTGGCTTCTTTGTTGCGCTCCAGATTTTTGTACAGGCGGCTGTCGGGCATAATACCGAGTTCGGCCACGGCCGGCCGGCTGTTTTTGTAGAGCAGAGTAATCATGGAAGCGGCAACACCCAGCAGAATGCCTTCTTGAATGCCAATAAAAAGCGTAGATAAAAACGTAAAAAGGGCAATGCCGCCCTCGCTTTTTTTGGTGAAGAAAAGAAATTTCATTTCCTCAATATCAATCAAGCCAAACACCGCCACGATGATGATAGCCGCCAAAACCGGCATGGGTAAGAAGTAAAAAATGGCCGTAAAAAAAATGAGGGTGAGAATAAGAATAGCGGCTGTAATAAAATTGGCAAAAGGGGTTTTTACGCCGGCCTGTTCGGCGGCAGCGGAGCGGGAGAAACTGCCTGAAACAGGTAGTGCGCGGAACAGGCTTCCGGCCAAATTTGAGGCCCCGATAGCTATCAGCTCGTGGTTGGAATCCACCGTGTAGTTGTGGCGTTTGGCAAAAGCTTTTCCGAGCGAGGCAATACTCATAAACTGGACCAAAGCCAGGGTCAGCGCGGTGGGAAGCAACCGACGCATGTTGCCCAAATTAACGTCCGGCAGCGCTATAGAGGGCAACCCCTCGGGTATGGAGCCGACAATTTCTATCTGGTCGCTGCTGATGTTTATCCACCAGCCCACAAATATGCCTGCCGAGAGTACCAGAACCGAGGCCGGAAGGCGGGGCGTCAAAAACTTTAATATTAGCAAAGCGGCTGTGGCGGTGATTCCCCAATACAGGGTGGGAAGGTGAATTTGGTTTAGGTTTTGAAACACTTCACCCGCAATAATTACCACGTATTGCGTGTCGGGCAGGGGCATGCCCAGTAGATTATCCAGCTGGGTAAAGGCAATGATAATAGGGGCCGCTGCGGTGAACCCCACAATAACCGGACGCGAAAAAAAGTTAAAAATAGCGCCCAGCCGAAAGGTTCCCATCAGTAACTGCAAGATGCCGGTCATCATAGTTAGTAAAATGACGAGGGCAACAAATTGTGAAGGGTTATCACTCACTAATGCGCTTACTCCGGCTCCAACAATGAGCATATCTACTGCAACGGGACCTACCGAGAGGTGGCGTGAGGTTCCCAATAATGGATAAATGAGCAGCGGAATAACCCCGGCATATAAGCCGTAAATGGGAGGCATGCCGGCAATAACCGCATAAGCCATACCTTGCGGAATAAGCATAGTTCCGGTGGTGAGGCCGGCTTTCAAATCACCCGTAAGTTTGCGGGCGTTGTAGGCGGGTAGCCAGTTGACAATGCGAAACGTTTTTTTGAGCCAGCTATACATGCATTAGTAAAATATCTGATCGAATGATACTGAGCCAATATCCTAAAAAATAACGGTAATAAGTAAATATATTCCGTTGTGCGGTTAACTACTAAATCAACCTGTCAGAGTCTGCAAGACCTGATTGCGTTGATTCCACACGCTGTCAGGTTTTAGAAAAACCACCCAAAGGCTGCCAGGTGGTGTCTTTTTTTTCAACCGCACAATGCGTTAAATATATTATTCAATGTAGGCCTGTAATATCTGAACAGAGCGGGACCGATGAGACAATTGCAAAACATGGAATGCAAAGTTAAAATTGCTTAAAAAAATTAGTACATTTAATGCACGTTAAAATAATAACTGAGCCGCCTTAACTTCTTTTATGCAATACAAAAAACAATATTTTTATCTCTGTAAAACACCCTTAAGTGCCGAAGGACCCAAGCATGTAGAAATCATTACCCGGGCCGATGACAGCGAAGATTTCCCGCGCGTATTTACTGAGTACGAAGAACTGCGCTCGCATGCATTTAATGATGAAGATTTATACAGCATTGTCCGCGCGGATGATATTTTTGATCTTATTCGTACCGGAACCAAAAAACAAGCCAAAACCAAGGCCTTTGAAGAAGCTCAGCAAGAAATTGTGACGAACTTGCAACACCGCGTGATGCAGGAAGGTGATAAAGAAGCTAAAAGTATCCTTCAGGAAGTGCACGATATCGAAGCGTAAACGGTTTTGAGGTATAGGCGTTCTATGCGTGGCATAAGAAACGTCTATTGGTAATTAACGGATAGTTGCATCATTTTGGTGATGTAAGAATTTAACATTCATCAACACACTTAGATATGATTAAAGAAATACGGAACTTCTTTTGCGAATTGTTTTCATCCATGTTCAAAGAATATGAATGCGAAACAAAATCGTAAGCTTTAAATTTTAATCCACACCGAGGTATTCGTAATGAGTACTTTAACAAAGGAGGGCACCGACATGAAAATTAACATTGGAATTAATGATGAGCACCGAAAAGCTATTGCCGAGGGCCTGGCGCAGGTATTGGCCGATTCTTATTTGCTGTATTTGCGAACGCATAACTACCACTGGAATGTGAAGGGAGAGCTTTTCCATTCGCTACATGAACAGTTTGAGGAGCAATATACCGAGCTGGCTACCGCCATCGATGATATTGCTGAACGCATTCGAGCGCTGGGCCATAAAGCCCCGGGCACCTTTAAGGAGTTTAATGAGCTAACATCACTCGAAGAAAACACCGAAGAGCCTGAAGCCCTTGAGATGGTGCGCCGACTGGCGGTAGGCAACGAACAGGTTATTCGCACGGCAAATGAAGCACTGGAGCCGGCACGCGTGGCTGATGATGAAGCTACGATAGATTTGCTGACCCAACGGCTTCACGTACACTCCAAAACAGCGTGGATGCTCCGGAGTCACTTAGAATAAATATTTAATAAAAAAGAGGTATAACATTATGGCTAACAGAGAGCAATATATAGACAAGCTTGAGAATCAGCTGCGGGTATGGAACAAACAAATCGATGAATACCAAGATAAAGCCGATGGAAAGTCGAAAGACTTAAAGAAAAATTTTGACAACCAAGTCGGTGAATTAAAGACCAAACGCGGGGAGCTGCGCAAAAAGCTGGATAAAATTAAAGATTCCGGCGAAGACACCTTTGAACGTCTCCAAAAAGATACCGATACCCTTTGGGAAAATGTGAAAGACGGTTTTGCTGATATCCGCAAAATTGTGAAATCATAGGTATATAAATCAACCTGTTTTTAGTACACGGGCAGTACAGTTAAATCTGTACCGCCTTTTTTTATGGGCAAACTGTAATGAATATGTATATTCAGTTATTAAAAAACTTAATCAATTGCCTATATGATTCACCCCAAAGGATTAGAGCCCCGGGCCGGCTGGAAGCGTAAAATATTTATCGTGATATTTAAAGCGGATACCCGCGGCGGCAAGTTATTTGACGTGGCGCTCATCATTAGCATTTTGCTGAGCGTTGTTATTGTGATGATGGACAGCGTGTCTGCTCTTCGGCAGCAGTACGGGGGCACGTTATACAGCAGCGAGTGGTTTTTCACCATTTTGTTCAGCATTGAATATGCACTGCGCATTGTCTGTGTGCGCAACAAGCGGAACTATATTTTCAGTTTCTACGGTATTATAGATCTGCTTTCCATTGCTCCCACCTACCTGAGCTTAATATTGCCGGGCACCCAATATCTGGCGGTTATCCGTAGCATTCGCATACTGCGTATATTCCGCGTACTCAAATTGGTACAGTACGTGGATGAAGCCAATCTGTTGAATGAAGCCCTCCGGTCAAGTGCCCGAAAAATAGCCGTTTTTCTTTTTGCCGTATTGATGATGGTTACCATCATGGGGTCTATGCTTTACGTGGTAGAAGGTGCTGAAAACGGCTTCACCAGCATCCCTAAAAGTATTTACTGGGCTATTGTTACCATCACCACCGTTGGCTTTGGTGATATTTCTCCCCAAACTGCACTGGGGCAAGGCCTGGCGGCTGTAATTATGATTATAGGCTACGGCATTATTGCTGTGCCCACCGGCATTGTGACCTATGATATGAGCCAAATGATTAAAGATAATTTTGATGGTAAAAAATGTAATCATTGCGGCCAATCAGGTCACGACGCAGATGCTGATTTTTGTAAATATTGCGGCGCGCAACTTTGAGGGTAAAGTTCCTTCTCAGACAGACCAAAATAGATCATTCATAAACGCTCAAACTTTGTTATTTTTTGAAGCTCAAAAAACAGAATAAATACATTTTTTAATGGATCAAATTAATGAAATAAAAGACACCCTCATCCCGGCATTGGTCAAATATGGTTTGGAGGTTGTGGGCGGTATTGTCATTCTCATCGTCGGCTGGATTATTGCCAACTGGGTATCAAGACGGGTGGCAAGGTACCTGGAGCGTTCTGAAAAAATTGACTCAACGCTAAAGCCCATCTTTGTAACCGGTGCAAAAGTACTCATTTTAGTATTCACCGTCTTGGCTGTACTTAGCAAATTCGGCGTGGAAACCACCAGCATCATTGCGCTTGTAGGTACCATAGGCTTGGCTATTGGCCTGGCGCTGCAAGGCACGCTCAGTAATATCGCATCCGGCATTATGTTGCTGGTGTTACGCCCGTTTAATATTGGTGATGCAGTAGATCTGAATGGAACAATGGGCGTTGTGGATGAAATTGGACTCTTTGTTACCGAAATGCACAGCTTCGATAATATTTATATTTCAATGCCCAATTCTAAAGTGTGGGGCAACAAAATTGAGAATCTGACCAAAAACCCCACCCGTCGTGTTGACATGGAATTTGGCATCCACTATGATGATGACATGCAGAAAGCCAAGTCTATTATTAATGAGATTGTTTCCAATGATGAACGCGTGCTTGTTGAACCGGAACCGCTTATTGCCGTGGGAACCCTTGCCGATAGTTCCGTAAATATTCGCGTGCGCCCGTGGACACAAACCGAAAATGTGTGGCCCCTGCGCTATGATTTAACCCAACGCATTAAAGAACGGTTTGATGAAGAAAACATCACCATTCCATTTCCGCAGCGCGATGTGCACCACTTCAACGCCGATGATGTTCCGGGTTCGCAACCGACACCATCCAAATAATTGTAATAGTTTATCAATAAATAGTATCTTTATTGATCGTGCAATATTCATAGTGCAATGAATAAAAATATCCAGATTTAAAGAAGTTTTTAAGAGCTACCATGGAAGAACCCAAGGCCACATCCGAATTCGTCTATAAAGACGAATACTGTTATATCACAGAAGAAAACGAGTTGATTCGCAAAGCCGGCGAAAAGTATTCCCGCAAGAAAGTTGCAGATATTTCTACAGATGATGATATCGAAGAAACACTTTCTTCGTATCGTGCTGCATTTAAAGAGCTGGAAACACAAATCAATGCGCTTGATGCCCCCATTGCTGATGATACGCTGCAGGAGTGGAAGGACAAGCTTGTAAATACTGATGCCATTGGTGATTTAGACCGGCTTTTTGAGCAATTGGAAGAGCTGCAAGCATCACCCGATACGAATGGACAAGCCGAGGAGACTGAAACTGTTAATGACGAAGAATCTGCGGCTGAGGGAGAAGATCAAAAAGAAGAGCCTGAAGCAGAAGAAGAGCAAGAAAATGAAACGCCGGTTGAGTATTACAAGCAATTAACCAAAGAAGCGCAAGCGGTATCAAATGAGGAAAACTGGTCGGAAGGATCAAAGAAGCTTGATAAGCTGAGCCACCGGTGGAGCGAAGGCCCGGAAGCGCAGGATGAAGAGGCGGAAGAAGAAATTAAAGACCTGTTTTATAAGTTTACCAAAGCGACCGAGCGGTTTGAAAATCAAAAAGAAGCGTATTACAAAGAGGCCGACCTCAAAAGAGAAGAGAACTTGTCGAGCAAGCGCGACGTGCTGGATAAAATCAACACGATTGTCGACAACGAAAACTGGAGTGCCACCGGCCCAATAAAAAAGCTTGAACGTAAGTGGCACGGTATTGGGCAGGTGCCCAAAGAACAGGCCGCCGACATACAAAATGAGTATGAATCGCTCATCAAAGAGTTTAAATCACACAAAGTAGACCGCTTGGTGGACAAGCGCCAAAAACGTGAAGATAACTTGATGATGAAGATGGCGGTGTTGGATAAAATGGAAAAGGTGGCTGCTGATATTGACGATGATACCGAAAATTGGAAGGAAATTGACACCACCTTTGATGGCTTAACCAAGCAATGGAAAAAAATTGGCCGGGCACCGCGTGAGAAATCGAAGCAGGTTTGGACCCGTTATAAAGCAGCGCAGGATGGATATTACGATCAAAAATATCGCCATCATACCGACCATCGCAGCAAGGTGGACAGCTTCACCGCGAAAAAAGAAAATATTATTGAAGACGCCGAGGCGCTGGTAAAACAAAAAGATATTGCCAACGCCGCCCGGGGAGTGAATAAATTGCATCATCGCTGGAAAAAAATAGGAAACCTGCCGCAGCGAAAAGAAGATAAACTTTGGGATCGTTTTAAAGCCGCAACGGATGCTTTCAACGAAAAGAAAGCAAAGAATGCGGATACAATTAAAGAGCAGGAAGAGCAGCATTACCAGCAAAAGCTGAAGCTGATTGAAGAAGCTGAAGAACTGAAAGACACAGACGACTGGAAGCGCGGCCACCGCGAAATGCAGTCCATGATGGACAAGTGGAAGCAAATTGGGCCCGTACCCCGAAAAAAATCCAATAAAATTTGGAGGCAATTTAAAGGGGCCATGGACGTCTTTTATGACCGCCGCCGTGAGCACTTCAAAGAAGCCAAAAAGAACCAGAAAGAAAACCTGAAGAAAAAGCAGGAACTGCTTGAAAAGCTGCGTGATCTCCATCAGCATGAAGACCCTATTGCAGCCGTTGATGAAGCCAAAAAACTACAGGCTGAATTCAAGGATGTGGGGTACGTGCCCATAAAACGTAAGGACGAAATGTGGCAAAAATACCGTGAGGCCTGCGATGTAATTTATGACCGCATGCGAGCGGCCAAATCGGGCGATAAATTTGACCAGGAGCTGGCCCAAGCCGAACTGGATACCGATCAGCGGTCCCAAATACAGAATCTGCGCAAAGAGTACAAACGTGTTGAAAACGAAGTGCGCAACCTTAAAGATGAAGTGTTGCAAATGCAGGAATCAAAAAGCAACTTCAACTTTTCTGACGAAGACAACCCGATCTTCAAACAAATGCAGGATAAAATAGATAAAGCCACGGCCAAGCTCGAAAGCAAGCAAAATAAGCTGGATGCCTTGTCTATGGAGATGGATGATATTCGGGAAGAGGAATAAGAGGGCATACGGTATAGTGGTATAAGGGAAATAATCAAATATTAAAAAACCTATACCCTTATAACCCCTATACCCATTAGGCTGTTGACTCACTTCTACGTTAAAAATTCGGAATCTTAATCAATTTAAACTGTGTCAAAGTTCTCAACCAACGCCCTCCTCATTTTTATTAAAAATCCGAAAAAAGGAAACGTAAAAACGCGCCTTGCCGCCACCGTGGGTGATGATAAAGCACTGGCGGTATATAGAAAATTGCTGGATTACACGCGAAATGTTGCCCTTGAGGTACCGACCGATCGGCAGGTTTGGTATTCACGGTTCATCCCGAAAGAAGATGCATGGAGCAGCGATCATTTTACTGCAAAATTACAGCAGGGTGATTCACTGGGCCAGCGCATGAAACAGGCATTCAGCCAGGCTTTTGAAGACGGCTATGAGAAAGCTGTCATTATTGGGAGCGATTGTGGACAGTTGCAGCCCCGCCATGTTGAAAATGCCTATGCCAAACTTAATGACCATGATATGGTCATTGGGCCATCGCAAGATGGTGGCTACTATTTATTGGGGATGAACCGGTTTTTGCCGGTACTTTTTGAAGACAAACCCTGGAGTACGGACGACGTTTTTGACCAAACCATTGAAGACTGCGAAGCAAATGGTTTTAGTTACTCGATTTTGGAAGAGCTGAATGATGTAGATACCGAAGACGACTGGAATCAGGTGAAAGACCAGTTTTAAAAGTCTGTACAATGTAGCGCGAGATTCATCTCGCGTTATTAGAAATTCTTTTCATAGCTGTTTTTTTGAAGGATAACAGAACTGGTTCAGTGTCTGCTTTGACTGAGAGACTGGCACGAGCGGACGCTCGCGCTATGAGTTGGGTCGGAGGTTTGTGATATTAACATGTAAACCTACGCTGTTTAAGCTTTGAAAGGATAGCTCAATCCGTACCCCATGAACATCAGCATCATTATTCCCACCTACAATGAAGCGGCACGTATTGGGGAAACGATCCGGATGGTTAAAAAAAGGGCATCAGATGAGATTTCATTGCAGATTATCGTTGCCGATGGCGGAAGTAGTGACGAGACTGTCAAAAAAGCAAAACAGGCCGGAGCTGAGGTCATAGCTGATATAAAGAAACGCCGCTCGGTTCAAATGAACGCCGGTGCACAACAAGCCTGCCATGAAATACTGTATTTTTTGCATGCTGATACCCACCCGCCGCCGCAATTTGACCGGCTCATAAAACAATCGCTAAAAGGCCAACCGGAAGCCGGCTGTTTTCGGCTTTCTTTTGATCTGGATAACGCCCTGCTCAATTTTTATGGCTGGTGCACCCGCTTTGATGTAGAGCTATTTCGGTTCGGTGATCAGAGCTTATTCGTCAGGCGTTCTGTTTTTGAAAAGTTCAATGGCTTTCAGGATGGTTATATATTGCTCGAAGACCAAGACATGGTTAAGCGAATAAAGAAAAATCACACCTTTGCGCTGCTCCCGCAGCGGGTGGTAACCTCGGCGCGGAAGTATATCAGCAATGGCCCGGTTCGTTTGCAATGCATCTATGCTGGTATTGTCATGCTTTACAAAATGGGTCTCGCACAGCAAAAATTATACTATATTTATAAGAAGCTGGTGAAGTAACTTTAGAGCGTTATAAAGCTGTTATATTTAGATTTTTACAATCAGCCTTAATGTTTTCTTAATTTTCGGTTTGCTATATTTATAAGTGTCATCTGCGCTGAATTAGCTACTGATTCAGCCCTCATTACAACTTAAAATCACACATCATTTCTACTATGAAAAAATATCTACTATTACTGACATCATTTGTGATGTTACCACTGCTGGGATTTGCCCAGGGGACAACCTCCGGTTCTATTGAAGGAACCGTTTTTGATACCCAGGGTGAAACCGTACCCGGTGCTAACGTCGTTGCCATTCACGAACCCACCGGATCGCGCTATGGCGCTGCAAGCCGTGCCAACGGGCGCTACACGCTAAATAGTGTTCGTGTTGGCGGACCTTATACCGTGCAGGTTACCTTTGTAGGGTACAACGCACAAAAAAAGGAAATTTCCAATATTGAACTTGGCGAAACCGTTGTGTTGGATTTTGAACTTGAGCAAGGCTCTCTTGAGCTGGATGAAATTGCGGTTACTGCCCAGGTTGATCCGGTTTTTAGTGCCGACCGTACCGGAGCCAAGACCAATATTTCGCGTGAAGAAATTGACCGTACCCCCACACTAACGCGCTCAATTGAAGATTTTACACGGCTTACACCACAAGCAAATGGGAGCGGAAGCTTTGGCGGCACCAACGACCGTTTAAATAACTTGCTGGTTGACGGGGCCACCCTCAACGATGTATTTGGTTTGGGTGAAGGAACGCCCGGCAGCTCGGCCGGGGTAGAATCACCCATTAGTATAGACGCCATCCAGGAATTTAATGTTGATCTTGCGCCCTACGAAGTGACTAATAACAACTTCAACGGTGCCCAAATAAACGCCATTACCCGTAGCGGTAGTAATGAGTTTACCGGCTCTGTCTACTACCAACTCAGAAATGAAAATTTTGCTGGTAACTTTGTTCGCGAGGACGGGGAAATTTCAGATGATGTGCAGGATTTCAGTGAACAATTTGTGGGAATTCGCCTTGGCGGTCCCATTATTGAGGATAAGCTTTTCTTTTTTGTAAATGCAGAATTAAAGCGGGAAAGCGCTCCTTTAAATACCGGTATAGAGGGTAGTGGACAAGCAAATATTTTCCCGGCTGATCAAAATCTGTTTAACGATATTAGCAATATTTTTCAAGATGAATACGGATACAATCCCGGCGGAGTATCGCCAATTTCACAAAGGCAGGATAACGACAAGGTATTGGCAAAATTAGATTGGAATATAAATCAGGATAATAAATTTGTGTTCCGCTATAATTTTGTTGACGCAACGGATGAAGACGGTATAGGGCGTGGAAGATTCAGCTATGACTTTTCCAACCGACAATACAACTTTAACAGTACCCAAAATTCATTTGTTGCTGAATTGAACAGCACGCTGAGCGACAACACCTTTAACCAGGCGCGTTTAGTGTATACCCGCATCCGGGATTCGCGTGATGTGGTCGATCAGCCGTTTCCCCAAGTGGAAGTCAGCTTGCGAATTGCTGATGAGTTTCGAAGTATTAACGCCGGTATCGACCGTTTCTCACAAGCCAACGCCCTGGAGCAGGATCTGATTGAATTTACCGACAATTTCACCTACGTGAGTGGAGATCACGAGTTGACACTTGGTACAAGCAATCAGTTTTTTGGCTTTAATAACTTATTTGTGCAGGATGATTTTGGAACCTACGAATTTCGAAGTCTCGAAGATCTTCGAAACGGAAATCCTTTTGAATATCGATATAGCTTTTTGCAGCCTGATGGAAATAGGCGCGCCGAGTTTGATGGTATTCAACTTGGGTTTTACGCACAAGACCAATGGAAAGCGAGCAATCGCCTGACGTTAACCGGTGGCCTTCGCATTGATATTCCTATTTTACCGGATGAGCCTACATTTAATCCCAATGTACCGGGTGCATTCCCCACGGCGCCAAACGCTACTACCGATCGTGTAGCGAGTGGCAACATTCTTTGGTCGCCCCGGCTTGCATTTAATTACGATGCCAGCAGCGACGAAACAAGCACGCAGTTTCGCGGAGGAGTTGGTATCTTTTCCGGCCCGCCACCCTTTGTGTTTATCTCTAATCAATACAGTAACACCGGGGTCGATTTTGGCCGAGTAGATATTAATGACTTTAACAGTAACGCGCTTGGCGATGGATTTTTCAGTCCGGATCCCAACGATCAGCCAAGTCCGCTGAATCCAAACTCACAGATCTCAGGGATTAACACTTCTGAAATTAACTTGATTAGTGAGGACTTTAAGTATCCGCAATCACTTAAGTTTAACCTTGCGGTTGACCAAGAACTACCATTGGGAATTACCGGTACACTTGAAGGTATTTACTCAAAAAGTATTAATGCTGTGGTGTTCCGGAATGTGAACCTTGAGCAGGTGGGTACTACTATTTACGGTCGTCCCCTGTATGGAGATGTGTTTTTAAACAGCCGTTTTGGAAATGCTTCGGGTAATCCGGCTCGAATTGACGAGAACTTTACCAATGCTATTCTGTTGGAAAATACCGACGAAGGATACAATTATACCCTAACCGGTGAACTGCAAAAGCAGTTTGCAACGGGCTTGGGCTTTAACGTTTCTTACACCTATAATCGGGCAGAGAGCGTAAATAACGGAACTTCAAGCCGCGCCATTTCAAACTGGCAGTTCAATGAAAACAAAGACGTAAATAATCCGCGTCTTGGAACAGCCGACTTTGAACTTCGTCACCGTATTTTGGCACAGGTTTCATACAAATTTGATTATGCTGATCGTTTTGCCACCAGCATTTCTCTTATTTATGATGGACGTGCAGGTACTCCTTTTGGCTGGATTTACAATGGAAACGCTAACGGTGATACCCGCTTCGACAATGACTTGGTTTATGTTCCGGCCAGTGCCAGTGAGGTAATCATTGCTGATGACAGTCCCGGTACTTATGGAGACTTGGATGACTTTATCAGCAGCCGTTCTTCACTCAGTGATTTCCGTGGAGAAGTGGTACCGCGCGGAACGGAACGTGAGCCATGGACAAATCTTCTGGATCTTCGGATCAATCAGGAAATTCGTACCTTCGGTGGGCAAACCCTTGAATTTACGGCCAGCATGTTCAACGTGCTCAACTTCATAAACGAAGAGTGGGGCAAACGAGAATTTGTAGGCTTTAATAACTTTCGAGCATGGACCTTGCAGGAGTATGATGATGCTACCGGTAAACCGATCATTTCTTTTGATCCGGAGGATGTAACGGATGAGAATCTTTTCCGAACCAGTGATGTCAGTTCACGTTGGAGACTACAGCTGGGCGCTCGATATAGTTTCTAACGCACAGTCTTGCTTTAATAAATAATTTGAAGGGGATGGCAGGAATGCCGTCCCTTTTTTTATTGCAGTAATGGGATGGGGAGAAAATGTATAGGGCAATGAGTCAGAGAAAAAATTCGCATCCTGGCGCAAGCGTCCGCTTGTGCCAACCTTAGCTTACTCTGGTCCAAGCGGACGCTTAGACCAGTAGGGCTTAAATAAATTTTGTCGCAGAAATTTTAAGTTCTCCTTTGAAGGTGGGGGATGTCAGTCAGCACTTGGTTTCATATGAATCAGAGCATAAACATTTCATAAATATCATACCATCCATGCTAAAAAAATTTCTCATTTTAAGTACGATTGTAGCAATAACCGTTGGTTGTGGGCAAGACAAAAGCTCGATGGATCAGCCCAACCCGCTGCTGCTTATCTCATTCGACGGATTTCGCTATGATTATCTCTCCAAAGCCGAAACCCCTAATTTTGATGAATTCATCACCGGCGGGGTGCAAGCCAACGGCTTGATTTCGGTTTTCCCCAGCAAGACATTTCCAAGTCATTATTCCATTGCTACCGGCCTGTACCCCGAGAACAGCGGACTGGTGGGCAACACCATGTACGATCCGGAATTTAATGAGTGGTACCGCATTGGTGACCGCCGGGCCGTTGAAAACAAAAAATGGTACAATGGAGAACCCATTTGGAATACGGCTGAAAAGCAGGGCCTGAAAGCGGGGACGATGTTTTGGGTGGGCTCGGAGGCGCCCATCCAGAATATGAGGCCTACTCATTGGAAATTCTTTGATGGAGCTATGTCATTTAAAACGCGCATCGATACCGTGGTGAAATGGCTTTCTGCACCCGAGGGCCGGGCCGTAGATTTTGCTACCCTGTACTTTGAACATGTGGATTATGCGGGCCATCGCTATGGTGTAGATTCAGATTCGGTGAAAGCCGCGATCCAACAATCGGATGAACTGATGCGATATTTAAAAATGCAGATGAAGGCCAATAATGTGTGGAATGACACCAACATCATGGTGGTTTCCGATCACGGAATGATCGATCAGTCAGCTGAAAAAATTATTGAGCTGGATAAAATCATCAACCCCGATAATTTAAAACGCGCTATTAAATCGCCCGTGACTATGCTTCAACCTCGAAAAGGGAAGGCGGCCGCTATGTATAAGGCGCTGAAAAATAACGAAAAGCACTACCGGGTATATAAAAAAGAGGACCTGCCGGAAAGATATCATTTTAAAAACAATCGGCGCGTTTTTGATTTTATCATGGTTGCAAATCCCGGATATACCATCGTGGATGCGGATTATAAACCAAGGTTTCTAAAATTACTTCCGCGCGCCACGCACGGCTACGACCCGAATACAAAAGCCATGCAGGCATTTTTTGCCGCCCGCGGACCGGCATTTAAAGAAGACACTACTGTTTCGGCGTTTCAAAGTATCCATCTCTATGAATTGATGACTGAGTTGTTGCGTCTTGAACCTGCTACCAACGACGGATCACTCGACAGCGTAAAGGTGATGGTGAAGGAGCCGTGAGCTTTCAGCCTTCAGCAATCAGTTGTTTTGGTAAAAACTGCAAGCTGAGAGCTGGCGGCTGATAGCTTTAATTAAACGTTGCATCTGTGCTGTTAAGCCGAGATATTTAGACGGTAATTTAATCACCAAGAAAAGTAAGTATGACATACGTTGTAACCGATTCCTGTGTTAACTGCAAATATACTAACTGCGCTACCGTATGTCCGGTTGATGCATTTCGTGAAGGGCCCAATTTTTTGACTATTGATCCGCTGGAATGCATCGACTGTGATGCCTGCGTAGCCGAATGCCCGGTAGAAGCCATTTACCCTGACGATGAAGTACCGATGGAGTGGGAACATTATATTGAACTGAACGAACGTCTGGCCGAAAATTGGCAGGAACATATCATTAATGAGCATAAACCCGACCGCGAAGATGCCGACGAATGGGCCGAAAAAGAAGACAAGCTGGAGTACCTCGAGGAAGAGTGGTAGACCAAGTTTTTATTCGGTGATTAAGAGATTATGTGATTAGGTTTAAAATCACTTAATCACCCAATTACCTCATCACCATGCCCCCTAAATCACCTGTTTTACAAGTTCGCGACAAGCAAATCGATCTCTCCACGCCCCGAATAATGGGCGTACTCAACGCCACTCCGGATTCGTTTTCAGATGGCGGAGAATTCAATGAGGTAGAATCAGCGCGGGGTCAAATTGGGCTGATGATTTCGCAGGGAGCATCCATCATTGATGTGGGCGGAGAATCAACGCGGCCCGGTTCCGAGCCCGTCAGCGCCAGCCAAGAGATAGATCGCGTGGGGCCCATTCTTAAAGAAGCCATACCGCAGTTCCCCGACATGCTCTTTTCTATTGATACCACCAAATTTAAAGTGGCTGAAGAAGCCCTTAAATTGGGCGCCCATTTCGTGAACGACATCAGCGGGCTACAGCAGGAACCACGGTTTGCATCACTCTGCGCCAAATACAATGCCGGCTATATATTAATGCACTCACAGGGCCAGCCCAAAACCATGCAAGATAATCCCTCTTATCATGATGTGATCAACGATCTCGCTGCGTTTTTCAAGAAACAAATAGCCTTAGCAAAGCAAGCGGCACTGGAAACCATTATCCTTGATCCCGGCATTGGGTTTGGAAAGACGCAAGAACATAACCTTACCATTCTAAAAAATATTGAACAATTGCGAGAGTTGGGATATCCTTTGTTGCTGGGAGCTTCGCGAAAATCAACCATTGGAAAAATACTTAACGACCGTCCGGTTGATGACCGCTTGATAGGCACCATCGCCGTTCACTACCATGCCATGATGCAGGGCGTCCGCATTCTGCGCGTGCACGATGTGAAAGAAGCAAATGACTCAATTTTAGTGTATAATGCGTTAAATGGAAGTTAGAAGTTCGAGATTGGAAGTTAGATCCAGAGTTTACCAACATCCAGCCTCTAACTTCAATAACCTGCTTTCAAAATAATAGAATGTCTTTATTTTTAAGTGATATTTTTTCAATAAAAAATTACCCGTGATCGATATTTGGTTTTTAGAATTTGGCATTCGGGACTTGGTTGAAGTCCTCATCATTGCTGCGGTGCTGTACTTTCTTTACAAGTGGATCAGGGGCACATTTGCCATACAGGCCGCCATTGGGCTGATCTTTATCATCATCATCAATGCCATTGTGGGTGCACTGGGTCTAACAACAATCAATTTTATACTGAGGCGTATTCTTGATGTGGGGGTGCTGGCCGTGTTCATTATTTTCCAGCCGGAAATACGAAAACTACTCTACAGCCTGGGCCAAAACACCAACTTTGATCGTTTTTTTGTGCGCTCCAATTCCGACACCGTTATTGATGAAGTGATTGACGCCGTTAAAAAAATGTCGCACTCCCAAACGGGTGCCCTTATTGTGTTTGCACGTTCTTCAACCTTACAGGATCTTATTGATGTAGGTGTACAGCTTGATGCAAGGGTGGACAGCTCATTGTTGCAAACCATTTTTAACAAACACACCCCGCTGCATGATGGCGCCGTAGTAATTCGCAACGACCGCATTGTGGCCGCAAGTTGTTATTTGCCTATTTCGCAAAATCCTAATATTTCATCCGTGTTTGGTACACGGCACCGCGCCGCCGTGGGCATTACCGAAACCAACAGCGTATTTGTTGTGGTGATATCGGAAGAAACCGGCCGCATATCGGTCGCTCGAAATGGCTCGCTTACCAGCGGATTAACCATTCAGAAATTGCGTGATAAGATGCAAGATACTCTGGGCAAACAGAAAATTAAGGACGAAGAAATGGCCTTTTCATCGCAGTCAGAGCTCAACATGGGCTAACTTATATAGCCCGTACATGCTTAATGATCTCGCCCCAAAAGGTTTCAATTAGCCAAAAGCTGTATACGCTTGTTTAAGTTTATCGCGAGGTATTTGCTTTTCGTAGGAAGTCTTTAGCGTTTTATCGGCAAACTCTTCCACCAGTTTTAACTGCTTTTTTAAAATACGCAGTTGGGCTTTATCGTCGGTTGACTTTGCAATATATGCAATGACTGTACTAAGCTGTTGGAAAATGGCCACATTGCCCTCTCCGCTTATGCGAATTTGGTCGAAAGCTGTTTGCACATAATTCTGAAACGAGGGAGCAACCGTTATCACCCGCGGCTCATCATCATTGGAGCGAATTTTTGCCGGAAATTCTTTTCTTGCAAGATTACCGATGATGTCTCCTAAAAAATGAATACAGGTGACCCCGGTAGAAGTATCATTGACGCCCGGAGAGAGTGCTTTGAGGGCAATGTTCACAATTTGACGAATGCCAAAACCCACATCCTGTTCAATCATACGGTGGTGATCGATGCCGAATTTGGCGTTAATTAAATCAATTTTTCTATCATCAAGTTCAAACTTTAGATCGGCAGAATGTACGCTGTGGGTAATGGACACCAAGGTTCCTTCAAGCGGAATAAAATGACCGATGCCCTGTTCCATTTTTATGATGATGTCATGTTCCTCGGCAAATTTAATAAGTCCCTCCGTATCAACATATTGTATGTAGCCGGCCGAAAGAATGGGAACCGGAATCCACTGCCGATCTTTTTTCGCTTCCCACGCCTGCAGCCGTTCATTTTTAGAGGCAGGATCTCCCAAATTTTTGGGAAATTGCCGTTCAATGGACTTTTGGGTGTCATCCACAATATTGTCGATGATCGTTGTGATTTGCAGGGAAGAAGAAATATGGTGAATAAAAAAGATAAGCACGATCACCCCGCCCAGCGTAAATATAAGCCCGGCAAAAGCGGTAAGCACCGGCACAAACTGCACGGCTTCATCACTACGGATGCTTAACGAACCCAGTAGGGAGTACGAAAATGCCAATGAAATAGCCAAGCACAAACTGGTTGACGCGGTCACTCATAAAATTGCGCAGAATACGCGGTGTAAACTGCCCGGAAGCGTGGGTCATGGCATTAAGCGTGTACGGTAAAGGCGAGCGTCATAACCGTAAGCATAGAGCCGGCCACGGCTCACAGCATGGCGCGCGTACCGCCGGTGCTGATGGCAAATATGGGCGAATATTCAATAAGCCACTCGGTGTCCACGGAAACATCAATCCGGATAAAAAGTAAGGCCAGCAGAATTGAAGTGATAAACATAATCATGGGGATGAACCACAGCGATGAGCGCAGATCGGCCCAGATTTCTTTCAGTTTATTGTACATGGAATTTATTTGATAAGTGGTTTAATACCCCGACCCTTTGGGTCGGATAGATTACACAATAAGATACGCTAAAATATCCTTTGCCGAAGGCATCCCTTTGGGAAAATCCCCTCTTGAGGGGTGTAGGGGTGTAGGGGTGGGTTATAATGGGAGAAAATTATTTTAGTGTATCTTATTTCCTTTGATACCCCGATGGCTCTGCCTCGGGGTTATTTATTTTTAGCTGTTATTGTAGCCTTCAAGTAGCTTTTGAGCGGCTTTAAATGAGCTGATCTCCCCGTTTAAAACATCCTGTTCGGTTTGTTCTAAAGTTTTTTTCACCGCGGGGTTGTTGTAGAAATCATCCTTAAGCCGATGATGAATAGACTCATACATCCAGTGGCGCGCCTGCCGGTTTCGGTTGGTTTTAAAGTAGCCGCTTTCTTTGGTTGATGAAATATATTGCTCAATCATTTCCCATATTTCTTCTATACCGTTTTCTTCCAGTGCTGAGCAGGTGGTAACTTTGGGCGACCATCCCGATTCGGTGGGGGGGTATAAATGGAGCGCATTTTTATACTCACGCACCGCTTGGCGCACGTGTTTTTGCGGCTGGCTGTCGGTTTTGTTGATGGC
>Ga0306901_1000304_pt1 | contig 23226 bp, 38 predicted proteins | sample AntRauMFilla3767_FD_190431 | JGI IMG/M metagenome (GOLD analysis project Ga0306901, IMG submission 190431) | Saline lake microbial communities from Rauer Islands, Antarctica - Metagenome Filla 3 #767 (v2) (version 2) | ecosystem: Environmental > Aquatic > Non-marine Saline and Alkaline > Saline ... | reverse complement strand
AATAGACAAGTTCATCGAATCTGTCAGGTATAGGATTAACCACATCGTAGGTTGTCTCACCAAACGCATCAAGCCCCGAGGCTGACCCATTAACACAATTGTTCATAAAGAAATCAACTTTCGTAATCCTAATTTCTCCATTAATTTCTGCGCATTCTAAGCCATAAGGTGCCTGAGTATAATCACCCACTTGGAGTGTGACATCACCACCATTCCATCCAGTATTATCAATCCAATTATCACCATCTGTAGCGGCATAAAAATCATTTGCCCACTGGGTATCAAGCGCTTCTGACCCCGGAGGTCTGTCAATTACTTTCGAGCCTGACACTACCGGACCGTTTTGCACACTTGTTGCGGTGACAGTAAACTCATTAGCTTCTGCTCCCGGAAAGATTTGAAGAACGCCAGCAGAACTAATATTGGCCCCGCTACTTGGAGATACAGACCATGTAACGTCGGTCGGGAATGAACCCACACCATCCACGGTTGCCGTGTATTGAGCAGTAGCTCCTTCTTCAAATAAGCCCTGACCATTGACCACAATACTTGTTACAAAATTATCGCCCGCTTGCTCTGCCGCGATTAGATTTGTTCGCCAATAATATTTCTCAAGAGGTTCAAGCTCCTGAGATAAATCGTGAGCCGTGTCTTTTGTTCGTAAATCAAATATTATATCCGCATAACCAGCGTCAGTCGCCACCTCTAAAAAGTAGTATTCGTCTGTGGTTAACAGCTTTAATTGTTCCCATTCAAATCTTGGGAAACGGGACACGCCGGTTGCGCCTTTTGCTGGTTTTGTCCCTATTACTTTTGCTTTTTCAAACGTACCATTCCACTGACCCGCTTCTGGCGGTGTGTATTCAAATGCTTTGGCGTTATCGTTGCCTGATTCGGCGGTTTTGAAATATTGCATTGTATGTAAAGATAACTGTTTACGGGTAAATATCTACTTAAATTGCTTGTACCGTTTGTGCGGTTGCAACATTTATGGTCTCCACGGCGCTACTAAATGAACTATTCACATATTTTGAAAACGTAGCGCTTACCGGTGCTTGCACACTGATCGTATCCACTGCGCCGGATATAAACGACTGTTCAATAAACTTAATAATAAGTGAATTGCTTGATTGCACTTGAACATTTATGGTCTCTACGGCGCTACTGAATGCAGAGTTAACAACGAGGGGATAAATCACTTGCTGAGTCGTTACATTACCCGTCTCTACCGCACTTGAAAAACTCTCGCTTACGATTGGTTGCAAGAAAAATAACGTTTGCTGGGTGGCTACATTGGTTGTCTCCACATTAGACGTAAAGGACTGTTCAATAAACGGGTCAATCAATTCATTGTTTGAAATGACCACTGGGTTATTTGTTTCCACTACCCCGGAGACAAACGACTCTTCTACAATAAGCGGAATAACAGACTCCACCGTTGCCACATTAGATGTTTCTACGGCAGAAGAAAAGCCTGAAAGTACTCTATTGGGCGCAAAGTATTCAACCGCCTCAGCATTACACTGACCGTCGGCTGGCGGAGTGTATGAAAACGCAACGGCATTATCCTCTGACAGATCAATTAAAAATGTGCTGACGGCTGCGGACGATGTTTCTACGGCGGAGCTAAACGATTGTGTGATTAGTGATGCGGGGTCGGCTGTCACTACTACATTAGACGACTCAACAGCACTTGAAAATGATTGCTCAATAATTTGAGACGCTCCTACCGTAAAATCATTATCGTCGCCTTCATTAGACGTAACAAATGATTGAACAATTAATGGAACGATGTCCTGAACGGTTCCATCATCAGCTGAAATTGCTTTTGCGCCGGTTTCCCCAGGCTCAAACCCCCTAAAGACTCCATTACCAAGGTGCTCTGCAATCAATGGGTCTTCACTTGACCATATTACGTCACCAGATATGCCTGTGCCTTCGTATGTAACTGTAAGCGTCCCTTCACTGTTTATGTCGAGAACAAGCGATGCCTGGTCAATCTCAAACGTTGTAATGTTCAGCGCGGGAAGCTCAATGTTTTGCAAAAAATTGTATTGACTACTATTGCCATACGAGTCCCACACAATGACCGACGCATCATATTGATTGACTGCATCATTTTCATCAAGTCGGGTACCACCTCTAAAGAAAAGTTTATTTCCATTGGCTGACAGTTCAGCGCCGGTCTTTACATCATCAAATCCGCCATACGCATCAAACCCAGCTTGAACCGCCGCGTCAAACTTATCCTGAACAGCACTAAGCCCTAATCCAACCGCAAGCCCATACGTCAAATTACTCTGAGGCTCTTGGTTATCGGTTGCCTGAAAATCTAATACAACATCAAAGCCATTAAATATGATATTCTCTTCACTAAGACCCCATGTTGGATTGGTCGGGGGTTCATTATCAATAACAATATCAGTTTTGACAATGCTTGGGTTTACAGTTTCAACCGCGCTTATAAAATCCGACTGAACGTTTAAACGTGCCGACCCAATTTGCACATTGGCTGTTTGAACGGCGGATACAAACGGAATTTCTACAGCTCCGAGTGAAGATTCGACTATTACATTATTCACATAAACCCGAGAGATAAACTGTTGTTCAACAGATCGAAAGCTTTCAACCTGAATATTGGCTGTCTGAACGGCACTCGAAAAACTTCTAAGTATAAACCCGGCCTGGTTGATCGGTGTAAGAAACACGCGCGTGGCTCTGGGTCGTGAGATCGTGACGTTTATGGCGGTAGGTTTTGACATCCATTACCCTGCGTTTGAGTCAATGTTGTAACCCACAATAAAGTAAGTCTTAGCGACCATGGTTTCAGCGTCGCCACTAGCCACACCATTATCATCTGTCTCTAAATACACATCAACTTGATAAAATCCACCGGCTTTAAGCCCTAAATCTATCACTGTCAACCGGTCAATACCTTCAGCCACCGGATCCTGATTAACTCGCGTTACGGGTACGCGGGTCGATACTTCACGGGCCACAATCTTTTTGTCACTCACTTCGGTTGGTTGCTTCTCAATATTCATTATAAAGGATTCGCCTTCATTCACTCTGAATATCCAAAAGTCTGCATCGAAAAGAATAGCTTCCATCAAACAGTTATAGACCGCATCAAGCGTGTCTTTAGGCGTGGCGTTGCTTAGCTGAAAGAAAAGATATTTAATTTCGGATTGAACATCAGTGGCAAGCTCACTAAACTCGTCTTCAGTAACAGTTTGCTGAAGCGCAATTTGCTGAGAGGATGCAAAAAACCCTAAGTTTAAAAGTAGCCACTCCATTCATACCCTGTTATTCGTTGATTGGAATACGAAGTGATGTTAATCGAAGGCTCTGCCCGTTCTGAATCGTTACAGGCGATCCGGTTATGGTATTAATCGGGCACAATGTATTATCAACACTTGCCTGATCCGCATTCAAAAAAGAAAGCGTTTGGCCCAAATCCTGACTCGCTATAATAACTGCCTCAGTAAAGTCCTGATCTGCGGCGGGGTCGCTATTGTTTGCAATATCAATGTCTGGACTCCATACAATCTCACCGGCGCTTCCTGAATCGTTATACGACCAATTGTTGCCAGCAAACAATGTACCACTACCATAAATCCATGTGCCATCCCGCTTAATCGCCAAGCGCAACGAGCGGTTAAACGTGTCTTGTAACTGATCAACGGCTGCTTTTGCTAATGATTTTCCCATAGTTGTATGATTACAATATTTATACGACTTTTGCCAAGTCAAATGAAATTTCAGAAATACGAGCTACCTGACCGTCCGGTATGGTGATTGCCGTACCAAGGAGGGTTCGCTTCAAAATATATTCATCGGTATCACTACCTAAGATTCCAAGATCTGTTACGTCAACGGATACACCAGACGTGTTTTCAATATCAAGATTAGCACCATCCCGCGTAATAGTAAGTGTGACATCATTGACTGAACAGGAAATACCGTCCATAGTCGTCACACCATTAATCATATAAACAAACGATCCGGTCTGACCATTAACCGCATACTCAAAAATAACATCATTAATCGAACTATTCGCAGCGGTCCTGTTTAACCCTTGGCTTATTGCGCTGGCTAATCCTTCCATTACTTGTCCTCTTCATTAGATTGGTTGCGAGTCGCACGGGCTTCCTCTATGCTCATAAGCTTATAGCTTACTTTCACATTCTCTGTCGCTGTTGGGATAGGCCCGTCGGTACTCTTTTTGTCGTCTGACATAATATTATTAGTAAGGTTTACAGAATGTATAAAATCAAAATTAAAAATTCCAACTTCCCTACAATAAACTTCTAAACTTATTACTCGCATACTGATCATTCAGAGAATACCGCTCTAACGGATCCACCTTGCTACCATAGTCCGCCTTCGGATTCACCTTCGGCGTCTTCTTCAGTGGCACATAGTTCGGCGGGCTCTCCGCACACAACACCATATTCTTTGTTTCATCAATCGCATGGTCGTCACCGGTCGTGTCAATATCCTCCGGGTTCGACTTGCTCCGCTCAATCGCACGCATTTCCTCAATCGTCGCATTATTATACCCATCGAAAAATCGCAACTTAGGCGTCACCAACAATTCCTCATTATCTTCATCCAATTCAAAATGAATGGCGGTCTGAAGAGCCATAATCGCCGTCACACGTTTATACTTCACCTGGTGGAGCGGCACCCCCTCAATAGAAAATAAATCCTCCCACGTCACATCACCACTCTGCAAACCCATCTGATTATGAATCTGAAACGCATACGTATCACTCGCAATAAACTCAGGCATTTCCCCACCGGTAAACTTACACGTCTTTATCCTCTCCATAATCGCTTTCACATGCGCCGGAGCACTCCCCTTAATCTCCTTATACGTAAACAGCTTAAACAAGTCCCCCTCCGGGTTAATCGCATACAGTCCAAATGCACACGGAGCACCAATACCCGCATCCAAACTACCAACCAATCGCCACGTATCAGGTATCCGCCAAGATGATTCATCCACTTCAGGCGGGTTAATCTGCTTCATTACCTTATCCGGGTCTACACAATGATACTGAGGTATGATCTGAAACATCCCGCCCACAAACGCATCAGGATCGCCCGTAAGATACGCTTCTCTTAACTGCTTAGGCAAACCAAGCAAGTTCTTATAGTACCCAGGGTTCGCATCCAGCAACGCCGTATTCTGAGATAAACTCGCAAAGATGAAAAAGTAATCGTCCTTATCCTCATTCTCTTCATATATCTTATCCCAAAACCATCGCCGCATACGCTGGTGGCCCGGACCACCCCAATTAAATGTAAACAAAGCACGCGGCTTATACTTCACCTTCCGGTTAATCGCTATATCACTCGACCTATTATTCTTAATAATCCCGTCAATCATCGACGGCGTGTAATGCCCCGCCTCTTCAAAGATATACACGTCGCCAGCAACACCGTCAAACTGCTCGATATCTCCCTCTTTAGCGCAATGCATAAACTGAACCATACCGCCAGACGGCATGTAGAAAATCTTATCCTTCTCATTGTAATTGATAATCTCTTCACCCAAAAAGTCACGAAGCTCATTCTTCGCCGGTAAGATGTGGTTCCGCTTCAAAGTAATAAGGCGAGAGCGAACAATGATAATAACAATGGCAAGAGAATAGGTAAGCGTGAACGCAAGAGCACGAGCTCCATACGAATTATGCGTCACAATAAAATTATCGGTAATGTAAAGGCTATTCGGATTGCTCACCGTAATACACTGCGCCGGCGCCCTACGTGAAAAATCAATCGATACAATACGTCGCGTTAACTCACTAATCCCGCCATTGAAATCATAACTTGCACGATCAGCTTTCCGGTCAAGCCAGACCAACTCAGGATTCATCCGGGTATTAAAAAAGACAGTATATACCGGACCAAACTCATTGTGCTTAATTGATATAGTTGCCTTACCACCAAGCCCCCAAATAACCTCTTGAACATCTCTAGCAAGCCGCTCACTCACACTCGTATAACTCATGTGGCCACGGTCGTCCACATAGCCATAAGTATCCATCAATCCCTGAACAAGAGCCTTTCGCTGATCTACCGACGCATACTTATAATATTCTGGTATAAATTTGTCGTGAGAGACCTTACCATACAAATCAAGCCATCCCAGATCATTCCTAAGTTGGCTACCCTTCTCACCAACAATCATATACCCATACTCGGCAGACGATAAATTGGTAACGCTATACCCAAGCCCCTCAATACGCTTAATAATTTCTGGGTCAGGCGTGGTAACTGTAACATTATGGTTGCCTGTCAGCCCACCATCACCAAGCAATACACCAAGTAAGTAGGGGTCAACCTTGATCGGGTCCACTCTGTACGTCTTCGTGTAGGTGATGGGCTCGGTTAAAGGAATGAGCGGCCACTTCGTCTTACCCTTATTTTTATCAAGGATATGTATTAAGTCCCGCGTATCTCGAACCATCCACTTTGTTACTTTCTTACCCCGAGACTTGCCACTGCTTCCAGATATCGTACATTTCCATAAGTGGTCAGCACATACTTCTGTACTAGCACCATCAGAAAATGTAACCCTATATATATCCTTTTCTCCCTGTGGATGAACCTGAATAACACGTTGAGTCGTGCCATCAGGGTTACTAATCTTGCTGCCGACTTTAAGATCACCCATCTGGCGCCAACCATAAGGGGTCATTACTTTAGCATCAAGCGGTTGCGCTTTCCCGCCACCCTTCGGCCCACCGAATCCTATACGGGTGTACGGGGCGTTGGGGCTCAGAGACCGTTCAAGTATCTCCTGAGACGAAAGCTTGTCCGGATCGTCCGGGTGCTTCTGCATTTGATACGGCCAATCTAAATTAACCCGCTGTCGCCGTCCAGTAGCTCCCATTACTCTTTGATGCTGTTCATGGTGTCAATAACTTCAAGTACGGGCACATCAACTAAATGTGCTATCAACATCGCTAAGCCAGTGGCCACTACCGCCGCAAAAGTACGAATAGCCAATGCTATCCAATACACTCCGTCCCGGCGCCCTGTAAAGTCTTTAATAATGGCAAGATTACCACCGTCCTTGGTAAATGCCCTTTTTACACCGCGGCCAACTAATTTAAGAATGGTTCCCATATCTGCATGTTTAGTTTATTGGTTAACCAAATATGCAGATTTTTGTTGTATTTAAAAAGTTGCTACCTAACAATCGTATCAATGCGGACACACCTCGCTAATTCCGATCGGTTATTAAGTTTTCAGTTATTAGAAAATTTCGAATAGCTCATAATTTCTACGTGTGCCGGTTACGCGCCATCACGTTATTTTATCGGACCGGCAAACATCATGTTACGCCTTGCCACGGCGGCTAAAGCTTAATGGTGTTAGGCTACGTTGTGATGCAATTAAAAAAGCACACAACACGGTATAAAATTAATAACTACTTATCGCTTAATTCAAACCTTTTACCACATTCAACGCAATGTTTAGGTTCTGCATAAGACCATCTATGTGGTTCGCAGTCTTTATGTTTCTTATCTTCTTTTAATTTCCAAGCATTAAACATTGCTTCTCTCTGTTCCTCTTCCATAATTTATTTATATTTATACGTTACTAATCTTATACCTATTCGTTGTACGAAATAAAAATTACTACTGTATTGCCATTACAACAAAACCTTTTTCTAATCCAAAAGAACCACCTTCAAAAAGCATGATTGCTGACCGGACGAATACTTTTTTATTTTGTTTCAATATTTTTTATATATTTGTATTTGACAATGGAAGCGTAGGGACACGCTCCGAACATAAAGAGTTCCTGTACATTGGTCTGTCAGCCGATAATGTGCCGAAAGATGTTAACTTAATTGTTTTCATAGGTCGTTCTTAAAAGTCCAATCATCGCCTTTGGCGTGGGTGGGTAGTTCACTTCTTTCATAATTAGTCGCCGCCAATTTCCTGTTTCGCTGTAATACGACCCCAGATAGCGATAACGGAAGAGATAGCAGTACCAACAGCTACCACTACAGCTTGTAGATCTGCTTCTACGATATCAATACCGAATACCTGCACAGCAAGCAACACCAGTACAGCAATAATAGAATTTATAGTTTTACTTTTATACCACGGTTTTTTTTGGATTCGCATAACAGGTTTTGTTCGTTTAGATTTTAATTCCGATCCTATCCTATCAGCCGTGGCGTCAATAACCTCGCCAAATGGGATGAATCGCTTTAGTAAATTGATAATCTCACCGCCAATCACGCCAGCCGTTGTCTCTCCGGCCAGCGTTGCTTTTACTGACTTCCAGAAATTGCTTTTCTTACCACTTTTGATCATCTCATGAGTGAGTGGCTTGACATTTTCAATCACATACTCATCATAATCAATATGCTTCAGCTTATCGTAATCGGATAGATTTATCTTACCCTCGATAATTCGGCCAAACTCTGCGGCTGTAATTCTGTCTATGGAATTAATCACTTTTCCTCCATTCACGTATAAGAGACGTATTGTCTTTCACCAGTCCATGTATGATATGTTGTACGCAATAGAAATTACTACTGTATTGCCATTACAACAAAACCTTTTTCTAATCCAAAAGAACCACCTTCAAAAACGTAGGTTACATTCCTCGCTAATTTTCTGCCAGTAAAGGTTTCTCTAACGTTATCCCATTCTTTTAATATGAGCGTATCACCTTTTTTAAAGTCTCGGTCATTTTTTCTAACCTCAAAGGTTTTGTGACCCATAAACACTTCTTCAAAGTATTCGTTCCAAGTTTTAAGCTCGTGTATCATTTCCGTAATTTTAAAAGCGTACAACATTGTATAAAGTTAATACGCTATAATGGTCAGTACTTTAATTTAAACGTTTGTGCAAAGCGTACTAACCTTATACTTTGTTATGTACACAATATGGCTAAGTTCCTATTTCATTCAAAGGTTCGTACATATCAACCGTAATAATATTTTTTTCTTCCCTCCTTTTTTTAGCAAGGTTATAAATAGATAAATCATTCTCAATACTTATGCTATTTCTACCAAGTTCAAAACTTGCAATTCCTGTTGTATCACTTCCGCAAGTATTATCTAAAACAGTATCGCCTATATCCGTATATGTTTCAATCAAATACTTAATCAACTCTATTGGTTTTTGAGAAGAATGCACTCTACTATAATTATCTACACACTTAAATTCGAGTAGGTTCGTTGGGTATCTTGTTGTTTTACCACCCTTATAATCTCGTTTATTTGTTCCGTGATATGCTTTACCATTACTACAGCCTTTCGCACTATTTGTTGGCTCGTGTCCTTCTGACATTTGTGGGTAATATTTACCCTTTTTAAATATTACAATTTCTTCAACTTTTCTTGTAGGCATTCGTTTTGCGTGAAAGAAATTTGTTGCTTGGTTCTTTACCCAATACCACACATATCTATAATCTTTCTCGTTACTGCTTATTAGTTTAGTTGTAAAAGGTTGTGATGCAAATAATGCTATTGTTCCATTGTCAGCTATTATTCTATTGTATTGTTCCCAAAGTTTGTCAGCAGGTAATATTTCATCCCATTTAGGTGCTGTCATTCCATAAGGTAAATCACAACAAATAAAGTCAATACTTTTATTTGGTATTCGTTTCATTTGCTCCAAACAATCACCAAACCATAGTGCGTTATTTATCTTCCTATCGTCAGCCATTTTGCCATCGCTCAAAAAAATATTATTACTCATTTCGTTTTTCATTTTAAAGTTCATTTCTATTTAACCACCATACAGTGTACAACACGTAATATAATTAATGGCAAAAAAGCCACTAACCATATACCCATCCGTTGAATCATACATCGTAAAGCATCCGGCGACTACACTTTTCCCATCTTTTGTTTTACCCGAAAATCTGTATTTAATCTTTCGTCCCATTATTACTAAATCGTTTTATAACATCTTCACCGTGACGCTCAAACCCACGCTTACGAATAAGATGAATTTTAAAGTTATAGTTCTCAAAAGAAAGTATCTGAAGATCTTTCTTGTCCCGCCGACAGCTATGATCAAACCATTCAAACAGATCATCCAAGTGACCATTGCCTGGATTATCATTTACAATCGATAATATCTGATACGCTTCCGGCGTGGCCCGCCACTGGCCTTTAACCGTCCCAACCTTAAACAATTGCCACGGGACATCCGGGTACTTATCATCGTCGATCAGTATGGCACCAACAATATCTGCAAGCTGTTCCAGGGGAATGGGCGGGTGCCAGGGCTTTACCTTAAATTCTAAATTATGCGTTGTTTTCATTACATATTTAAGATTGCATCGTCAAGGCGTTCTTGATCGACTCGTAAGTATTTCAGTGTTGTTACCGGCGTGGAGTGACCCATAATACGCTGAGTCTCCACAATGTTCTTCGTGTGCTTGTACGCCCGTTCACAAAACGATTTCCGAAAAGAATGGACCGCTACGTTGTCATACACGTCGCAATCATCAAACAGAGATGTAATGATCCGGTACGCCTGGGTATAACTAATTGCTTTGTTGGATCCCTTCTGCGACTGAATCAAATAATCATCGGGCCGTAACTCTTCAGTATCAATCAGGAGAACAATGTCAGCTTTCAGATCATCCCGCAGCCGAATAGGCATCCGGGGTGTCTTTCGCTTCATTTTCTTTGGCTGGACATATAGACTTTCTTTAAAGTCACCATTGGCTAGAAGCACATCCTTTACGCGGATAGACAGCACTTCTTTAATTCGGTAGCCTGTGTGGTAGCAAAGGGACACCATGGCAAGGTCCCGGTAGTTCTCAGAATCCAAAAGATAAGCGTGGATTCGGTCATATTCCTCAGACGTGATAGGTCGTTTTCCGTTCATCGATTCGTGGTTTGATTAAACGTTATTGTTAAAAGTAATCAGAGACCGGTATAAAGCCCCTGACTTTTTTCTACGGGAGCCTGTAACCACTAACATTATACCTGATAGTAGCCGTCAACAGCCCCCTTCCTTTATAGAATTATGGGCGCCAGGGCGGATTCGAACCGCCATCAACAGCGTGTCATGCAATACCTGTTTCAAGTGCAAAATCTCTTCCGTTGAGCTACTGGCATCATATACACACTTACAGGATTTCACCTGTGCCGATTATGGGAAGTTGCCGCCTTTCACAATCATTGCAATCCGGGATGTGCTATACATTGCCCTTCCCTTCTCTTCCTCCCTGCTATGTGAAAGTGAATCGACTACGCCTTGCTAATCATGTTAGCTAAGTGTGTAATTTCAGTATGTCAAATAGTGGCGGGGGCAGGACTCGAACCTGCGACCTGTTGGTTATGAGCCAACCGAGCTACCAACTGCTCCACCCCGGCATATCCCGCCGACAACCTGTACGAAGCGACGGGAAGATTCAATGAAGAAGCTGTAAACAATCAATGAATCCATGGGTAATTTATATTACTTGGGAATGAACTGCAAGCATTAAATAAAAAAAGCCCCGGAGGTTAATCCAGGGCTCTCCAAACAATAACAACGGAAGTAAGACTAACTACTCCAATTCGCTGACACTCCAAACCACGACGAAAGTAATGCCAGCGATTCCATAATAAACCTTTTTACAGATAATGACAACTTGGGGTATGGGTAATTTTCAGATTTTTTTTAATAAATCAATTCAGAAAGCAATGCCAGGGGCATATTTGGCATCAACGCGCCATACAAAGGCTATAATATAAGAACGGACGGCCCGTGGTCAATTTTGATGCCGTACCCGCACCGCTAAAAACGCTTGGGGCCCCCTTTCATATGTTAGTTATCCTATCATAAAATTCATTGATTATCAATAAAAACGGGCAAAACAGGGTAATCATGGTAAAAACGGCCTCTACATTGCTTTAAACAATGATTTAATGGTAAGCTTTTCTATAAAACCTTACATTTTCAAGGCAAAAAGTAATAATCATTAGCTATACACCCCGATATTTACGGCTTTCATAATGTATATATTGAATTTAGCTTTCCTACTACCTTTATAATAATCGACGTTCTGGGGCTGTAAAAGGCGCTTTTTCGACGTAAAATGAGAGACGTATATAATCAATTGAATTTTTCACGGTTAGTTATCCGCAATTACTATCTTGATAGTGGGATTTCATTCCTTGGCATTGCCGTCTCGTTCGATTTTAACATTAAACGATCTCGCATGGTACTATTAGCTCGTGAAGTAATATAACAGAAGATCTACCTTTCTGAGCTAATTAGGACGGTTTTATGATATTTTTGATATTTTTCGTGCTTTGCTGTTGCGTATTAGTATAATGATCGTTATACTTCTAACAGATTCAACACAAACCAAACCACGATACCATGAAAGAAAATAAAAAGAATACATTTTTGATAAAAACGAAGAAGGGATACTTGACTTCAAATGGGCAGTTTACTGAAAATGTAAATTTAGCTTATACTTATGAAGAGGATCAAGCGGTGGCAATAGCAAGACAAATCGGTGGATGGATTGAAGAATTGCCGAACTGAAAATCATCTAACAGATTCAACACAAAACAACACAAACCAAACCACAATAGCCATGACAATGAAAGAACAAGTAAAAGAAAATTTAAAAGAGGTTGGGTATTCAGACTCACAAATAGAAAAAGGTTTCCAATATGCTGACCGTAAAGGATATTCAGATGCCAAGGCTTTGGGATCACTTACACTAAGTGAAATCCTTTACAGCGACTCACAGGTTGATCGTGGAGAATGTTTCGACTTTGAAATAATTGAAGAGTAACACAGACGACCAAGCAAACAGCGAACTAAATTATTAAACCGTTCCGGCTGCTTTGACCGGCGGCCGCTTCTTCTACCTTAAACCACAAACCAAACCACACTATTATGTCAGCTTATATAAATTCATATTATCACATGCACACCGTAAAACAATCGGTAATCAGGGCAATAACAGGGGGGCTACCAACCAGTAACGTCAGCCCGAACAACATGCTAACCATCGAAGAATACGGGGACAATATCGGGGAGTATTTCAACGATCTTATATATTTGCAGATAGCGGGCGTATGTTGCAAGTACAAGCATCACGAAGGGTTTGCTTACGAACCCCTTGACGATGCGCTCAATCAGTATAAGAGCGCAATAAGTCAAGCCAACAGTAATGATTATTACATTTGCAAAACGTGGGGCGAGCTGTATAAATATGCAAGTTGCTTTGCCTATCAGATCGAGACAGAGCACATCAAAGAAGAGCGAGAAACGGATTTGCTTTGGGATAGCGAACGTAAAGCGATCAAGTTTCTTGATATTTTAATGAACGAGCTTGCGAATAAATCAGCCGTTGAGAATGCGAACTATCAGAAAGCGAAATGGGGTTTGAGTGACAAGTCAGACGCAGGGATTAAGGCTTGCAAGGCTTTCTAAGACTATCACAGTCACTTTGCAGGGGGTGAAGCTCTTGCAAGGTTTTTAATCAGTACCAAACAAACAATCAATCACACAAATAACCAAACCACGGACACATGAAAATTCCAGAAACCACATATACATCTGCCGAAATTGCAACCTACATTGACAAGAAAATCGACCTTACGCCTAATTCTCACTGGACCATATATGAAGGTCTGAATGGCCTTACACATACATCAGGCTCAATGGAATACAGAGATGCCGATCACCGAAAAGTAATGTTATTTATGACAATGGATGAAGCGCCTGGAAATATTAGGGCTATTATTGATAGCGTTGAGTTCCAACAGGAAAATTAAACAACAACCAAGCCACGGAAAAATGATCGTAGAACACAAACCCAACGTTATACTTATTACTGATTTCATTTATGGTGAGTACGTCAAGAAAAGATATTCCGGATACACTGAAAATGAGGCCATAGCCCGATTCAAAGTTGAGTTCTTTAACGACAATCAAACACACAAAACCACGGACAAATGAAAACAGCACAGATTAACAACATCAATAAATCAATCATGGGCACGACTAAGTTTGATATGAAAGCCGCGACCATGCGAAAGCCGCAAATTTTCATAGTTTACCCAGTAGAGAAGGGCGGAGACGTTGAAGTATTACGCGTTCAATCGTCGCGATATTGGGCGGAAATTAACACGGCCACCGGAACCGGCGAACTATCCACCGGGAAAGATAGCGCGAATTCATGGAGTTTTAAGCTCGACCAAATAGACGGTAAAACAAAAGAGTTCAAACTATCAGCGGAGGATCTCGAAGCGCTCAAAGATCACATAAGAGGAACCGCAAGCGCGGCGGCGGGTTCATCCGTTGTAATAACCGATAACAGCGACGCACACCGCATAGTTTAACCCGTTCCGGCGACGTTGACCCGTCGCCGGTCCTTTTACCTTAAACACAAACCACAACAAACCACGGACACCATGAAAACCTTACCAGCTTCTAAACTTGCCGAATCGCAAGACCTTGAACCAACTGACGCCGCGTATTATGAATATATAATAGACTCATTTGTAAACGGCGTGAAACCGCAAGCGTTTAAGCTCTTCCAAAAAATGGACATGCACAACAAAGAAACGTTTTCCCATTATTGCGAAAAGAATCGGCCGGACGTGCTCGGCTACTTGTTTCGGCGCTTAATGTAACAATAACAAACAGCCGGGACGGTACAACAGCCGGACCCGGTTTAAATTAAAATCAAACCACGGACAAATGAAAATTGATTATATAGACCCAAAAGTAGATGAAATTCCTTTTGATGAGACCTTAAAAATTAATGAGCACAATAGGCAAGAGGAAAGAAAGCACAAAGTTAATTTGATTAATTCATTTTTTGATACGATTAACTTAAAAAGTAAAAGAAAGGTCAACATTTCAGATGTTGAAAGGCTTAAAAATCCGGTTATAATTGACGATAGATTTATTTTCTTTTTTAGCGGGAGTACCGATCATTTAAAATTGAAAACGGTTCTTCAGCGTAAAAATATGAAGAAAAAATGTAATTGGCTATCTAATGGCCAGCCAAATGTTAATTGCAAAAGAATAGACTAACAACAAAGAAACGTTTTCCCATTATTGCGAAAAGAATCGGCCGGACGTGCTCGGCTACTTGTTTCGGCGCTTAATGTAACAATAACAAACAGCCGGGACGGTACAACAGCCGGACCCGGTTTAAATTAAAATCAAACCACGGACAAATGAAAACTAAAGAAGCAGTATCAATAATCGAAAAACAACAATACAATAACGTTACAGAGCTTTTCAAGGAAAAAGTAGGACAGGCAGTAGACGTAACTGTTGGAAAAATGAAAGAGCTACAAATAAGAACGTTAGATATACCTGGCATCGGTGGGCTACAATTAACAGAGCACGGTAGCCAATTTCATTACGAGCTTTTCCAATGGAAAAATGATGGATTATCCGATCCTTACAATGACGAAGATCTTAGTGGTGACTTGCTTTCAAGTCATAAGACAAGAGCCGATACAGAACAATCTGGCAGTTATTATGGAGGCGACTTCAACCATTGGATTAGCTACCCTTCAAAATCTGCTGTAATGAAATTTGCGTCAAATTTCGACAAAATCCTAAAAGCTCTTGAAAAAGAAGAGGATAAAGCCGTATCAGAGGCTCAAAAGGCAATTGAGCTAATAGACAACTTAACCGATTAACAAAAAATAAATCCCTTAAAGGCATCGAACGGCTTCGGCTTAGTAGGTGCTATTTTTAACCAACAACCAAACCACGGACACAATGAATACACAAATATTAGATATGAAAATGAAAAATTATCTCATAGCGAAAGGCCACGCCGATGCGGAAGCCGGAAAGCTGATAAGCGAACGCCGGACCTTACACGATAAGATCCACGGCGACAATGATTTTATGGTTGTTGAAGATAACAGCCAGGAAGAAAAACGATTGAATGAGATCAATCAGATTATTTTCAGCGCTATCAATTAAGACCGTTCCGGGAATGCTGACCCGTTCCCGGTCCTTACACGTTTAACCACAACAAACCACGGACACATGAAATATTTATCTGATTATTTAAACGAACCATTAACAAAATTGCATGAATCAAACGGCGCATTTTGGGCCTTTGGAAATAAGCAATTCGAAGAGCAAAAGAAAGACGGCGTTGAATATGTATCATTGGGCGGCGGATTATGTTGCCCTAAAGAAAACGCGAAAGCGGTTGTTGAGGGCTTGGATAGAGTAGTCAAAGAAGCGATCGAACAGGATCTTGCGGATCACACACCCAAGCAAATTATTAAACGTGAGCTCGGCAATCACGAATGTTATTACACCGGCGATCCGACGCCAGCCATTGAAGCGCTGGACGTTTACGGATTTTCAGAAAAAAAGATCTGGCACATTTTTAAGGGCGTTGACCATTTACATCATTAGTCCTTGATGCTGTTCCGGTGGCCGTGAGTGGCCGCTGGTCCTTCTACCTTAAACACAAACCAAACCACGATACCATGAAAAAATACAAAGTTGAAATAAACGCCATTAGTCAAACAATTGAAGCTGAAACTGAAAACCACGCACTTGATCTTTTTTGCCAGGATGCTGGATATAAATCATACGCACATATGGTTGATCAGGTGCCATCATTGGCCAGCGAAACAATTGAAGTCAATGAAATTGATGAAGAGTTTACCGCAGCCGATCAGCGTATAATGATAGTCATTGAAAATGGTATTATAGACACCATTTTCGTTGAAGATGAATTGCAGACCGGCAATGTACCAAACATTGAGATCATAGATATTGATGATCAGGCCGACGATTCGGTAACAAAACCAGATCCGCATATCATTTTAACAACCACGGAGAAGTTTGAAAAAATCCGGTGGGCTTAATTGATCGGAGATTATCTATTAACTTAAAGGAAATAACCTATGAAAACTAAAGTAAGAGAAACCGAAGTTGACGACGAATTAGTAGAACGCATAAATCGCCTTAAAAGAGATAACGCGGTGAAGGTGGTGGATAAGGCTATTCAGAAACAGATACAGGCCGAAAGCCGGGCAGGAACGCACAGGGGTACGGTATTACGCCAGTGCTGGAATACAATCAAAAAAGAAATTTTTCAATTAAACAAAAAAGACAATGGATAAAATTCAATTAAAGAAACTACAAGCGGAGCGGATTATGACAATGGCCCAAATATACCGGGCCGTTGACCTGGACCCGGCCGACGTCGGTACAAAGCTTTCCCGGATCAGTCTTAATTTTCCTCAGAAATGGCTGGATAATATCGAAAAAGAATTGATGGATCAGATATCTGAAGTAGTGGCCATTACAGATATGCCATTGGATCAACTCATTCCACGGTTGATAGCAAACCTGGATAGCCATCTGGACCAACGAGCGGTATTCGATCACATGGACGCCGCAGAGGTTGAACCGATTGCGTACATCACAACCAAAACAGACCGGGTATTGGCGGTTTACTTGCCACGCGATAAGTACCGGCCGCGATCGAGCAAGTACGACGAAGCTGTTCCTACGTACATGACGTTTAAGCAACTATTTGATAAAGGAGAAAAGAACATTGACCTAACCGGGCGGGGATTGGAGTACGCACAAGAGCAAACGAAAAACCTGGCCTAATGCCGGAGCTTAACAGTATCAAAAAGCCTGAATGAATAATTCAGGCTTTTTTTATTTACCATAAATTTTTTTGAATAGATTCTTTGGGCGCCGGGTCCGGCGATCCATACAGCGCATTGGCTGCGTCTTCCATTTCTGTGAAGAGCTCATTCGATGCTGGGCCTGGTAGATTGTAAAATTCGCCACGGTCAAATGCCTTAAACATATCCTCTCGAATCGTCCCGCTTTGGATAAAGACGTCAAACGCTTCTTTGTGATCGTCCAGCTTCACAATTTCAAGGCGGGTTGACCGGATAAAGCTTATAAACACATAACCTATTGGCAAGTGCATTGGCCAGTGTTTAGATCCAAAAACTACTTTTTTGTAGTAGTGATCCGGATATATAATCCATTGCGTGGTTCGCTTCTGATTAATACCCTGTTTGTCACAGGCCCAATTAACCCAATCCACAACAGCGTGTCTAAATTTTTTCTCCATATTCCGGGACCGGTCAATCGTGCAATGATCTTTCGTCAGAGAAAAATCATTTGTTCGGTAGTTGTTTAAACAGTCCATATCATTCATCAATTATTGTTACTCTATCTCTACCTATGCTATCAATAACACGTTCCACGTGCACATACTCTGAATGTAAATATATTTCCGCCGTCGGCCAGATAATATGTGCCACTTTGTTATCGTCCCGGTCCAAAATCCAAGATACATCAGCATCATCCGGCGCCAGAATATAACATTTTGGAAGCGCAACGGTTAGATCCTGAAGCGATTTCATTGGCATTTTATAACTCATAACAGTTCATTTTGATGAAGGTTAAACCCACGGGATGAATCCACGAAATGAATCCATCGATGGGCGTAGTCATTTTTCTTACGTGATGCAATTGTTTTCAAAAAGACAGAGTTGATCGGTTGCGGATACCCGTTGGGCCCTTCCACCTTATCGCCTAATGCATTAACAATAATCATATCCTCATATTCTTTTGGACGGATACCTACCTGAAGCATAGAGCAATCTTTGATAAGCTGTTTCGATCCGTACACGTCGTACTTACCCGGGACCAGCCCCCATTTTAATTTCTTAGGATCTTCCTGCTTTGCTTGGGCCAGGTAGTGCCCTAACAAGTCATGCTTCACACAAATCTGAGTCAGACGCTCACAACATTTATTTGTGTTTTCATTTTCAGACAGGTAGGTATGGCGCGGATGCTTCACTAATTGCAAGTAATCCAACGTAAGCTTATCGATCCCCTCACTGTATGCAGAATCCACAATCGTATTGCTGAGCTCTTCCAGCCCTACTTCAGCGTCTTTTATAAACAGATTATCTTTGACTGCATCGAACCGATCTTCAAGTATCTCTTCAAAGTTGCCGTATATCTCCCGGCTCTGACCTTCAAGTGTGCAATACAGAACTTTGTGGCCTTGCAGTAGATCCATCGCAGCGTCCCAACATGCGTACCGCGTCTTACCGTGCTTCTCCCGGAGTATTGTCCCGCGAATCGTTCCTTTGTACTGTCCGGCATTCTTAAAATAGAAATCATCGATAAGCGGAATACCAAGAGTTAGTTTCTTACCCACCACTTCATTTTTAATTTCCTCTTCAATCTCCCGAGCGCTTTTATAGCTCTTGTTCGTGGTGGTGGTCCATTGCGTGACCATATCCCGGGCCGTCGATATCAGCTTTTCAGATTTAATATCCTGATAGGTCATATCGTTTAGATCCTGGATGTCCTGGCGGGCGTTATTAAAAACAGATAGCTCTTTTAACTCTTCCAGCTTTGGTTGAAAGTCTGTGTCGTCATCGTAGCAATTGAAAATATATCGGGCGGTTGCTTTATCATAGATCTGCAAGTCCACCCAGCGTTCAATAACGACAAGAGAATCAACCGATTGATCCTCAGTAAAGAAGCTTTCCAACACACCGAATGCTTTTGCATTGTTGCTATCCTTAAAATCACGTGCTGAATCGAGCGCTGTCATGCATTTAACGATCGCTCTCTTGTCGTGCATACATACAGATAGTATATACTCTTCGAGGGCCTTTGAATCGAAATATCGTTCTTTAATCATGCAGCTTCCGGTAAATAGATTGATCGCCTTTCTTTTCCATCGTAGCACCTTTTAAAACATCGGCCCAGGTAGGTCTGTACTGTGCGTTCTCAATTGCATATAAGAGACCGGCCTCTGCCTGTCCCACGGTAAGTTTATTCTTCAGCGAGGATCGCTCAATTAGAAACATGGTTTTCTTGTTAACGGTGCCACCAATTTCCTTAAACGATTTCAAAAGCCACTTAAATGCTTGGTCGTCGCTGGCTACTAATGCATCCCTATTCGTACATGGAATCAACAACTTGGTCGATTTCGTCGTCTGTAAATTGCCCATTTTTTCGTCTGTTTAAGAGTTTAATTGCTAAGTCGTCAAATTTTTCGCGGAGCTTCCCGGTAGATAAAACATTTACCCGCCAGAATTCATCGGCCTGAACCGCTTTCCATAAACGAAAAATTTCCTGGTACGTGCGGTCGTCCTGTTCTACCATCAGTCGAACGGGGTCACTCCAATTTTTAACCGTGGCTTTTAACGTGGTTTTGTTATTCGGCCTGATATTGTTGACATCGTTCCATATGTGTAAGGCCATGAGCACATCTTTATCGGAATCTTCTTCGTTAGATAATTCCTCAATCCTTGGAATCACATCTACTATCTTTTGATCGTAGATAGAAGGCTCTGCCTTTTCATTAGGTAACTCCACATAGGTAACTATAGAAGAATGATCTGTGAGATCATTCTTAGATTGACCTGTGGTATCATTCGATTGATCTGTGAGATCATTCGGTAAAACATGGTAATACTTTAAATGATAGCCACTTTTTGCATGTGGTTTATGTGATTCGATAACACCATCGTCTTCAAGTTCTTTTAGCCATTTTCGGACGCTGTTATACTTCAGGTAAGAAAACATTTCTTCGATGGTCTCTTTTTTTATAAACGCATGAGGTTTCCCGGCGAACGTTAAATCTTCGTGGCCCTTATTTGACTCTTGGTGATATCTTAAATGTTCTAAAAGAATAGCCTTATAGACACCTTGCTCTACTGCATCTTTTACATCAAATTTATGAGTTTTCATATCTACCCTTCGTAGCTTGATTAATTTTTTGAAATAAAAAAAGCCCCTAACAGAGAGCAAGCAAGTGAAAATTCGTGGAAGTTGGCACCCAATGGCCTGAATTCTCGCCTGCTCTCTGTTAAGAGCTTCGTTAGGATTTACGCCTTCCACAGCGTTCAATACGTTCATAATCTACATGATGTAGCGGTTAGTGTCAATCATCGACCAAAAATTAGCATAGACGCATCCCGGCTATGCTCGTTCGTCCGGCCCGTCCATCCAGTAATTGACTTAAATACGCCAGATTTCAACTTGGTTCCGTTCTTTATTGGGTGGACCATCTCGAAATTTAGCCCCTGCCGCTCTAAAAATTCTTTCCATACACTCACATCCCGCTTAACACTCCCGACCCCCTGTCGCTTGGCCTGTACCTCTTCTTCGCTACCTGAAAACCATTTACGCTTATTCGGATCTTCAACCACAATCAACAATTCATCTTTTGGTAGATCCTGAGCTAATTCCTTTACTCGTTCCATAGCGGTTAAAATTGTATGACCTTCTACAACTTTCAGTTTACCGCCACTCTTCGCGGCCAGTCCGGTCTTAGTCCCGGGGTCAATGCCAATAAAATACTTATACTGATTACGTGCCATACGGCTTTTTCTTTCTACGTTGCTCTGTCTGTTCCTGTAATAACACGTCAAAGTTCTGATCGATGTAGTATTCCACGCGTGGCCACTTGCTCAGCCAGGGTTGATCAAAGACGTGCAATAGATATTCTGGATCAACATTACACATCTTTTTACCCTTATGCTTTCCAAAAGGCATTTCATCGGTATCTGCAAGAGGGGGAAACGGTGGACTTGTATCTGATCTCATATCGTGTAATTAAATTGATCATCGTCGAGCTCATACGTTAAAAAACTTAAATATGAAATGGTATTGGCAATATTTACGTGGCCCAAATGCATCTGTACTATCCTGAGCGGTTCAATATCGATCTTTCCATTTCTGAAGTCCTGGATTGCTTTTTTATACACCTTGGCCGCAAACGTCTTCCGCATACTGTGAGTCGCCACGGCGCCGGATATGTCACATTTTAAAAAAGCTTCCCGGAAGATCATAGATGCATGGGATGTACCCAAATGCTTTGCCTCTCCGGTGTGCTTATGTGTTTTCTGTGACGGGAATAGCCACTGATCAAATATAGATCCATAGTTATCGTGCTCTGACTGTTCAAATAGATCATCCACGTGCTCTTGCAACGCTTTCTGTGCAAACTTGGCCAGGCGCTTGGTCTGTCCCATAGCTTTACCCTTCCGCAGCCGGCGTGGGAGCTCTACATAATCAGCTACCCGGGTCCGGGCCATCACATCCCCTACCTTATGCTGAAGGACCTCTTTGATCCGGTATCCGGTTGAGATTCCCAAACAAAAGATAGCACGGTTACGAAGACGTTCCTCTCCGTCAAACCCGTGATCGATCATTTTCTGTACTTCCTCGTCTGTAAGATCTCGCTTAGCTGACATACCTAATCGTCTCCGTCTGTTTTACCACATCCGATGCACATTGGTTGAAAATAATCAGAGTCTTCCCAATTATAAAACGCATCTGTTTGGCCTTGGCTCATATCTTTAAACCATTTAGGCATCTTTTCCTCCCACTTCCACGGCCACTTCTTATATACCCGCTCCTGTAACTCTTCAATGTATTCTGCCGTCTCCGGCTCAATTAACCGAACTAACTCTAATTCTCCTTTGTGTGCAAACGCACCGCACAGGCATTCACCTGACATACCCAGAACATCATGAACCGGATTCGTTTTAAGTCCACGTCGTTTGATGTAATCATACTTGTCCTGCTTTGTGTACCAATACACGGCGTTTACCCATACCACACCATCGACTTCATCTACAATTCGATTTGCGTATCCGGCCCGTATCTGGCTTTCATCGTGGCGGATACCTGTAATAAGCATAATCTTATTGCCACGCTTCTTTTTATAGCGCCGGTGAAGTACCCTGACGCACCGTTCTTTTAATCGTTGATACATTTTACCGTGCATAGCTGGTCCGGTAAACCCATTGGCCAATACCATTTCTTCATAGTCCTGGCCGCAGTCTTCTTTTGCTCTAATCTCTACCAGATCCCAATTGTTATCTGCACAGTAGTCCCGGCAATACTGACGTGTTTTTTCTATACCAATACCCGTATTCGCATGGAATATTTTAGATTCAGGCATGTGTCTCATTACAAGATCAGCTACTAAAAGAGAATCGGTTCCACCACTGAAACCAATAAATATTTCTTCAGGTGAGTATTCAGCCAAAGCTTCTTCTATAATAGATAGCGCTTCATTTTCTTTTTCAGTAGGCATTACTACTTAGCTTCCCAGCTTACTTTTAGGCCGGAGCCAATTAATTATTTTTTCAAGCATAACGTACTGTCATTTTATCGGCGCGTTTATTTAACCACTTTTATTTGATTTCATTGCGTGCGCGGTGAT
>Ga0306901_1000301_pt1 | contig 23551 bp, 25 predicted proteins | sample AntRauMFilla3767_FD_190431 | JGI IMG/M metagenome (GOLD analysis project Ga0306901, IMG submission 190431) | Saline lake microbial communities from Rauer Islands, Antarctica - Metagenome Filla 3 #767 (v2) (version 2) | ecosystem: Environmental > Aquatic > Non-marine Saline and Alkaline > Saline ... | reverse complement strand
TTTCTCAAAACCTTGGAGGTCTTACTTTTCTTACACCTCGGCCAGCTCCTCAAACGCCTCTTCCAGCTCTTGGCTGTGAATCAACCCTTCCAAACGATTCACTTCCTCACCGTTTTTAAACAAGAGCAAGGTGGGTACGGCTTCAATATTGAACGTATCCATCAGCGAAGAATCTTCGGTAACCTTGACTTTATGAACCTCTAATTCACCTTCGTAATCCTGGACAGCAGCTTTCAGCTTGGGTTCCATCATATTACATGGCGGACAGTCATCCATTCAGATGTCAATGACCAGCGGTCCTTGATGCTGACTGATAAATTTATCCAGGTTTTCTGCTTTAATTGTGGAAATATCCATAGATTATTGTTTACGCTGCTTTTCTGTTTTTTCCGGTTCATAGCCTGCCTCCAGCAGGGTTTCACGGACGCCTGCCTCGTCGATATGACCGTTGGTGAAATGGATATGGATGAGGTGTTCGTCCAAGTCAGTTTCTATTTCAATATCGGAAACGCGTTCATGCAACGCCCTGGTGATGGTTTCCACACAGTGTTCGCAGTTCATATTCGGTACGCGATAGGTCAGATCGTACTCTTTTCCTTTCTCTTTTTGTAAGGTATCGGGCAGCAGACGTCCGCCAAAAGAATTCAGCAGTACGGCGCTAACGCTTCCGGCCATCGCCACCATCGCCCAGACGGGGTTAACCAGTCCGGTTACCGCCAACGGCACGCCGAGGCCGTTGAAACTAAAAGCCAGAATCACGTTTTGTCGCGTTTTTTTGTACGAGGTTTCGCCGATCCTGAAAGCTTCCGGCAGGGCACTCAGCCGTTTGCCCATCAGCACCACGTCGGCCGATTCTATCGCAATATCCGTCCCTGCCCCGATGGCCATACCCACATCGGCCTGCGTCAGCGCCGGGGCATCGTTGATGCCGTCTCCCACCATGGCAACTCTTCTTCTCTTTTCCTGTAACTGCCTGACATGCTTTGCTTTTTCATCGGGCTTCACACGGGCATGCACTTCTTCAATACCGCATTTTTGGGCGATAGCTTCGGCTGTTAGCCGGTTATCGCCGGTGATGAGTACGGGCGTAATGTTCATCTCTTTAAGTAGCTGCACGGTTTCGATTGCATCTTCCTTGAGCGTATCGGCCAGAGCAATAGTGCCGGCCAGGTAACCATCAATCGATACGCCAATAACCGTGTGCCCTTGTTCTTCGTGGCTTTTCACCCATTCGCCGGCCTGATTGATATCTACATTCTGCTCCTTCAAAAATTCCAGGCTACCTACACGGACATCGCAACCGTCAACCTGGGCCGTCACGCCTTTGCCGGTGGTGGAATCGAATTCCTCGGTTTGGGGGATGCTTTCGATATGTTTTTTTACGTGCGCGACCACGGCCTGCGCCAGCGGATGTTCGGAATTCTGTTCAGCCGCTCCGGTCAGTTGATAAAACTCAGCTTCTTCGATATTGCCATATATTTTAGTATCGACCACTTCGGGCTCTCCGATGGTGAGGGTACCGGTTTTATCAAAGACGATGGTATCTACGTCCTTCATGATTTGGAAGGCTTCGCCGGCGCGGATCAGAATGCCACGGTCGGCCGCCATGCCTCCACCCCGTATCATCGCCAGGGGCGTGGCCATGCCCAGCGCGCAGGGATAGCCCATCACAAACACGGCCAGCATAGCAAAAATTGCGCGAACCAGATTTACCTGTCCCGTAAGCAGCCACGCGCCCAGGGTCCATATCCCCAGGGCCAGGCCGGCAAAAGCGACCACGCCGGGTACGTAATATTTCAGCACTTTATCGACCAATTGAATAATGCCCGGCTTCATAGCGCGGGCCTCTTCGACATGGCGGGCCACCTGCTGCAGGAAGGATTCATCGCCAATAGCGGTCACCTTCACCAGCAGCGTGCCGGTTTGATTCAAGGAGCCGCCGACTACTTCATCACCCTCGTCTTTCTCAATCGGTATCGATTCGCCTGTTACAATACTTTCATCCACGCCGGAGTGTCCTTCCATGATTTCGCCGTCCACCGGGATCTTTTCACCGGGACGGATGCGTACGCGTTCGCCCTTTTTCAGCTTGCTGACTTCCACTTCTTGTTCGTTGCCGTCCTCATCCACCCGCCGGGCGGTTTCAGGCTGAAGATCCATGAGTTTGCGCACTGCTTCGGATGCACGTGCCCGCACTTTATTAGAAGCCCAGCCAGAGAGGATGTGATAGGTGGTAACAAATACTGAAACGCCAAAAAACTCCGCAGCCGGAAACTGGGGATAGACCAATCCGGCAAAACCACCAACCAGCCCCGAAAAGGCGCCGAATTCCAGCAGCCCATGCTGGTTGAGGATACCGCGCCGCAGCGACTGCCACGCCTTTTTTTTGATGTACCATCCCGGCCAGAACATGGTACCAAGCGCCAGCCCCATCATCGCATAGGCGAACCAGGGAGCCATCACCCCAGTCCACATAAAAATCATGATTGAGAGAGCCAAAACGATGAAAGCCCCAGAAATTTGAAGATGTTTTGTGTGTTCTTCCAGTTCCTCCTTCTGCTGCTCAAACGCTTTGACTTTGTCCGGATCGCGAATAGTATAGCCCAGATCAAGGATGGTCTGCTTAAGCTCCTGCTCACTGACTTCTTCTTCCCGGTAGCGAATGAGCACCTGTTCATGGGCCAGACTCACATCCACTTTTTCTACGCCCTCCATCTTGCCGTAGGCCTTGTTGATACTTTCGGCACAGAACGAGCAGGCCATCCCGCCGATATTGAGTTGAAGGGTTTGCATTTTGGTTACTAGTTAGTGGAATTAAAGATTTGGAATGAGATACCAGGAGTACCATATAACATGAGTTGTCAACCAGTGCTACATTGTTCGTTTCTCGCCACTATTCACGAATAAAAAATAAACATTAACTACTTTTCTGCCGTATAGTCGGCTTTGGCCAAGGTCTGTTTCATATCCTTGAAAGAGGTTTTATCAGGATTGTATTCAACCTTGGCGGATTTATCATCAAACGTTACCTCGGCATTATGCACGCCGTCCAGTCGCTCTAAAATATTGGTCGAGCGTTCAGCGCAGCCTTCGCAATGCAGATCGGGAATATTGAAAGTGAGATTTTCCATAAAGTTGGATCATTATTGAATTATTAAAAATAAATTATTTGCGTAAGTCCGTATGAAATAGCCACCAGCAGTGGCAACTGCAGCACCGGTGTAACGGCAACATCTCCCCAAGAATCCCGGAAATGCGGCACTTTTCGGTTAAAATGCCACCAGTTGAGCTTTTGAGCCGTAAGCTCAGTTGCATAAGCTCCGGCGAAGCTAAAAGCGAACGCAAATAGGTAGTGACTTATTCCTGCCTGCGCCAGCCAGTTGTAGTTTCCCAGCAACCAGCCGATCACAAAATAGAGCGCAAAGGTGTAAATCACATCCGATACAATGCCGACGGAACAGTTTCGGAGTTTGATCCAGCACGATTTGCCCGCGCAGGTGGTCAGAGCTTCGGCCTGCAGCAACTCCCAGATGGAATGCAGAACAAGACTTACTCCACCGAGGAAAAGATAAAAAGAAGATTCTATTTCAAAAGAACTTAGTGAGAATGCCCGGAACGCTCCTCAAAATTTCGGTTAACTTTCTTAAGTTTAAAACCCGCGTCTTCCACTGCTTTTTTTAGCTGGTTGTCGCTTACAGTTTTATTAGCAACTACCCATAAAGAAACGTTGCCCTCTTCAGCGTCCACTTTTTCGACTTTCTTTACGCCGTCGAGTTTTTCCAGGGAATCCTTCATCTTTTTCTCACACATGCTGCAGACCATGCCTTTGATATTCAGCGTAATTTTTTGACCAGTTGTTCCTTCTGTCTTCTCTTTGGTCTGCTGGGCGTGGGCGGTAAGGCCGGTTCCCAAAAACAGCAATCTCAAAAGTGAAACGGTGAGTAATGATTTCATGGTATTTATTAATTCTTAATTAATTCTTCTTCTCCATGGTTTTTCCGCAACAGCAGGTGGGATTTTGATCCCCTCCGCAGTCCGCAGGTGCGCCTTTGGTTACGGTTACTTCACAACCACAGTTTTCATCGGGACATTGATAGACTTCTCCTTTTTTAAATGGCATAATAAAATAGGTTTAAGCGTTATAAAGAATGATTCACCCATAATATAAGGCCTGTACCATGGTCGAGAGTCAAGTAAAAATTTGAATTATTTTTCATGACATATTAAAGCCCTCAGACACCATGCCTGAAGGCTTTAGTTAAATATAATGATGTGCCGAATGCTATTCAGTACTCCGTGATGACCAGTGCACCGAAGATATCTTCCACCCTTCGTCGGTTTTGACCAAGACCGCCAACTCTGCTGAATTGACACTGATCTCACGGTCGTTGTAGGAGCCGCTCATGTGACTTACGGTGGATACCCAGGCCGTATTTTCGTTGGATTTCACCTTTTGCGATTTTACCTCCCGTTCCATGGCGCTCAGAAACTTGCCATCGGAATGGAAGTGGTGTGACAGGTATTCCTCCTTGGTTTCAATGCCCCCGCTTTCAAGAATGCGGGCATCTTCGGCCAGCAGCTCCGATGCTTTTTCCTGATCATTATTGATAATGGCCATCCGGAAATCTTCCAGTACCTGCACTACTTCTTCATCACCGGCCGCATGCATCTTTTTATCAGCACCTTCATCATCATGATGTTCATACTGTGCAAAGGCGGTTCCGCTTATCACAAATAGTAAAATTAAACTGCTTAGAAATGTTTTCATAGTAATGGATTATATATTGATGTTAATGATTATGGTTTCCAGTCCTTATACTACTTAAGTGCCCGTGATGATCCATGATTCTGAATAATTTTCCAGTTTCCGTCCATCTTTTTTAGCACGGAAGTAGCCACGGCTTGCCGTTCAACGGTTCGGGAATTTTCACCGCCCAGTACAATTTTATAGTTGTAGGTTTCATACGCTACGGCCATGTCGCCTTCCATTCGAACCTGCACCTCGTAATCACTGAAGGTAAACTCCTCAAAATGACCGAGCTCCGGACCGATGTGATTATCCAGGTAATCCTGGTAGCTGCCTTCGTATTTGCCGTTTTCAAATACGGTTGCGTTCTCTGCAAACAAATGTTGCGTATCACTGACGTCGAGCGCTTCAAGTGCATTCTTATAACTTTTCAGCACTTCTTTGACGGCTTCCACTTCGGATGATTCTGACATCGCATCGTGATTGTGGTTCCCGTGACCCTGACCGTATGCCAGTCCGGTGATTAGTATAAGGCAAAGAGTAATCGTTAGTTTTTTCATGGTATTTTTTGTGTAGAGTTAAGTTTTAGAATGAATACAATTACTTTTTTCAAGAGATAAATTTACCAAACCCCCTCCTTGAGGAGGGTGTCCCGACTGCTGTAGGGACGGGAGGTGTTCTTGCATACAGCAAAACACCCCTCCCTCTCAGAAAACCGCTGAGAGTACTTCCGCCAAGCTGGCGAAGAGAATTCTATTCGCTCACAACTTCGTCAAACTCATTTTCTGCAGCAAAAAGGTGCCACTTCCGTCGAGCTTAAGACCAATACTTCCCGGCTGTGGTGCATCGCCGTGGCCGTGCACCACCATTTCTTCGTTGATGTAGCCGCGGTAGTGGGTGTCGTTGCCGACCACCCGCATAAACAGCGGCTGCGAGACATCCGTGTTTCCTTCCTCGTATATTTTTGCTTCCCCGTTGGTCATACGCCCCTGCTTTACGGTTCCGTCCGAATCAATAGAAACGAAGTCATAGCTGTTTTTATCCTGCACGTGCGTCACAAACATTGCGGTGCCGTCAAAATCAGCCATGTCCACGTAGTAATCCACCTGTTCGGTTTCATATGATGTATCACCGGTAAAGAAGGCGCTCAAATTTTCACCTGAGAAAGAAAGGGCCTGCCCATTCTCCGCCTCAACAGCTTCCGCATTTAGCGACTCGTCACTGCCGGAAAGCCACTGGAAATTTTTCTGCAAAGCGGCAACGGCATTTTCTTCAATTTCCCACCTCCAGTTGCCGCTTTCGGTAGTATTAAATGAAGTGGCTCCTGAATTGCCGGAAGCTTCCTCATGACTTTCGCCCTCTCCTTCTTCACTGTGACCTGCTTCGTCTTCCGAATGGGTGTCGCCGCCTTCTTCGTGATCGGTTTCATGATCATGCTGCACGGGATTTTCGATATCAGCCGTCTTTACACCTACGCCGTATTCAAATACCATACGGGCACCATGATCCCCAGTTTGAAAGAGTAAAAACAATCCGGCCAGTGACAGGATAAAGAAACCAGCATGAAATTTTATACGGTGGCGCTCCTGCGCCATTACGGTAGCGACAATACGTGCCACGGCATAAATGCCATAGAACCAGATGGTGTACCAGGCCCAGTCGGCATGATCAGTTAATACGGATTGTGCCTGAGCGGGCAACAATACACTATCGGCCGCAAGGGTGCCTGTATAATACACAATAATGGCTGCCACTGCGCCTACACCATATAGAAATGCAGTAGCCTCCTGTGTCCACCATCGTTTTTTTTGGGATAAGAAAAATGCTACAAAATCAAAAAATATAGCGATGCCTAAAATGGCAATCGGGAAATGCACCACCATCGGGTGAATGTTGGGTGCCCATTCGGGTATAAGTTCCATAATAAACTCCTTTTTTAGTTAATAAAATGTTCTGAATGAAATTGGGGAATTAATAGGCCACGACTGCAAAATGTGATGCATAAATATTGAAGTGCATCACCCATTGAATATGAGGTGTGCCATTTACGTACCGCATTAATAGCCGCAAGCTACGTCGGGAAAGGAGGTTAATGCTAATTCAGAAAAACGCTATTTAAAAGATAGATGGGCGGACCGGCCTTATTAAAAAATATCAGCCTGAAAGAAAAGTTTTTAAAAACTTTGGTAATAGCCTGATCCGAATGTTCATTAAAGAAAATAGCAAATGAATGATCCAATTTGCTATTGGTTACGGAGACCTTGTCTGACTTAAATAAGTTTTTGTATTGATGCGCGCCACATTCGTTTTCGGAGGATTTTTTATCGCGATCGTGAGAATGGCTCTGGGCTGCTGAAGCCTCGTTTTGATGCTCCTGCGCTAAAAGTTCAGACCAGTCTTGATGACAGCATACCTGCAGCGCCAAGCTTATCACAAACACCGTACTCAGTGTCGTAATTAAATATTTCTTTAACGTAGCCATAGACTCAGTTCTTTCTTACAACCAATGTAAATAAATAATAATTGAAAACCATATTCAGCATAAAACAAAATACCGACACCTATAAATCTTTCAATCTTTAGGGGCATCTGTTTGGTTTTTATAAATATCCTGCCAGTTCCAGCCCGTACTTTGCAGCAGCCCTGCCAGCAGTGATCGTCGCTCGGATGCTCCGGGTTTCTCTGCAGGCCTGTCGGCAAGAGGAATTCCCCGGTCATGCAAAGGCTTCAGGTTCGGCATTTCATTCTCTTCAACTTCAATGGCGGAAACAAAATGATGCTCTACCGTCTTCAAGAATTTATCAAGGCCATCCCTTAGAGGGCGCAAACCCTGATCAAGCTGTTCATTCTGCTTTCCATACTGTTGTAAAATCGTTAGCGCCTCATCCAGGTTGGCAAGGTTGATGGAAAGTGATTCCTCCCGAGTACGACTATAAAAATAGTGGACGCCCGGATGCGCAAAGTGATTTTGGTTGTGCTTGTTAATCATTTGCTGAAGCGTGGGCACAACCTCTGTCAGCCTTGAAAATCCCTCACCGTCATAGGCGTGAGCAATAATTTCTTCGGGCGTTTCCCCCAGGTTTGAGATGAACAGGCTGAGGCTTTTCTTATGAATTACGGCCGTGGTGAGACTCATTAGGTACGTCATAGCCGTGGTGATGAAAACAAAGCCTGCAAACGAAAAAATCGCCACTACTATTTGCCAGCCTGGACTGCCGGGAATATATTCCCCGTTGCCCAGGGTTGACAGAATATACCCGCTAAAATAAAATTTGTTTATAGCTGCTGGCTGCAGACCGGATGAGGCATCAACGACCGAGCCGGGATCGCCCATCAGCATCAGGAAAAAACCGATCCACAGCAAGCCAATCCATAACGCTACCTGCGTAAGGATGTGAGTCATCCCCGAAAATCGAAATAGCGATCTGCTGCGCGTCTTTTTATTCATCCACAGAAAGGCGGAGGCAATTACGGAAGAGACGAAGCGCGCCATCATTCCTGCTCCGTTAAACGATACGGTGGTATAGAAGAAATCGCAGGCGGTAATAGTTACCAGTGTTATTCCCGCAATTAGAAATAATTCGTACATCAGATATTACTTTTTTAATACATTGAATGTCCGTTCAAATCCTATTCCGGGGTTGGGGCAAATTTCGGTACGGCGCGAGTGTTGGCTTCTTCTTGCGTTTCTGCTAATCCGTTTTCCCGGATATCCTGAATCAGCCACTCCATCTCTTTGATCTCTACACGCTGTGCATCTATTATTCCTTTTGCCAGTTTCTGCACCCGGGGATCTTTAATACCGGCCCGCTCGCTGGTAAGAATGGCAATGGAATGATGCGGTATCATGCCTTCCATATAATCGACACCATCGACCGTCGCCTGGCTTCGAACCAGCCAGATAGACCCGATGAGCATCAGTGCTCCAAAAATAAAAATGGCAATATTGACCTTGCTGCTTTTATACATCTGCAACATAAAGGCCAGCATAATAATAATCATAGAGCCACCCATGATTAGCGTCATAAACATCCTCGTTTCGCTAAACCAGCCATGATCTAATAGCTGATAGGAGTTTGTATACATTAGGATGAACATGGCAATCATCGCTGTTGCAATCATTGCGAAAAACTTTAAGTAACTTCCTGAGTTGTTTTGATCATTTTTCATAAGATAAGACCCTCGATTTTAATTAAGGCAAGGGTGATAAGATTGAATTCTTAGGTTTAAATGTGAAGTATGCATCATACCAGAAACCATTGTACACCAAGGCCCACACCAATGGTTAAAATAAAGGTGCTGATCCACACGAAAGTGATCTCCAGTTGAGCCAGGCCCGGCCTTTCGCCCTCCGGCTCCTGAAAGAACATCGGCATAATAATGCGCATATACACAGCCAGTGATATCACGCTGTTTATAATGGCCGCTACCGCCAGCCAAGTATAGCCGCTGCCCATAGCCGCCCCGAAGAGCAAAAACTTCCCCGCAAAGCCCGCCAGCGGCGGCACGCCTACCAGCGACAACAGGAAAATGGTCATACCCACCGCCTGCCAGGGTTTCTGTTTTGCCCATCCGTTAAAGTCTTTTAGCTGCGTTCCGCAACTCTGCACGATCGCAAAGGCGCCAATATTCATCACCGCGTATGCTATGCCAAAAATGATAAGCGAATTGACGGCCAGCGCGCCCTGCTGTATGGCCACCACGCCGAGCAAGAAATAGCCTGCTTGCGCGATGGTTGAATAGGCCAGCAGCCGCACCACGTTATCCTGCCATAACGCCACTACGTTGCCGAATGTCATGGATAGTACTGCAACAACCCCCAGCAAAAGTGGCCAGTTAAGCACGTCCACCGGCAGCTCACATGCCACCTGGGCCAGTGCAAAAATAGCTCCTATCTTGGGCACGACCGACAAATAGGCCGCGATGGAAATGGGGGATGCTTCAAAGACATCGGGCGTCCAGAAATGAAAAGGTACCAGTGATCCCGTATAACCAATACCGATAAGCAACGAACCAAAGCCGAAAATTACAGCGAGCGAACTCAGCGACGGGTCATTCAGGGCTGAAAGATAGGTGCTACCGGTGATTCCCACCCAGAAGGTAAGCCCAAAGAGCATCACTGCACCGGTTACCGACCCGTAAATGTAGTACTTAAAAGCCCCCTCTGTAGCCGGGTCGGTCTTGGTATAAGCAATCAGCGCCGTACCGGCAAGTGTCCCGATCAGAATCCCAAGCACCACAAACATGATATCGCCGGCCCCAGCCATGATCAATGCACCGAGCACCGAGAAAACCAGCAGACTGTACACGGTACCCTCGCGGTAGGTATTTTTCAGCTCGCTTCGGGCCAGGATGCCGATCAAAATGATGCTTACGCCAAGGATGATAACAGCCCACAGACTCAGGTAATCAACCCGAAAAGTATTTGAAAAAGCGGTGGTTTCCGTTCCAAGCTTGGAGATCGCAACCGCGGTAGCAGTAGCCATACCGACAATCAATGACCAGAGACTGCCGCGAGGATTGCCCATCATTTCGGCTACCAGCGAACCGATAGCCGTGAGCAATACCACAATTTGGGGCAATATGAGAAGTAGATCTTTAGTCATAGATTAAAATCCCATCAGTTTAGTGGTAGCGTGAATGACCGAAAGCAGCAGGTCGGGATATACGCCGATCAAAACAACGGCCGCAATCAGCGGGACAATTGCCCACAACTCCCGGGCGTTAAGGTCCGCCGGATGGGCAATCTCCTTCATCGGTTTACCCATAAACACCTGCTGAATAGCTCGCAGATAAAGCCCGGTGGTAATGAGCAATCCTAAAATAATAAAGCTGGTGGCGACTGGTGATACATCGAAACCGCCCAGAAAAATCTGAAACTCCGCAGGGAAATGGGCCAGACCGGGCAGACCCAACGAAGCAAAGGCCGCCACGATAAACAGCCCGCTCAGTACCGGATGCGTTTTTAGCAGGCCGCCCATATCGCCCATTTCACGGGTCTGGGTTCGATCCTGCAAGGCGCCGACCAACAGGAATAACACGCCCGTCACTACACCGTGACTAATCATCTGCAGGGTCGCCCCGTCCAGTGCCGAAGTTTGCGTGCCCGCACCTACGATTGCTGCGGCCGCAACACCAAATACCATATAGCCCATGTGGTTCACACTGGTGTAGGCCACCATCCGTTTGATGTCGGTCTGCGCCAGCGCCACCAATGCTCCATACAGCGCTGTAATAACCGCAATCACGATTACATAAGGCGCAAACTGCTGGAAAGCACCGGGCGTCATCTGCAGCGCAAAGCGGATAAAGCCGTAGGCACCCAACTTCAGTAAAACACCGGCCAGGATAGCACTGCCGGCAGCGGGTGCTTCGGTATGGGCGGCCGGCAGCCAAGTATGTACCGGTACCAGCGGCGTCTTAATGGCAAAAGCTACAAACAGGCCCCAGAATGTGAGCGCCGCCGCCAGGCCCGTTAGCGGTGGGTTGGCTATGAGCGCGCGCATGTCAAAGGTGAGCGGATCAGAATGAAGATAGAGCGACAAGAACGCCAGCAACAAAAACAGGCTGCCCAGCAGCGTATAAAGGAAAAAGGTTAGCGCGGCCTTCTTGCTGTTCTCATGTCCCCATTCGGCGATAATGAAGTACATGCCCACCAGTGTCACCTCGAAAAAAACATAGAACAGGAACAGATCGAGCGACATGAATACCCCCAAACAGGCCGTTTCGAGCAGCAGAAAGAGCATTACGTAGGCATTGGCTTGTTTTCTATTCTTTGCCGAGTAGATAAGCGTCGTTAAAAACAGTACTGTAGTAAGAATCACCAGAGGAAAGCTGATGCCGTCCACGCCCATACGGTAAGCGATACCCAGCGAGGGGATCCATTCGAACTGCTCAATTTGAGTGAAACTGCCGCCTACACCCCGCAGCCAAATAGCCACACTGGTAAGAACCGCCAAGGCTGATGCCCCGATGCCGATACCGAAGGTCATTCGCTTATTTCTGGGTCGTAATATTAATATGACCAGCGCGCCTAATAGCGGTAAAAATGTAGTAATGGATAATAGTGGCAATGTGAAACTCTCCATAATTACAATAGCGTTAATATCATTAGTATTAAAAAGGCAACCATGCCCCAGACCGAATACATGAGCTCACGGTGCACCAGTCCGGACTGCGTCTTTCGTCCCTTCTTTCCCATATCTTTGATGCTTTCCACGAGCCCGGAAATCAATCCGTTGATGCCATGCTCATCAGAACGCTGTGACCAGTTGCCCAGCTTTAAACCAAACCGGCCTATACTGTGCACTTCTTTGTGAATCTGATAGTCGGTTACATCGCTGCCTGAAGAAACTTTCAGCACACTTCGACCAATGCCCAGCACAAGTTGGTGAATGCCTTCATCCGTCTTTCGGCAGAAAGATGCCAACTTCATGACCGGTGCAACAACCAGCGAGCTGTAGCCGCCGCCCACCGGGTAATTATTTTGTATAAACACAGTAAGTGGGTGATCCGCTTTTTTAAAAGAGGCCAGCCAGCCGGCGGCCAGACCGGCAAGGGCAGCAATAAGTCCGCCAATCTTAGCAACTTTAGCCTTCGGCAAATGAAAATCGGCGGCCTCTACCATGCCGTGCAAAAACAGCCCGCCGCCCAGCACAAAAAGGACCATCAGAGTCAGCCCTGATTGCATCCAGCGCAAACCCGAAGGTTGCTCAACTTCATCCGAATCCCCCTTCCACAGGATTCCCAATGCGCGGCTCATATAAACGGCCGTCATTAAGGCGCCCAGCAGGGCGGCCGCGAAGTACCATTCCGGCAGCGATGATTGCAGTCCCGCGGCAAGCACCCCGTCTTTGGAAAAATAGCCGATGAAAGGCGGAATCCCGGCCAGTGCTACGGCTGCGATGGCAAACCCGGTGAACGTAAATTTCAGTTTTTTACCAGCCCCGGCAAGCTTTTCAAAGCGGGTAGAACCGGCCCCGTGCTGCCAGATACCTGCTCCCAGAAACAGGCTGCTTTTCATAAAGGCATGCGCCACCAGGTGCGCCATCGCCGCGCCGGGTGACCCGGCCCCAACGGCCAGCACCATAAAGCCCAGCTGACTTGAAGAGGACGCCGCGAGCATCTTTTTGATGTCATCGGCAAAAATGGCCGTCAATCCGGTCATTAAAATCGTAATCCCCCCCACCGTACCGATCCAAAACAGCACGTCCGGGGAAAACAGCGGAAAAGCCTTGATCAACAGAACAATACCGGCGGCGACCATGGTAGCCGAGTGCAGCAGTGCCGAGACTGGGGTGGGCCCTTTCATCGCGGCCGTCAGCCAGCTTTGGAAAGGCACCTGGGCCGACTTGCCCATCACGGCCAGCAACAGCGGCAGGGCTCCTGTTTGGGAAATCCCCTGCTGCGGATTCCCCGCAATTTCACTGGAACCGCTGCTCAGAATAATTATAAAGACCCCTATATACAGGCCCAGATCGGCAAAGCGGTTGATCAGAAACGCCTTGTTAGCTGCCTTACTTGTTTTGGGATTCGTATACTTTGTACTTATGAGCAGATAAGAGCAAAAGCCCAGAATTTCCCAGGCGATGACAAACAGAATCCAGTCGCCTGCAAACAGCAGCAGCTGCATGGACGCCAGGAAAAGCGAGATACTGCTCCAGAACCGCCATTGGCCCTCCTCTTCGGCCATATAGCCGATCGCGTAGAGGAATATCAGCGCGGTAACTGTCGCCACCACCAGTGAAAGCGAGGCATTCAGGTACGTAACTTCTAAAACAAACGGCATGCCGGGCAGCCCGGCAAAGCTCCAGGATTCGGTGTAACCGTTTGTAACTGCCAAGAAGAGCGCAGCTGAAGCGCCCAGGGAGATCACCCCGCCGGCCAGCGATACATAGCCCGCTTTTTTCTCGCCAAACAGTGCCCAAAGGCTTGCTGCGGCGGGGGCCAGTAATATAAGGAGTAGATAAATCACGTGAAATTTATTTGAATTATAGAATTACATATCCCATCTTCGTCCCGAAAAAGTCGGGGCGGAGCCACCCCTCTCAAGAGGGGACTTCCTAATCCTCTCCTCGGGAGGGGAGTTTGGGATGGGTGAGAAAATATATTGCAGTGGTTGTTTCTCATACCTCATCCTTTTAAATCGGCGGATTCCTCGGATTCGACCGAGCCTTTACTGCGAAAGCGTTGCGTGCCGATGGCAAACCCAACCGCCGCTTCCAGCGCCATCACTGTCATTGTTACCAGCACAAACATCTGAATAGAATAGACCTCGGGGTGCAGATAGCGCCAAAAAGCGACCAAATTCACCATCACTGCGCCCAGCATCAGCTCTATGCCCATCATAATCATGACCAGATTGGTCTGGCTGAGTGCGCCATACAGGCCGATGCCAAAAAGGATAGTTCCGATAATAAGGGCAACGGTTAAAGCCATTTTAGTTTTCCTTCTTATGATTGTTGTGAATGATGAGTGCCGTTGCTAAGGCCGCCACCATGGCTGTCAAGATGGAAAATCCGGCGGATTCGAACAGCATCATGCTTCGCTTCATTATTTCTATGCCCAGATCATGGTTTTGCTGGGCGGGGGTCGGCGCCTCCGCAATAATCCTCCCCCATTTGGTGAGCAGGATCACCGCCAGTGCCAGTCCGCCGGTAGCAACCGCCGCAACGATAGCCGGTTTCTCCTGGTGCGTCATATCCATCTGGCCCAACCCACCGGGATCCATCATATACATCATCATAAAGATAGCCATGATGCTCATCTCCGTGCCCATCATCATGATCTGCAGCACGCCTAAAAATTCGGCTTCCATCACCAGAAACATACCGCCGATGGCTACCATTGACGCCAGCAGGGAAAAGGCCGAGCGCACCATCGAATCGGTACGGAACACCCGCCAGCCGAACCAGATGGAAATCAGCCCAATAACAATCAATAATATGATTCGCACTTCCATCATAACAGTAATACAATTCCAACTTGCAGAATATTAAACAACGCGGCCGGCACCGCATATTTCCATCCCCATTCCAGCAGGTGATCGTGCCGGATACGGGGAAAATAGCGACCCACCCAAAAGAATGAGGCGGCAACCAGGGCCGTTTTAATGAACGTCCACACGAAACCGGGCAGCCACGGACCGAGCCAGCCGCCCAGAAAAAAGATCGTAACCGCCAGCGAAAGCGTCAGCACCAGTATCAGCCTGCCCAGACGAAACAATATTTTACGCGCGCCGGTAAATTCGGCCCAGGCGCCGCCCGCCAGTTCCCCTTCAGCGGTAGGCAGATCAAAGGGCGGCAGAAAGGCCATCGCCATTACCGCAAAATAAAACAGCAGAAAACCCACCGGTTGGTACACAATATTCCAGAGCGGGGCCTGAGACTGCACAATTTCCAGCATGCCCATCGACTCGGCTCGCATTACGGCCGCGGTAATGGCCATGACCACCGCCATGGAATAGGCGATAAGCTGAGCCATGGCCCGCCACCCACCGATCATCCCATAGACGCCATTGGCCGACCAACCCGCCATGATAAGGCTGACCATGATATAAACCAGCGCGGCGTTGATGAAGAGTGCGGCCGTACCTAAATCAAGAATCACCGTATCTTTTGCAAACGGTAAAATGGTGATGGACAGCAGTACTACCACGATAAAAATTACCGGCGTAGCTTCGTAAAAAACGGTATCGTACCGGCGGGTACGGATTTCCTCCTGCCCGAACGAGCGCAGCAGCGCGTTAAACGGGCCTGCCCAGTCAAGTCGACCGCTGAACGACCAGTGCTCCATCAGCGCAACGAAATAGATACTTACTGCGAAGAGTAAACCAATTAAAATCCATGAAATGGCACTCATTGATTCACCTCCATTCCCTCAAATTCAATTTCCCACGGAGCAATATCCAGCGAGGCAATCTGCACCAGCGCATCCGACAGCTCAGCTTCTTCGGTGAGCGTCGGCACCAACCCGGCCAGCGGTTGAGAGGGCGTCTCCAATTGCAGCTGTTCTACCATTCCATCGTTTACTGAAATCGCAAGGGATATCGTGCCCCGTGAACTTTCGAGCTGTGCCGAGCCTTCACCAGAATCAGATAAGTTAATATCTGTTCTTTCTGATTCCATTTTATTGGCCGTATTGATCAAATCCAGACTCTGTTCTATTTCTTGCAGCCGCACCAACAGCCGGCCCCAGGCGCTATTTTTCTCTGTAGTGACAGAATCACAGCTCAAGGTTTGATAGTATTCATCATCCGATCGTGCATCATCTATTTTGCCGGCCGCTTTGGCCACGGGTCCCGACAAGTGATGCAGCAGCGTCTCGGGAATGATTCCTCCGACACTCAATTTCGTTTGCAGATACGGCATGGATCGAATCTGGTTCATAAACGCGTGCAGCTTTTCAGGTAATACTTCTCCGCTGCGATGAAGCACATGCCACCGCGCGGCCTGCCGGTGCATCCACTCGTTGCCCACTGTTTTGGCGAAAGTGGCCAGCCAGTTCAGATGGCTGGCAATGCGTTCACGTTCAAGAATACCAAGTTCTTCAGGTGAAATTGAACCATCATCACCCAAGGCATTGACCAACGCTTTATGTGCCAGCAACCGGTACGTTGGGGGGGTCAACGGGTTGAGCCGGGCCAGTGCATCGGGCAACTGCTCGGCCTCCAGCGGCAGCATATCTTCAATTGAGCGGGTCGCCACATTGCCTTCTACGCTGGCTTTGATAACGGTATCGCCGTCCAGCTCCATAAATACCGACAGTCCGCCGGGCAATCCTGGATGAAACGGACCGAAGTGCACCTCGCTGCGGTTCATCGGCAGCCCGTCTTTGGGTCGCGGCAGGTCTTTAGTCATCGCCACCATCGACATGAAATCCATATCGCCGTGATCGTGGCCTCCGTGCCCGTGATCGTGACTATGTCCGCTATGGTCATGGCCTTCATGGGCGTGATTATGATCGTGGCTGTGGCCGGAGTGATTGCCTCCTTTATCAGGCGTATGCTTATGGTCATGCTCATCGGAATCGTCATGATGGCTATTTTTTCCTTTCCCGCCTTCGGGGTCGTGGCAGTGATCGTGTCTTTTGTGAGCATCATCCTCAGCGGGTGAACCATGCTGATGGGTCTCGTGGTCATGCTCTTTATGTTCATGATCACTATGTTGATGCTTGTGCTCGTCATCAGTCTTCTCATGCTCGTGCCCGGAGTGATCGTGTCCCGCATGATCTTCATGTTCGTGGTCGTGCTCATTACCATTCTCCCCGTCTCCGTTACCATGATCGTGATGATGGTGGTGATCGTGTTCGCCGCCATTATCTGAATCTTCAACCAGGTTTGTTAAGAATTCCGGCTCCCATGGTTCGGCGTTTTCACTCCAGGCATGGTTACGTAGTAACTCTTGCACCTTTGGCAGTGCATCATCAAGAAAATTGTCATCTAATGATATGTGAACATCCGGTTTGGGAAGATGCGGCGGTTTCTGAGGTCCGGCCACCACCAGCACACGCGGACGCGGAATCTGCAGGTAAGCCACAGCCGCCTTCCGTGCCAGTTGATCATTCAGGTCGCCCATCACCAGCAGCACGTTGGCTTCGCGGGGGTTCGGTGCCGCAATGAAGTCCGAATCCAATTCATTCTGATGCATCCGTAATATATCCGCCCCCGGCACCGGAAAGATGCGGACATCCCGTGCCGTCGCCTGGGCGATCCAGTGTTTCATCCCACTCATTTCCCCCTTTCGGGCACCGTATTTCATCACTGTTTCAGTCATAGATTATTGGCGTTTAAGTCCGCTTTGGGTCCAGGTGTAAATGAGTCCCAAAAACAGGATACCCAGAAAAAAGCCCATATCCAGCAGGGCCACGAGGCCCAGCTCCTTGTACACCACCGCCCAGGGATACATGTAGGCCATCTCCATATCGAAGGCCAGGAAGAGCAGTGCAAAGCCGTAGTAGTGCACGTGGTAGCGATTCCAGGCCGGCTCGGGTGAGGGATTGCCGCTCTGAAAGGGCATATCCTTGCCGGGCTCGTCCACCGTCTCACCCAGCGAATTCTTGATGATATAGATCATCCATGCCAGCCCGGTGGTGGCCACTAACATGCCAAATAAAATTATGTATTGCTGTAGTGGTTGCATTTTCTCATTCCTTAATTGGTATCAAACATATTATTATCCAAATTTTTGTTTAAAGCAACCCATAAACTTGATATCAACCTGCTTCAAACATCCCCCACGGCTAAAGCCGCACCCCCTTCAAGGGCTGACATTACCCATATAATCTTAGAATAACCTAAAAACCGACGCCACAATATTTTAAAGCTAATCCTAAAATGATAAAAAATTTACAGTTTTAAATAAAATATAACCAATTACTTAAGGTGTTTATTTATATATTTTTATAAAAATATATGGGTAATGTGCCCCTTCAAAGGGGGGTTAGGTGTGCCCTTTATATTTAGGTAATCTCAAAATTCGCCATCATGCCGTTGTCTTCGTGCTCCAGGTTGTGGCAGTGGAAAACGTACATGCCTTTGGGCGCATCGAATTTTGTGAGTACGCGTACCGTTTCGCCGGCATCAACGAGCACGGTATCTTTCCAGCCACGCTCATGCGGAGCCAAATCCCCGCTGCTACGATCCAGCACTTTAAATTGCGTGGCATGGATATGCATCGGGTGCGGCATCGGCATCATCGTATTATTAGTGAATTCCCATACTTCAAGCGCGCCCTGCCGTACTTTTTGGTCCACGCGCATCATTTCAAAAAACTTGCCGTCGATGGCCGGACCTTGCATCATTTCCATCGTCAGGTTGATGCGCCGGCTGCGGACGGCGTTGGAGACATCGGGAAAAGAGTTTTCTGATAATTTTTGAGGCAGCTGAAAGGCGTCTTGTTCATCTTTTGTAATTTGAAACTCAAGGATCTTTGCCTGATTCTCCGAAGTATTATTTCCCCCGCTCATCATGCGTCCCATGCCTCTGCGGTTTCCTCGTCCGCGCATCCTGCCCATCATACCGCCCCCGCTATTGTGGGCTTCCGCTACCATATAAACGCTATCTCCGATGTCATGGGCGCTGAAGTCCACAAGTAAATCCGCCCTTTCACCCGGAGTCAGCGTAATGGAGGATATCTGATGCGGCTGGGCCAGCAGCCCGCCGTCGCTTCCAATCACATGGAAGGAAGAACTATCGCTAAATGAAAAATCCAGGATACGGGCGTTAGAACCATTGAGCAGACGCAGTCGGTGCCAACCTGTGCTCACTTCGTGGTAGGGAGCACGCTGGCCGTTCACCAGCAACGTATTGCCGAAAAAGCCCATCATGCGATCCATCATATCGAGGTTATAGGTTAACTGACCACTGTTATTGAACTGTTTATCCTGCACGATGAGCGGCAGCTCACGGTCGCCGGAGGGAAAGTTCAGCGCCTGTTCCTCCTCATCTTCGACAATAAAGAATCCGCCCAGCCCGTGATATACCTGCGGACCGGTCAATTTGTCGGGATGCGGGTGATACCAGTAAGTTCCCGCCCGCTGATCAACGTTGAACCGATAGCTGTAATTTTGGCCGGGCGCCACCGCGTCTTTGGGATGCCCGTCCATGTCGGGCGGTACAATCAGGCCGTGCCAGTGAATAATGCTTTCCTGGTCAATCCGGTTTTGAAAATCGATATTCAGCGATTGGCCCCGCTTGATCCGGATGGTGGGGCTCGGCAAGGCACCGTTCATCGTATAAATATCCGAGTTCGCATCACCGGCCAGTACTTTTCGGGTAGATTCGGCCACCAGCTCGAAATCATTAGCTCTGATCTCTTCCGGAAACTGAAGCGGCTGGCTGAAAGCATCTTGAGACAGAATAAATCCCTCTTTAGCTTCGGAATTACATGCCAACAGTGCGGGCGAAAGGGTCGCTATTCCGCCGCTGATACTAAGATATTTCAGAAATTCTTTGCGGTTCATGGTGTCTTTGTTTAGGAACTTACTTACCTTTTTATCAACATGCGGTTACACGGCCTCGATTATTTTTTCTAGCCTGTTATTCACTTCGCCGGCAATATTGGCCAGACCCGCATTATCCACGGCCTGCATGGAGGCTTGCGGATTGACGGCCGATACTTCCACGCTGCCGTCGTCCTGCTCTTCCATAATAACATTGCAGGGCAACATGGTGCCGATTTTATCTTCGTGCTGCAGGGCCTGATAGGCAAACTCAGGATTGCAGGCACCAAGAATCCGGTATTTTTTGAAATCGACATCCAGCTTTTTTTTGGAGTGTATCTTTGACGTCAATCTCGGTCAGCACGCCGAAGCCCCCTTCTTTCAGCTGGGCCGTTACTTTTTCGATAGCTTCATCAAAATCATAATCGACAATTTTTGAAATGTAGTACTTCATAGTAATGTTGGTTTTTATTTGCGGTTTCTATCATTCCAGCAAATCCTGTTTCTTTTCCTGGAACTCTTCTTTGCTGATTTTCCCTTTGGCGTATCGCTCTTTCAGGATGTCGAGCGCTGATTTTTTTGGGGGCGCTGAACCGGTTGGCGTAGCATAGCGTACCAGCAGCACGATGGCTGCAATAATAATGACCCACCAGAGGATCATCATCCACCAGCCACCGCCCATTCCGTCAAACATGTGCATAATATCGTTTGTTTAAAGTGAAAATTAATTTGAACTATCCCTAATCCTGGTCCATCCCATTACGCATAGTGTCGGCATCCATATTCATCATATTACCCTGCATCATTTGCATGCACCTCATGTGGCGCTGCATCATCTGCTTCATCCGGGGGTTGTCTTTCATCATCTGCTGCATTTGAGCACGGTCCATGTTGCCGTCCATCATTTTTTGCATCATCTGCATGTGGGTTTGCATGCGTTTTTTCATCTGGGGGTTATCCATCATCTTTTGCATGCGCTGCATTATCATGGTGGAGTCCATCTGCATATTTTGATGCCTGTGTCGCATCATATGGCGACGTATCTGCGGGTTTTCGGCCATATGCTCCATCATCATAGCACGCGTGGTCGAATCCTGCATCATCTGCTGTATCTGTTGTCTTTTCTGGCTCATGTCTTTATCGGTTTGCTGAGCGAAGCCAGAGCTTGTAAGCAGCAGTAAAGAAAACATGAGTGCGAATGTTGTGGTTAGTTGTTTCATAGTAATTATCTTGATTATTGGGATTGGAAGTTGTTGTAAATTAAGCTATTAGCTTGTGATTATGATAAAGGTTAAAGTTGTAGATTGCGTTACAAAATTATTATTAATTGTTACGTTATTTTTATCTTTAGTTGTAAACTGATCAAAACCACATGCGCACGCCACCGACCAGCCCAAAGGTACTAGCATCTCCGCCTTCTTCACGGGTAAAATCAGCCGTTTCGCCCAGCTTTCGGTTCCAGGAGATACCTACGTACGGCGCAAATTCGCGCTCAATTTCATAGCGCAGGCGGAACCCCAGCTGCACGTCATTAAAACCGTTGCCGACGCCCCACTTGGGGACTTCCTGCACGGCTATTCCGGTTGCAATGCGCGGCTGCCCCCACAGGCGCTGGGTGATGGGGAAATCGTATTCTCCTTCCACTTCAGCCGAGATATCGCCGGCTTCACTGATAAAAACGTTTCCATCTACCTCAAAAAGGTAGGGTGCCAGCCCCTGCAAACCGATCACGGCAAATCCCCTGCCCTGCGTATCTTCGGCGTTATAGGCAATATCATACCGGATACCGGCCCGCAGGTCAAAGAAGGCCGAAATCGCCCGGCCGTAGAGTGCTTCAAGCTCCACTTCGCCCTCGGTTTCGGCGGTCAGAGCCTCCCCTTCCGCTTCAAACCAAAATTTTTGCAGGTCTTTGCCAATGTAGCCCTGCGCATCCAGCACGATGGGGTTTCCGTCAATGTTGTAGAACTCCAGGCGGTCGGTCATGAAAAAGACGTTGGTCTGGTTATCCATGAGGATATCGTTGCTGAAGTCGGGTGCTTTTTGGGCTGTGGCGGAGCTGATAGAAAGCATCAGCAGCAATGCGATCAGTAATGAAACGCTGGCTAACTTCTGCAATATTGTGATCTGTGTTGATTTCATAATCATTAGAAATAGATGTTCTTATTTTTAAATATTGGTAACGTTTATTTTTGCTTGATCCGGCTTCCCTTTTTACCCTCAACCTCAATCCTTCTCCCTGCAGGGAGAAGGAAGCCGAGTGATAACGTGGCAGGATGAGAGTGCTTTTCTATTGTAAAACCGGGGTGTGTCCTTATCATCCATAATTTTCTCCGGTTTCATAGATGCTACCGTTCTCATCTGCCACCTGTACCACGCGGAACATACCCCGCTCCATGTGATACAGAATGTGGCAGTGAAACGCCCACCGGCCTTTGTCCCGTGGCGTAATGAGCGCCGAAATGCGCTGGGCGGGTTGCACCAGCAGCGTATGCTTGCGCGGGTTATACTCGCCGTTCCCGTTTTCCAACTCCATCCACATACCGTGCAGGTGAATAGGGTGCTCCATCATGGTGTCGTTGACCAGAATCAACCGTAGCCGCTCGTTATGGGTAAATTCGATGGGACCATCCACTTCATGGAACTGATCGCCATCAAATGACCACATATAGCGTTCCATGTTCCCGGTGAGGTGCAGCTCCAGCTCACGTTCGGCAGGACGGGTATCGGTATTGGGCGTAAGCTTTTTGAGGTCGTTATATACCAATACTTTGCGGCCGTCATTGCCCAGTCCAATGCCGGGCTCATCCATTCGGTTGAACTGGTTTTTGGCAACCATTGCCGCTCCCGGTCCGTGCTTTTTGGGACCGTGTTTTACGGGTGTCTCCTTCATAGCAGGCATTTGCATATCGCCACCGTTCATATTTCCATGGTCCATTTTTTCGTGATCTATTTCTTTCATCTTCATACCGTCACCTTCCATGTCCATCCCGCCCATATCCATGGCCGCCATATTCATGCCCATATCTTTGTGACTACGCTGGGGTCGGGGACGCAGTTCCGGAACCGCAGCTTCCATCCCTTCCCGCGGGGCCAGCGTGCCGCGCGCATAGCCACTGCGATCCAGTGACTCGGCAAATATAGTGTAGGCTTTGTCGGCTTTCGGTTCCACAATCACGTCGTAGGTCTCGGCAATGCCGATGCGAAACTCATCAATGGGCACAGGTTGCACATCCTGCCCGTCTACATGCACTACCGTCATCTCCATCCCGGGTATGCGCACATCGAAAGCCGTGGTACCCGCCCCCGCGTTGATAAACCGAAGGCGTACTTTTTCGCCGGGTTTAAACAGGGCATTCCAATTGGATCCTGGCCCGTGGCCGTTCATCAGGTAGGTGTAGGTGGCACCGGTGGTATCAAGCAGGTCGGTGGCGCTCATGCGCATCCGTCCCCAGTCCAGGTAGTTTTTGGTGGCATCCCCAAGACCTTTTTTCTTCACATCTTTCATAAATTCCCCCATATCACGGCGCTGGTAATTGTAATAGCCCTCCATCTTTACGAGATTTTCAAGTACCTCGTAGGGGTCTTCAAAAGTAAAGTCGGATAGCACCACCGGGTATTCGCGGTCGTACTGCACCGGATCCGGGCCGGCGGGATCTACAATCAGTGGTCCGTAATGGCCAAACTGCTCCTGCAGCTTGCTGTGGCTGTGATACCAATACGTGCCATTTTGGGTGAGCGTATAGCGGTATTCAAAGGTCGTTCCGGGTTTGATACCGTCGAAGCTGACGCCCGGTACCCCATCCATCTGGAATGGAGGCAGGATACCGTGCCAGTGAATAGAGGTATCTTCATCCAGTTCGTTTT
>Ga0306901_1000299_pt1 | contig 23645 bp, 28 predicted proteins | sample AntRauMFilla3767_FD_190431 | JGI IMG/M metagenome (GOLD analysis project Ga0306901, IMG submission 190431) | Saline lake microbial communities from Rauer Islands, Antarctica - Metagenome Filla 3 #767 (v2) (version 2) | ecosystem: Environmental > Aquatic > Non-marine Saline and Alkaline > Saline ... | reverse complement strand
GATACGCTCGTCGCGGCCAAAATGCTTTGGCGCTCTGCCGTGTCGGTCACTCATAGCGCGGCCAATTGGGCTTTGGTCAATCGCTTGGTCCTGTCAAAGGCTGCCTCATAAAGATGGGCCTGCTCAGCGTCAGTTAGGGGCGAGCCTGTGGTGTCTCCCAAAAAAGCTACAATTGCTGTGAGTGTTGCTGGGTCTAGGTCCATACTGATCCCCCTCTGGGGTATGATGAATTACTCTGCGTCAAATGCTTGGTGGTACGCGTGGTCGCCAGCGTATCCAATCAGGATCTCACCTCTGTAGAATTCACCATCTGGGTAAGCTGCTGCCGTATAGGCCCCAGAACCTACATAGGCTCCAAACATGCTCATAGCGGGTACGGCTGCATTACCTACGATACCTGTAAATCCGGTGAGATCTTCAGTGTGTGAGAGCGTACCGTCAACATAGATACGAGCTTCATCGTTGAGAGCGTCATATACCCATGTGACATTTCTTCTGACAGCCGAATATGTGTTGGAGTCCATAACGACTTGTTGATCACCCGCACCGTCAGCAATGACGAGTCGCGGTGAACCATCAATCAATGAAGGTGCAAATCCACCATCTCCACCACTGACGGCATCACGGCTGCTGACGAATGCAGGGTTGTCTGAGTTGTCTTTCCAAAGCACGTCCATCGAAACGGTCAGGCTCTGTCCGGCAGACATTTTAGGCATACCGTAATTCAGAAGCTGCGAGGGGGTAGCATTTACCTCAACATAACCTGCGTCTTGCCAGAAGAGGTCTTGATCTGCGTCTGTTCTGTTGAACGTGTGTTGTGTGCCCACAGAGTTAGCAGAATCGACCCTCTGGCCGTCTACATACTGAGGTAGGCTAGAGGCGTCACAACGCCACATAAGCTCTGACGTTAAGGCTGAGAGCCTGCTAGGTACATCTGTGTCTAGGAGAGGGCGCTTTGTGCTATCAAAAGCTGCTTCGTGGAGGTGGTCTAGCTCGGCTGTTGTGAGGGCGTATGGGATAATGGCGACGCATCCAACGGACCCATCCAGAGTCAGCGAGATGCTAAGATCTTGGGCTGCGGACAAGTCTCCGACGGTCGATATGTTGATTGGTGCACCGGACACTCCGTTCGCATAGTTTTGGATCGTCTCGGCGGTGCGGTTGCAGACGCCAGCAACAAACTGCGGAGACCCGCTTTCGATGGGCACAGAAGCGGAAGAATCCGAGCCCCCGTCATTTACCTCAAACACAGCGACGTTAGATGCTGATGGTCGATACAGCCGCCAACCGTTCCCCATCTTGTGGGAAACGGGGTTACTCGTCCCGGCGTTGGAGTCCCACCTTACCAGAGCCAGTACAGTGAATGAGTCGAGAGCGCCGAAGTCGAAATCTGGATGGTCTGGAACAATATTTCGATCGCCAGAATCGGCTGTTACCAGCCCCTGCCCGTAGTCGTCCGCAAGCGGCGCGCCGTCCCCGGCAGTGCCCCCCTCGAAAACACCATCATGCGCGCCTTTCACACCGCCCGCCGTTGCCACTCCGTACCGGCGTTTGGGCCAGACCTCAGTAGCCGGTTTGCCGATGGCATCGAGGTAGTCTGAGACGTATTCGGCGTAATAGCGGCGGGGGCTGGTCGGGTATTCGGAGACGTAGCCCGGCTGGTAGTAGGCGGGCGGGTTTCTGATGCCGGAAAGGTCAACTAGTTGGTCAAACTCGCGGTCGGTTATTTGGCGCGTTACAACCGCAACCATACCAATCACGCCGGAAAAAAAGTTCTCTAAATCCCCGTCTGATTTTCGCGATGAGCCGATGAGCGAAAGCAGGCCACTCTCTGCCACGCGCCGACCGTTCATGAGACTGGCTTCCGTCCACCCTGTATCAGGGTCACGTACTTGCCAGCGTTCATCACTGTCCCTGTGCCTTACTGCGACAAGCGTAGGTTTGCGCGTTCGCCCCTTGAAATACGCCTTTTCTGACATAATGCCATGCGAGGTAACTTTATAGGTGTTGTCTACAGACCGCAGCCCCCACCCACCCCAGTCACCCGTACCAGTTGCGCGCCCCCCAGAATTGAAAATCGCCCCTTCGCCGGGCGTATGCCATGCCAAAAGTGAAAAATCCTGCCCTACAAATGGGGATGCGTCTTGCGCCAACTCGATGTTGCTCGACGACCCGTTAAAACCCGCCGAACTCCCCACCAAACCGCTTGCTAGAGGTCGCTGGTCAAAGCTCACGTCCGTAGGCGTACCTGTGTGACCGTTACCAGAGAGGTCAATTACGTCACCCCCTGAGTCACGCTCAGACGGAAACCAAACCCCTTTCAGTGAGTCGCCGAACATGGCCTTGATTACCATCGGATCAAAGTGCTTGATCATGGGTGTGAAATCCCCTTCGCGCGAGCGCCGGCCTGGTCGCACATCATCTCGATCATGATTGCGCCGCAACCCGGAATCACCGAGACCGGTTGCGGCGTCCACTGCCCGGCGACCAGGTCGCCCGAATACATCTCTTCGAACTCGTCGACCTCGGCGTCGGGGTCGTCGCAGTGCAATATTCTATAGGCGGCAGTTGCGCCCGCCGGTGCAAAGAAGCGAAAGAACCCGGCGGTGTGACCGCGGGCAACGTACTTGTATCGGTGCGGGTTGTTGTCGCCGGGACACGCGAGGTCGAACTTGAACGCCTCGTCGATGATCTCGCGACCTGATGATTTGACTGTAAGGGCCATGCCTGTCCTCGCCGCTTTAGCGGACTTCCAGAGACTTGTGATTGAGTTCGAGCGCGTGAATCTTGAACACGCCTTGCGTGCCGGTGCTTTCTCGGTCGAGCACGATGCCAACCTCGAACGTCCATTCGTCGGGCACGACGTCGAGAATGTCACGCACGGTGAACGCCGACAGGTTCGTGTACAGGTTCGTGTACGTCGCGTCGACCTGTTGCAATCGGCAGTTCGTGCCGCCGCCGCGCACCATGCCGTGCATTTTAGCGACCGCGTGGTCGCTGTTGAAATTGGCGTTGCTAACCTCGCTAGAAAAAATCGCCGCTTTGAGGGTGTCGCTTCCGGTAAATACGAGCGCCGCCTCGGGGTTCGACGCGCCGGGCGGTGTTGAGATATTGCCGGCGCCGTCTTTGGACAAACCGACCAGGGCGAACTGCAACAGCGAGTCCGCCGGCGTTCGGTCGCGCTCGACATCGCAATACATCTCGAAGGGCCAACCGACGACGACGTCGAGGAACCCGCCGCCCGACCAGTCCGCCGCGCCGCCGGCGTCGACGACCTTTTGCGTGTCGAGCACGAGCGACCCGTCGACGATCGAGAACCCCGCGCGGAACTGTCGCGCCGTGCAGCCGCTCAGAGAGTACGACGAGAACGACGGCACGACGACCAGGTCGCGATCCCATCCGAACACGCCGGGCGACGCGGTGCGAGGTCCGATGTTTGCTTTGCCGATCGTCATATCAGGTTCCCTTTTCTTTGATCGCAACGCCCCAACGTACAGCGAACTCGCCGTCGGCGCCCTCGACCTCGGCGTATGCGTAGTCGAAACCGGCGATGTCGAGGCGTTCGCACAACCCGCGGTAGTCGAGGTCGTCGTACACCTGGTCGCGGGCAAGCGTAAACGTCGTCGGAACCTCGAGCGTACCGCGAGGATACAGGAACACGCGAACGCGCGAGATCGCCGTCGCGTCGGCTTTGACCTCGGGTCCGCCGGGGTCGATACCGTCGTCGAAGGCGGTGATCGTATAATCGGCCTCGTCGTCGCCCTCGATCTTGAGCACGTCGACGGCACCGCTGTTGTCGGTATCAACGACGCTCGCCGTCACGATCGGACTTACCGTCGCGTCGGCGTTGATCGCATCCTTCAACATAATCAAGATCGTCTCGGCGCTCGCGCCGCCCATGCCGCCGCCGGTCGAGACGGTAGTACCGTCGATGATCACCCAGTATTCGGTCGCGTCATTCGGTACGACCGTGACGCGCGCGGTTCGGTGCGCGACGTTCTCGCGCAGTTGAACCCACAACGTCGACCGAAGCGAGTTCTGCAACGCAACGGCGGCGTTCGTCGAGGCGGGCGCGCCGTCGGTCGACGCTTGTTTTTTCCACTCGAGATTTCGAGCCGCGCCCAACTGCGCGAGAATATTTGCCAGTTCAAAAGGTCCCATCGGTACACCTAAAAACAGATCACGTTGACAGCGATTTGCTCGCCCGACGTCGCCGGCGACAGGATCGTGTTGACCCAGTTGTCGTTGGTCTCGTCGTAACGCCAAACCTCGATTTCGATACCGGCAGCACCGGCGATGTAAATTTGCGCCATGTAGCGGCGCGACCCTTGCGCGTTGAAAATGCCGGTTGTGATACAGGTCGACGTCGAACTAACGGTCGTGTCCTCGAACTGGATCTCGATCTTATTTGAGGCGCCGACCGTGTCGACACCGGACGCGGCAACGTCGATATTGAACGAGTTCGACACCGACAGCGACCAATTCGATCCGTCGTACGTGATGGTGAAATTACCGTACGCAACCGCGGTGTTTCGGGCGGCGACCTCGCCCTGGTAGTTCGTGCCGGCGGCGTTCAAGATGTTTAGCCGGTCGCCAGTGATCGCCTGGAACCTGTCGCCGAGCACCTTTAGCCCGCCCTTGATATAGTCGCTCACGAACTGCGAGGCGTTCGCGGTTCCGCGGTCGTGCGTGACCTCGTGAAACCCGTTCGTGTCGTCCTCTGTTACCTCGAAATATCCGCCGCCGTCGCCGGGCGCGGGACCTTCGTAGTCGATCCCCGTTCGCAGCGGGATCAATCCCTTGGCGTCCTGAAACTTGTCGTCGAAATAATCGACCCAGCGGAATACCTCACGAAACAACCAGTTGGCCTGGGCGTTGGTAAAGGGTTCCTCGAATGCGTAGCCGCTCGAGCGTTCCGCGCTCGGCTCGCTCACGTCGCTCGGGTCGGCGGATTCCGCCCATTTGGGATCTACTGTCGGTCGTGCCATCGCTTAAATACTCCTAGCTAGACCAGTGCCGTAACCTTGCCCGGCGGTCGTGAACTCGAACGTTTCAATTAGGGATTCGCTTATCGACATCGCGACGCCGGCGGGCTTGACATCTCGCATCGTTTTACCAACCCGGCGCACAACCTGGTCGGACATCCATTCGGTACGGTAGCACGCGAGTCGGAAACCTGCCGGGTAGTGCGGAAAGTATCGGATCGACACCGGGTCGGTGAGGATCTCGAATACCTCGAGCAACGCGTCGACGTCGCCCTCGCACAGATTCGCAGCGATGCGCGCCTCGATAAACCTGCGGTAGTCGTTGTCGGACAGTCCGCCGCGTTGCTCGCCGACGTACTCGCCCCACTGCTCGAGTTGCTTGCCGGTCGAGCCGGTCAACGTCGTGTCGACGAGCAGCGAAAAGAACTCGTCTTCTTGGACCTGCGCGCCGTGCCCCAACGCCCTTGCCAGGGCGCCGAGCCGCTCGCCTTTTCGCAGTTTTGAGACGAGGTCGCCCTCGGCTCGTGCGGCGTGGTCTGGAGTGTAGATAAAATCGGACATTAGAGACTTACCGTGATTGTGCCGACTGTCGTGATCTCGGTGATCGTCGGCGTGACGTCGGTGGCGCTACTATTTAGCGTGACGTCGGCGCCGGTCACACCGTCAACGGTAGCAATTAGTGACAAAATCGTAAGGCGTCGCACCGCGTCGCCGACACCGAGCGCCGCAAAGTAGTCGTCGATAAGGTCGCCGATTGCGTCGTCGACGTCGTCGAGCCCGTACCCGCTGTCGAGCGTAAGAGTTACGCCGATGTCGACCGGGAGGTCGCTCGCAAAATCAAAGTTGATGTCTTTGGGGAACCCGTCGCGCCCGGTCACGGTCGCTTGCACGTCGGTTCCCATTGACCGAATACCCGCCGGCGACTTGCGGTAGATCGCGTCGACGACCGCTTCCTTTGTCGAGTCGTCGAGCGAGTCGGGCCACACGATCACCGCGTACGAGTTCGCGTTTAGCGTGACGCCCTGCTTCGTGACCGCCTGGTCGGCGTCGTTGTCAATGACGACCGCGGCGACGATGCCGTCGACGTCGAGCACGTTCGCCCGGATCGCGGGAATCGCGCCGCCGCCGGTGATCTGCAACGACTGTTGACGACGAAGGCGCAACTCGTCGTCGGTCTCGCGCTTGCGACCGACGGCGGCGCCGCCGTCGTTGGTCACGCTGTCCCAGCCGTCGACCGGGGTTGCGATGGTGTCGATTGCGTTGGCGACCGCCTGCGTCGGTCCGGTCTCAACCGCCTCGACGGTGACGTAATTGACGCCGTTGACCGGGGACATAGACGCGCCGGTGCTACGCGAGAACGAATACGAGCCGCTCGTCGACGTGAACACTGCTCGGTCGGCGGCGCCGTCACCGTCGCTGTCGGCGGTGCGCGCCTCGACGATTTTGGACACCGCCGCGTTGCTGTTCGCGGCAGAGACCAGACCGGCGACGACGTCGGCAGCGGTGTCGCCCGATTGCGCCGTGTACGAGAACTGATGTCCGTCGACCGCGGCGACGTACTGCGCGCCGGCGAGCACCGTATCGATCACAATGGCGAACCCGATCTCGCGGTTATCGGCAACACGCCAGCGTCGACCGTCGGCGCCCTCGACCAGCCGACCTTCCGAGATGTCGGTGCCGATGTCGCCCGACAGCGTCACGATCGCCGTCGAGGCGGTCGCCTCGCGCCGGCGAATGCCGACGAGCAAACACAGGTTGTCGAGTTGAATGCCGGTCGCGTTGTTGAGGTCACGCGAATCATAGACCGCTTGCCCGCCTTCACTGACTCGACCCAGGCGCGCGGCCATGATCGTGGTGAGAACGCCGTAGACGACGTCGCGCTCGAAGTCGACGCTCGTCGGTAGCCCTCGCTTTTTGAGTTCCTCCAAAAACTCGTTTCTAATCTCGTCGAGGAAGTCCGCCGATCGCGGCGCCTCGTATCCTTGTGCCGTGAGTCCGTACGCCATTTATCCGATCCTCGAAGATCCGCCGGTGATCTGTACCGCCGGGTGATAGTTTGAGTCGCCAACGTCGAACGGGTCGACCGCGATGCTTAGTTCGTTGCCCGCCTCGGTGAACACCATACCAGAAAACGACAGGTGTTCGTCGCCCTCGTCGAGCGCGTCGAGTCGCTCGACGCGCTCGACGCCCGGCGTGTCCGCAATTTCTGCGCGAAGGCGCGCCGACATCTCGCCGACGGGCGCGGGCTTTCGAGCGAGCCATTCCAACCAGGGCAAGCCCGTCGCCTCGTCGAGTATCCATTCGCCGAGGAACTGCGACACGCGCAACTCGATACGTTGGGCGACGATCTCGTCGCCGCCTGCAAGCGAGGTCGTCACCGCTGGAATGTCGCCGTCGACGAGTTTGACATCGTGGTATTTCATCGCCATTTCTCGATTTCAAGAAGTGCAGTGTTGCCGGGGATCGTCGCCTCGCCACTGCCCGGATCGGCGTACAGCCGCAACTGGCAAGGCAAGTCGTTACTGTCGACCTCAATCAGACGAAAGGTCGAGGCGGTCGTCGCAAACCCCGATGAAAACGAGATTATGCAAAGGCTGCCGGGGATCGTCGAAAACGCGCCGCCGTCGTCGGACCGACCGAGCCACGCTTGCACAACGCCCGGCTGTTCCTGGACCGACTCGAACGATGCCTTTCCGAATACGTGATATCTGCCCGGTTCCTCAATCACGATGCCGCCCTCTGTCGTGTTGTAGACGTCGTCGAGAAGCGAGACGGTCGACATAAAGACGGGCGTCGACTTGTCGATGAACTGCGCCGACTCATTGTGAATGCACGCGAACAAAGCGACCTGGTCGTCGTACTCGAGCACGAAGGCGCGAAACACACGCCGCCAAAATTGCTCGGCGGTGTCCTCGACATCGGTGTCGGTAACGTCGCCGGCGGCAGCGTGTGACAGGCGAGACGAGGTCGCCGCGTGGTCGTAGCCGTCACCGGGGTTTTTGTCGGTGACAATGACGACGTTCGAGCCGTTGGTCGTCGCGTCGAACAGGGCGCCGAGCACCGGGTCGCTCGTGACGGCGTCGGCGAGACCGGTTGCAATCGTCGCTTGCCAGGTCGTATCAGAATCGTACTGCACCGACTTTGACCAGGCGCCGCCCGGATCACTGATAGTGATCTCGTACACCTGCTTCGCGCCGCTCGTGACCGTGTATTCGTTGATCGGTCGCAGCGCGTTCAACAAAACGGGCTCGCCGAGGAACGGTGAGACCGCCGACAGCATCGCGTTTTTGACCAGCGTGCCGATTGTGTTTCCGCTAAGTGCCATTGCTTACCTTACCCTTTCAAAGCGTCGACGATCGATTTCAGGACGTTCACGCGTTGCCCGGTCGCGATGAACAGCGCCGCGTTCGACAGCGGTTGCGGACCGCCGGCGGTCGCCGTGACCGACGATCCCAGGTCGGTGCATAGCGTCGCGAGTTCCCCGAGCCCGGCGGATATCTGCTCGAGCAGTTCGCCGCTCGAGTTCTCGATCGTGATTCGACCGTTGTCGAGCACGCGAATCTTGATGCCCGACTCGTGTTGCAGAACAAGCGCGTTGTCCTCGGTGCCGTCGAGCGAGTTGCGAAACGAGCGAATGCCAGGAATCGCGACGGCGTCGGTAAGATCGAACCGGCGCAAGTCCGTCGGCTCGTTATCTGCCGACCCGCTGGTCAACCATTCGTCGATCGAGCGCGAGCAAAACGCGAGGCGCACGTCGTCGTTTTTTTTGAGCGGCCAGGTGATCGAAAACCCGCCGCCCGACGGGAACTGCACCGGCACGTTCGGAATCGGCGGCGGAAGGTACGACTCGAGTTCCTCGGTTTCCGGGTTCTCATACCGTCCGCGAATCGACGTTTGCACTTGCGCGCGTTGTTTCTCGCGGTCGTACGTGAGAATGCGACCGGGGATCGACGTTTGCACTTTGGCAAGCTCGCTGCGAACCGCCAAAAGAATGACGTCCTCGAGCGACGGTTTGTCGGTTTGGGTTTCGTCGCTCACGTCTTGACCTCGCGCCCGGTGATGATCACGTAAAACGGTGTATCGAATCCGGTGTCGCCCTCGAACTCGACGTCGCGCGCTTTGTACAACCCGCCGTAGTCTCGAGACTGCACGCCGAAGGTTCCGCCCGGTCGAATCGACGTCTCGAGCAGACCCTTGATTTCAATGCCGTTGTCTTTGGGTTTGGGCGACCCGACCAGGTTGCCGGTGTCCGCCGAGAACAGGACCGCTTCGGCGGCGGTGTTTTTGTCACGGTCGAGGATCTGCAACACGCCGTCTTGAATCGACCAATCCGCGTTGGCGGCGAGTGCCACACGGTCGAGCAAGTCGCGCGCTGGACCGGCGAGCGTGACGCCCTGGTCAAGCGTGAGGTCATCGGGGATCTGTATCGTGCCCGTTGCCAGGTTCATTGCACGCGCGGCAGTCTCGACGACCTCACGAACCGGCGTGCCCGTTGCGAACGACACGTTAAGGCGAGCACGCTTGAACTCGCGCCCGCCGTCTTTGGCCTCGACGGTCAAGATCCGATCGGGCCCCTCGTGCGCGAGGTCGACGCCGCCCGTGACCGGGTTGCCCTGAAACAACAGACGCGGCGCGTCGTATCCGGCGAGGACACGCACGACGGTATCGGGCTCCTGGGCGAGCGTGATCGAATCCGTCGACAGGTTGTAGACCTTGATCGTTGCGCTGTTCGGCGTGCGACCGAGCGACATCTTGACGCGAAACGACACGCGAAGGTCGCGCCACGATCGGCCCGTTTCGCCCGCCTTCCCCATCTGAAAAAGTACCTGTCGACCGAACATAGGATTTACAGAATTGAGATGTCGACGCCCTCGACATTGCCGGCGGATTCCGGCAACTCGTCGGGCGTCACGTAGACCAGCAACAGACTATCACCGAGATCGTCGCGCTCGTAGGGCTCGTCGCCGACGACGATAAACTTGCCCGGCGGACCGTCGGGAATGCTCAACCCCAACAGCGGACCGAACTGCGGCGTGAGACGTCGCCCCAGCGCAAGCGGCGTACCGTCGCGCTCGTACAGGTCGAGATACCAGGACTCGAGCCGGTGCCGATAGGTGAGGCGCAACCGGTACTCGAGCCCGCCAAGTTCGACGGTTTGGGTGTGTTGCGGATACAGCCGAAATGTCGAGATAAGAAACATTAGAACAAATCCCCGTCGGCGAGTTCTGCCAGGTACGACCGGTTGTCCTCGCGCTGTTGTTCTGCCGCCGCGGCTTCACGCGCATCCATCCGTTCCGCCGCCGCCTCGAGGTCGCCTTTCAAAAACCCGTTGACGAACGAATCCTTGATCCCCCCGAGCGCCTGTTTGCCGGCGTCCTTTGCGCTCGCGAACGGGTCACGCGCACGAGGCGCCGGCTTGCGCGGCGGGATAGGAACGGACAGCGTTTCGGCGATCCTGACTTGCTTGAACCCGATCTCGAACGTGAGCGACTTTAGTTGTGTGACCGAGTGCGGGTATCGCGTCAGCAAGCAATTTGTGAGGAACCCGAGCCGCTGCGACAGGACCGACAGAGGCGCGCCCTCGTTTCGCTTCAAAAACTCAACCGCCTTGAGCGCTCGGTCGCGCTCGCCGGCGCCGACGGCGCCCGCAAACGGCGTATCGGTGACGACGCCGGTCACGGTAAAGGGCATGTTCTTTGCGACCGCACCGTCGCCAACAGAGGCGCCGTCCTCCATCGGGTGCTCGGTCACGATGATTTGCGGGTCGTAGTTCTCCGAAATAGTGGCGTCGAGTACCAGGGATTCGCCCGCCTCGTTTCCAATTATGACACTCACTTTTCACCGCCTTTGAACGTGTCGCGAGCCTTTCGATAATCGGACTCACGCGAGCGTTCGAGCCCGTCGCTAACTGCGTTGGTGAGTTCGTCTTGTCCGAGCCCGCTGCCGTTGATCTCGATATTGGTGTCGCCGCGGTTCATCGCGAGCGCCATGTTCGTACCTTGCGCCGACCGCCTCGAGGCGTCGAGGTCATCGCCGACGCCCGCCGCACCGGCGCCACCGAACCCGACGTCGGCGCTTCCGCCGATGTCAACGCCCGGTATTTTGTTGAGGTACTTGGCAACGGTGCCGACGACCTTTTGCGCCTTGCTCATAATCCAATCGAACGCCGCGGCGAACGCGTCCTTTAGTCCGGTCGCCACGGTGTCGCCGACGTTTTTGATCGACGACCACTTGTCTTCCCAACTCGACAGCAACCAGTCGAGTGCAGCGATCACCGCCTCGAACACGAACAACCAGAAGTCGAGCAGTGCGCTCAACACCGGCTTTGCGATCGTGTTCCAGAACCATTGCAGATAGGCGCCGTACATTTTCAGAACGGCAATGCCGACGGTCTTGATCACGTTCCAAACCGGCTCGAGCACGGCAAGCATGAGTTGCCACACTTTCGACCAGAGTTCGCCCAGTTTTTCGACCGCCTTGCGCAACTTGCCGACGATGTCTTTGCCAAGCATTCGAGCAAACAGCGAGTCTTTCATCGCGTCGTCGCTCGTGAACAACTTCCACAGATCGTGCACCGCCGCGGCCAGGGCGACGACCACGGCGACCACGGCGAGGACCTTGGCGGCGAGTATCAAAAACGGCGCAACCATCGCCCACACAACGCCGGCGGCGGCTGCGAGCCCGCCCGACGTGAACGCCGCGGTGATTGCAGCAATGCCGCCGCTCGCGCTGGCGATTGCGGTCGACAGTCCAGCGAACGCGGTCTTGAGCCCGGCGATGATGCCGGCGATCTTGATGCTCGCCCAACCGGCAACAATCGCGGTCGTCAACCCGGCAATCGTTTTGAGGATCGGAACCCAACCGCCCAGGGCTTGCGCCGCGGCGTCGGCTCGCTCGAGCCACGTCACCATTTGCTTGAACGCGTCGGCGGCAGCTTTAGCGAGCTTGTCGACGCGCTGGTCGATCAAGTCGCGGTTGGTCTCGAACCAATCGCGGAACCGCCGGGCGGCGTCGATCACGATCGGCATAAGTTCCATGCCGATGGTGTTGCGAAGCCCCTTGACGATTTGACGAACGCGGAAAAGCGAGTCGTTGAATTCCTCGGATTTCGCCGCGGCTTCGTTCGACAGAACGACACCGAGGTCGCGGGCTTCCCGCCGCATCTTGCGGATACCCTCGCCGCCCGAGTTGAGCATGGGGATCAAACTCGTACCGGACCGCCCGAACAGGTCCATCATCAACGCGGTTTTCTGGAAACTGTCGGGCATTTTCGACACGCGATCGGCGAGTTCCTCGACGATTTCGTCGGTCTCGCGCAACGTGCCGTCGGCTTTCTTCGCGTTGATGTCGAGTTCTTTTAGAACATCGGCGGCTTGCCCGGTGCCCTCGCTGGCGTCGCGCACGTTTCGAGCAAGACGACCCAACCCGGAAATGAGTTCGGCGCCAGCAACGCCCGACAGGTTCGCAGCGTGCTCGTACTCCTGCCACGATTCCGCCGTGAGACCGACTTGTTTCGCCGTCTTTGCCGCCGCGTCGCCAACGTTCGCGGTGTCCTGGGCGATTTTGAACAAGCCCGCCGTCATCCCCATAAGCGCAGCGCCGCCCATAGCGGCGGCGCGCGCAAGTGCTGCGAGGTTTTTCTTTACCTTAGTGACGCCCTTATCAAACTTCAGCAAACTCCGCGCGTCGGCGTCTACGCCAAGTTTTACGAGCAGTTCGCGGATAGTTGCCATCGGTTAGCTTCCTGCGTCGTCGGGGTCCGGTGCGTTGTCGCGCTCGTGTTGCGCGAGCATATCGAGATATCGAAGGGCGTGTAGCAGGTCGGGGATCGACCACTTGGTTTGAATGTCGATAAGCGAATCCGCCGGGTATCGCTCGCTCGCCGCGACGCGGTGAACATACCAGTCGATACCCGACGCGTTCGCCATCTCAATTCGGCGCCGCAACTCGCGGCTTTGTTCACGTCCGGGGTCGGCGCCGCGTTGCTTTAGTTCCCGAACGTAGCGATAAAATGGTGAAAACGGTTCTCGCCGATCACCTTGAAAAGCACCGATCGCAACTCGCCCCAGTTCGCCGTGTACGCGTCGTCGAAATGCCCGTCGTCGCGAAGCGGCTTGCCGTCGCGGGTCGTATGAACCAACAGCGCGCGGATCAATTTCGGCGAGTCCATAAGGCGAATGCCGTCTCGAAGATCCTGCGCGGCGCTGGCGAGGTCGAGGTCGCCGATCACGTCGAGCAGTTTCGAGACGTCGAGCGACCCGAAATCGAATTTCTGTTCGCCGTCCTCGCCGTCAACGACAATGTCTTCGGTCTTGATGTTCTCGGCGATGATCTGCTCGAGCCCGCCATCTATGAACGCCTCGATCAACCCGCCGACGTTCGATTCGAGGAACCGCGCAACCGGCACCGACCCGGCGCCGACCAGTTCCATCACCATGTGAAGGTTGGCCGAAGGGTTGTGTAGTTTCGAGACGTAGTTGTGTACCTCGCCGTCGACGTCCTCGAGTTGAAATTTGACTGTCTTGCTCGACATTTTACGTTCCTCGTTTGGTGGTTTAGTTGCCGTTGATGATCACGCGACGGTTAGGGTAGAAGCCCCGCGTTCGACGCGTAGTCCATGAACTTCTTGCCGTTCGGCAAGCACAGTTGCCAGGTCAGTTCACCGACCGAGCCTTGCTTGTTCGGTCCGGGCTGTTGCGTGATGAACGCCTGGTCGTCGGCGACCTCGTCACCGAGCGCCGGATCTTGCATGAAAAAGTTAATGTTCGGAATGATCGCGTTCGTCTCGACCGACACGCGCTGTTCACGCGTGAGTTGCCCGAGGGCTTGCGCGCCTTGCGAGCCGGCGAGCACGGTGATGTTCGCGAGCACGACGTCGTTGGCCGAGTAGTTGGCGACGACCGTACCGTCGCCGCCGACCGTGATCTCGACGTTGTCCGACGCCGGCTCGAACTCGACGCCCCCATCCTCGCCCCATGACGAAACATCGAATCGCGCGAGCACGAGGAAAATGTTTGATAGCGCATACGTGTAGCGAGTTTTCATAGCGTATTACTCCGATTCAATGATGTCGGTTCGTTGAAAGTTGAACGTCATCGTGACGTCCTGTCCGCCGATCGCGAACGTCGCCTCGCCCTCGAGCGGGATCTCCTCGTCGTCGAGGTTTTGTTTGGTGATCTGCGGGTAAATAATCCGCGTCTGGTCGGGCTTGAAATGCCCGTTGCGAATGCCCTGGGCAAACACCTTTTTGACCACGCCGGCGAGGATACGTTGACCTCGCAGCGACACCGGGATTTTCTCGCCTCGCTCCGAGTACTCGACGACCTTTTCAGACACCCATTCCTGCAAGCGCGCCTTGAACCAATCGCGCGTGACGATCATGTAAATCGGACGCCCGGCGAGGTTGTGACCGGGCTTGACGAAGAAGTCCGACGGTCCGAACTCGAGCCCGACGTTGACGTGATCGGCGAGCGCCTGGGTGCGCTGTCCGCTCGTGATCTGCGAGGCGTACTTGTCGACGCCGCGAATCCACGCGTACCAGGGGTTCGACCGCTCGTCGGGACTAAACGCCAGGTTGCGCGTAAGGAAGCCCAGCGCCATCGGTGCGCTGTTCGTGTCGTGGTAGCACACGATCGACCGCTCGTTTCCGTCGAGCGAGGACAGACCCTCCGTCGGGTTGTCCGGGTCGGTGTCGCTCAACAGGGCGGCGGCGCCCGATTGGAACGCAAACAGCAATTCGCGCGCCTCGATATCGTTGCCAAGCTCGACGATCTTGGCGTCGTCGGTATCGCCGAACAGGTCCGCGGTCACGCCGTAGAAATCCGACCGGTCCTCGAGACACGCAACCAAAGCGTCTTTGTAGGTCTCGGGAACGATGAGGTCGACGTTTCCGGCGAGGACGGCGTCGGGCGTGTTCTGTTGCTTGAACGCCACCTTCAACGCCGACGCCACTGCGGCGGAAATGTACCCGGCAGTTTGCGCGGTGTTGATTTCCTCAACATCACCAAACGACATGGTGCGCTGTCCGTTCAAAGTGTTCGACGCTTTGTCGACCAGATAGATCGTGAGCCCGAAGCCCTTTTTGCTGCCCGCCGGCGGCGCGAGTAGGATAGTGATCTTGATGTCAGAATCGTGAGTTGCAGACATTTTAGTTTACCTCGACGTCAATGTTCGTGGTGAGCGTTTCAGAATCGTCCTCGTATCGCTCGAGGTCCGTTGCAATTGTGGCAGACTTGGCGGCGACCTCATCGACCGGGTCCGTCTCGAGTTCGTACCGAATGTCAAAGTCACGGGCGCACCGCGGTTCGTGTTCGGTCTCGAGCATTGCCGACACGTTAGCGGTGCCGCCGCTTCGCATGATCACGAGGTTGTTGTCGCGCAGAAACCGTTGAACGTGCGCCATCGACAGCGACGCACCGGCGAGCGCGAGCCAATCGTCGCAACCCTCGCCGAAGCCCTGAATCGAAATCATGCCCTCGCGAATCCCGCGAATATGCTCGGTCGGCGTGCCGTCGGCTTTGGTCTCGTGGATGCGCTCGTCGGCGCCGACCGGCGTGTCGCTCGCGTTGATCTTGACGGTCAAGTAAGGGTGTGTCGGGCGCGGGTCGTTGTTGTCCGACTTGATGATATGCCTGTCGGACAGCGAGGCGGCGAGTTTCAACCAGCCGTGAACGGTCTTGTAAATTTCGTTTTTGATCGACATATCAACCCACCTTCCGCACGGCGAACGAAGCGTTTTTGACGTCGACGGTTTTCGCGCCGGCGTCGGTCGAGGACACACGCAACTGCAACGCGTCGCCTGCGACCAGGTCGACCAGTTGCTCGGCGTTCGCCTGAAACCGATCCACTGCCGGGCCGTGTTGCACCGACGAGGCGAGGTCGAGCGGCGCACCGTTTTTGAGAACCTCAAACGTGAACAGAGCGCCGGTGTCGTTGGTGACATACTCGACGCTAAACGACAGGCGGTAGACGCCGGCGACGTCGACGGTGATCGTGTCCGTCGCCGGGTCCAGCGTGACACCCTTGTTCGACATCTCGCCGACGAACTGGTCGAGCACAACCGGCGCCGAACTGTCGACCGACTGCGAGCCGGCGGTGTCGGTTGCGTACAGACCGCCGTAAACGCCGTGCACCGTCACCAGCAAATCCCGCAAATCCTGCGGGGTGATTCCGCCGACGGTGTTGTCGGCGAGCGCGTCGAGCAGTTCGGCGGTTGTCTTTGCCTCGTCGGCCATCACTGAAACCCGGCGGAAAATCCAAACGAAAAGGCGGTCGGCTTATGCGTGCCGAGCCGCTTCAAAAAAATCTTCTTGTGAGCAATGCAGAACGTGTGCGCTTCAATGCTCGTGACCGCATACAACTCGGCGTCGCCGTCGATGTCGATGTAGGTCACGAGGTCGGGCACCGTCTGGTTGCGCTCGTCGCCGACGCGTACGTCGTCTTTGGTGTACCCTTTGAGCGTCACGCCGATACGGTCGCCCTCGGGCAACCGCTGCAACTCGTAGCCGCCGACGGGTTGAATCGCCATATCAACGACGACAACCGACTCGGCGCCGGGTTGCCACGCGCCGAACTCGACGCGCTTGCCCGCCGCTCGTCGGCGTATCGTGGTTGGTTTCGTTCCGGCGATCATAGTCCGTGCACCTGGTAGCCAATTGAGTTGACGAGTTGCCCGGTGTCGATTAGCGGGCTCGTGCCCTTCTTTCCGTCGACCGTCTTTTTGCGAATCGTCGAGGCGGCGAGCGGCTTTAGTTTCGACGAGCCCATGCGTTCTTTTACGAGCGCCGCGGCTTCCTCGCCGAGCAATTTGAACGCGCGGTCAATGGACATTTTACCGTCGATCACGTTCCCGATTAGCTTTGCCGACATACTCGACAGGTGTTGCTTTTTGTCCGACATCGTCGCGCGCAAAAACGACCGCTCGGGAATCACGATCTTGTGCGGCTTTGTGACGCCGGTCGCTTTGCTCGAACCCTTCGGCAGAAACCGAACGCCCGACGAGGTCATCACGTAAGGCGTGCCGCCGGGGTGGTCGATTTCTGCACCGTACTCGTGAACCGCGGCCAGTCTCGCGATGTTGATGCCGCTACTGCCGTCGTCGTCTTTGTGCGGGTCGTTCTGCTCGGAGTGTACACCGACAGTCACGTACACGCCGTCGATATCCCCGAAGGTCTCGACGAGATGGTCGTACCCGCTGTCGTTGTCGACGACCTTATTCTTGCGCATTTAGCCACAACTCGAACGACGAAAGGTGATTGTGCAGATACTCGCGGTGCTCGGAGAGTTTCGAGCCCTCGAACTTGTCGCCCGACAGCGCCTCGATTTCGGCGACGACCGTGCGGATCGAAACCTCGTCGCCCTTGCCCGACCACGGCAGCGCGTTGACCTGGTCGACGATCGTCATTTCGTCGGACGTGTCGGCAGTCTCCGACGGCTCGTCGCCCTCGACTACCTCGTCGCCCTCGACAGAATCCGCCGCCTCGTCGTCGCTCGCAGCCGCTTCGCTGTCCGTCGGCTCGACGCCGTTGGTTGCGCGTTCGACGATCTCCGACGTCGTAGCGTCGACCTCGTCGGCTTTGGGCTCGTCGCCGACTGCGTCGCGTTCGACCTCGGGCTCGTCGCAGAACTCGACCTTGCCCGCGCCGATCAGCGCCAATGATGCGAAATAGGGGTACTGCGTGGTGTAGCCGAGCCGGCGTTCCTCGCCGCCGATACGCACGTCGTGCTTGATGGTTTTGATCCAACGCATAATCACAACTCCAAACCGGAGCCGATCACGTACGGCGTACCGATCAAAGACTGTCGCATAGCGAGATGTTGCGCGCCGTACGACGTGGATAACAACACCGCTTCCTCGACGGTGCGAGCCGGAACCGACTCATACGAAAACGAGACATCGCCGGTCGAGATCGACGAGATCCCGCCGGCGCCCGCGCCGCCCGCCGCCGCCTGTTGCTTTGCACGTTGCTCGAGCTTGAGCATGTGCGCCGCGAGAAACACAACGCCCTCGGCGTGCCGCTTGCCCCATGCCTTGCGGCTGCACGCCTTCGCGGCGAGCCCGATAAAGGTGTTGACCTTTTCGTCGGACTCGCCAGCGAATTCGGTCGCAAGCGTATTTTTTAGCAGGTCGGCGGACGACATCGGTCGAGCCCTCGTTATCCGTCAGTAGCGGCGGCGCGCATTTCCTTTTGCTCGTCGAGCGCCTGGTCGCGGCTTCGCAAGTCGCGCAAGTCGCGCTCGAGCTGCTGAATCCGCTTGCCCATCGCGGTCTGGTCAAACGGGTTGTCCTCGTCTTTGATGCGCTTGGACTTGGCGGACAACTCGCGAATGTAGCGGCGGTCGGCGGGCGCTCGCAGAATCTCGAGGTCGCGCTGTTCGCCGTGGAACTTCGGGCGAAGGCGCCGTTCCTGAATCCGCTTTTGAATGCGGTCGTCGTCTTTGACCGCCGCCCAGGCTCGAAGCGTCACGCGGTTGTTGCCCGGCACGACGAGGGCTTCGTCGATCTTGGTCCCCGCGTCATCGTAGACGGGCCAGTGCATAGGGTAGGCAAGTTCGGAAAACACTTCAACGTAGGATGATTCGGCCATCGGTACGGTCCTCGTAGGTACGGGGTTGGTTGTTGGTCAAAAGCCGGGCGCCGAATGACGCCCGGCTTTCATGTCTAGCGACTCGATTGGGGTTACTGCGGCAGTTCGCCGATCACCATCTCGAGCGGGCGGTCGCTGGCCATGCCGCCGCTTTTCGCGTGGCAGTTGGTAAGCACCGCGAGGTTGCGCCTCTGCGGCGCAAGTTGGGTGAACTCGCGAGCGAGCTTGTGCTCGATGATCTGCGAGTCGTTGCGGTACACGACGACGAGATCCTCGCCGTTCGGACCCGCGCCGGCGAGTTCGCGCATCGGCACGACCTCTTTGATGAACGGCGACGCGGCCAAGAAGTCTTGCAAAATCTTGGTGTCGGTGCCGTCACCGATCCGGCGACTCGCGATATGCGCGTACTGCGTCGGCGGAAGCCCGACGGTGTCCGGGTCGCCGATCGTCTCGGTCAGCGTGAAAATGCTGTTCACGAGATCGTGGAACATATCGAGGATGTCTTGCGCGGCGGTCGCTTCCTCGATCTTGTACGGCAGCAAACGCCGGGGAATGTACGGATAGTTGACGAGCCCGAACAACTGCGTTTCGGGGTCGCCGAAAAACATGATGTCGTTGAACTTCTGCTCGGTCACGAGCCGGGCGGCGCGAGCGCGCTTGCCCTGCAAGTCCATCCCGACGGCTTTCGATTTCTCGATCTCGTCGATGTTGTACTGATACGCGACGCCGAACGTTCGCAAGTTGAACGTTTCTTTGCGCGTCGCGATGTCGACGAGCGGCAGATCCTCGGCGAAGTCCGCGATGAACTGCGCGATGCCGATCGGCTCGTACATGCGGTGCTCGTAGTTCTCCGCCCATGCGGCAACCGACGTGTCTTGCGGCAGGTACAGGAACCCGTTGCGCGGCGGGATCTGGTCGAGCAAAACTTCCTCACGAATGTCCGTGAGTTGGTTTTCAAACCAGACGCCGGTTTGCGGGTCGAGCAAGTTATCAAGTCTCCAACGTGGCATTTTCTTACCTCAAGTTTACAAAACAGGTTGCCGGGCTCGGGACCTACCCGACGCGCCGGTGCGTGTGATTAGCGCAGTTCGACCGCTGCAAGCGTCATAGAATCGACGTCGATCCAGCGGGCAACCGGCAGCGGAACGCAACCGGCGTTCCACGACGAGCGGAACCCGCCCAGGTCGTCGAGCGAGCCGTTCGCCGACAGACGAACGTAGACGGTGTCGCCCTTGCTCGCCTGGTCCTCGGTGCCGACCCAGATGCCGCCCTTTTTGAGAACCGACATTGGTCGGTTCGGGCGGTACTTGGCTTCGCGCTCGTCTTTGAGTTTCTCCTGGGTCGCGCTCGTGATCGTGACGCCCGACAGCAACTCGCGAATGTCGTCGCCTGCGACAGCGACAGACGCGTCGAGTTGCGCGGCGCCGGGCGCGTTGACGCTGGTCACGCGGAAATCTGCAAAGCCGGCGGTCTCCGATTCAAACACAACCTTGTCGTTTGCAGCGTCGGCGGTCGCCGTGACCAGGTCGCTTGCAAAGGACGCGGCCAGTCCGTTGACGACATCGTCAACGCTCGCAGTCGCGGCGTCGTAGGTTGCTTGGACGACTTCGCCGTTGACCTCGAGCATGACGCTGTATCGACCGTCGGGCGAGTTCGTAACGGCGGCCTCGACCTGTCGAGCGGTGAGGCTCGACGCGGCAGCGAGGAACGCTTGACGCGAGCCGAGCGCACCATCCTCGAGAACCGCGTGACCGAACGGGACCGCGTCGGCGGTGTCGTTCGTTTGCGTCGACGTGATCGCCAGGTGTCCGGGCACGTCCTGCGTTTCGACGATCGTGAACCCTTGCCCGCCGTTGCGTGCCGTCACCGTGACCTTATCGGCGGCGACGTCGGCTTCGGCGACCAGGATTCCCGACACGAGCGGCTCGGCGTTGATCGCAGCGGCGAGGGCGACGGCGAGTTCATCGGCGTCGGGCGCGGCGTCGGTCGTCACCGAAATCGGCACGCTGTCGATCTCGATCTCGTAGGTCGTCTCGGCGAGCGCGCCGCCGACGGCGATCTCGTTGATCTGTTTTTGTCGAGGGTTGTCGTTGATGCGCGATACGATGTCGGTCGACTTCACCGACTGGTACAACATGCCCGGAAGGGCGGCGACTGCTTTTCCGCGGTAGCGTAGTTGCGGCATTTTATTACTCCAAAAGTTCGAGTCGAAAGGATCTACGAATGCGAGCGGCGCACCGACCAGGCGCGCCGCTCGTCACGTCAACGGGAACGAACTACGTTCGTCAGCGCCTCGGCGAGTTCCATCACCGCGGCGTCGGGCTGTCCGCCGCGTCGCGAGTCACCACGACGCCCGCCTCGACCGCCGCCCGATCCGCCGGTCAAGCTATCGAGGTACGAGGATTGCGCGCGCGCCTCGCCGTCGCCTCGACGAGTGCCGCCGTCTTGGCGGTTGCTAGTGACAGCGCGCGAGGCGTTGTCGTACGAGTCGTCGCGCTCGCCGTACTTTTCGCGAATGATCTCGAGCGAGCCGTCGAGCATTTCTTCGCTGGCGTCGGCGCGAGTCTTGCCGGTGAACGCCTCGACGATCGCCCGCTTCAACTCGCCGTTTTTCTTTTTCTTGATGCCGTCGACGCGCATTCGCTGGGCGAGCCCGACGAGTTCCTGTCGTTCGTTGTAGTAGTCGAGCGCCGTCTGTTCGGCGTCGGCACGGCTGTCGCCTTTCATCTCGTCGTCCTCGTCGCCCTTGCCGGAATCGAGCCCGGCGCCTTCCTCGCCGCCTTCGCCTTCGCCGCCGGCCTCGCCGCCGCCCGGCTCGAGCGAGGCTTTCAGGGCGTCGAGTTGCCCTTGCTTGCCGTCGATCTGCTTTTGGAGTTCGTCGCGTTGCTTCTGCAACTCGTCGACCTCGCTGCGAAACTCGCCGATCTTTTCCTTTGCCGCTTTGAGGGCGTCGGCGAGTTCCGCCTTTTCGCCTTCCATATCTTTGCGGAACTGGTTGATCGCGGTAGCGGTGCCGGCGTCATCGATGTCGATCGTGGTGTAGTCGTCCAATCGTACATGCGGCATAACTCTTACTCCGTTTTTTTTGGGGGAATCGTTGCGGTTTGGGTTGTCGTTCGACGCCGGTTTTCTGCCGGTATCGTCGGGCTCGAATGACTCATACCCGACGAGCTTTGCATCGTCGGAGTCCGCCCGAAGGCGAATCGTTTGCCCGGCGCGCGCCTTGCCAGTCAACGCGCCGTGGTTGTAGTAGCGCCGGATCTGCTCGCGGTCGTAAGGTCCGTAAAAGGGATGCGTGCCCGGCGTTTCGTCGAGTTCGACTTTGTAGCCGGGCGACAACTCGCGGGCGTCGCCGCGGTCGACCGCGTCGATTCCGTCGCGGCGTTTGACCGCCAACGACACCTTGACGTAGCCGCCCTCGGTGACTTCGATTTCATGGCCGAACTCGCCGACCGAGAATTGATGTACGTTGTCCGGGTCGACGGGGATCGGCGGGTGTTCGAGGGTGACAGGCTTTCGCCCGAGCGAGCCGGCGTCACGGCGCAAGGTGTCGGCGGTGACGAGTTCGCGGATCTTGGTGCCGTCGGCGCGCTCGTAGACAAGCACGCCGGGCTTCGCAATAAAGCCCTCGGCGTAGATATACCCTTCCTTTGAGCGGTGCGAGGGTTTCAGGTCGAACCCGCTGTCGTATCGGATCGGCACTTTGTAGGACGTCTCAAGGGTGGTAAGTTGACAGCGTGCGAGCCGGTGAGACGGTACGGCTTGCACCATGCCCGAGGCGTTGCCAGCGCGCTCGGGTCTTTTCGTTGCTCCAACACGTTAACGGTGAATCGACGTTGAACGCTTGTCAAGTAAGCGCCGACGGAAGTTCGCCGCACACGTTCCCCTACATCAAATCTGAAATCATCGGGCGCGCCCAACACCGACAGTTGATCGGCTGTCCTGGTACGCCCTCGCTCGGCGGGTCGGAATACTCGAAAATCTGCTCGCCAAGTAAATCGTGCAAATCACGTACGCGCTCGTCGTCGGCGGTCATCCACATAAACCGCGACACGCCGAGCTCCTGATGTCGCTGCGACGTGAGTTCGCCGTTTAGGCTTCCGATCTGGTCGCGAGCAATCAACTTTGCGCGGGACTGGGCGACGCCTAAACGGTCCTCGATAATGTCCGCAAATTCCTCGTGACGCACGCCGCGCCGAACAGCGTCGACGACCTTGCCCTCGACCTGCCGCAAATACTGCTCGTCGACGTCCTTAATCAGCCGCAAGTTTTTGGACTCGAACGACACGAGCTTTTCTTTAAGCCCGCGGTTTCCCAGCACCGGGTCGATCGCGAGGACTTGCTTGAACGACTTTTTGACCTGTTCGGCGTTGTGCTGCGAGGTCTGTTTACCCGCCCGCTCGACGTCGGTCTTTGCGTGCTCGACCGGGTACTCGCGACCGAATACCAGGCGGGCGCCGTTGATCGCTTGCGTGAACACCTTGGCGTGTTGGTCGGGCGTCGCGTCGGCGCGCCCGAGTTCGCGGGCACGCTCGTCGAGTTCGGGCCCGATCCGTGAAAGCACCGGGTCGATCCGTCGCATCACGAGCGCGTGCAGTTTGTCGAGGCGCCGGTGTAGGGCTCGACGGTAGTCGCGTTCGACACCGTCGGGGAACTGGACCTTTAAGCGTTCCTCGCGCGATGTCGCGTCGGCGCGGGTAAGAAAAGGCGGCGGGAATATCAGGCGTGCAAGCGACGCTTTGGGCGCGTCGCCCGGTTTGGTCGGGTGTGCATCGTGTCGGTGAACGGGACAACTCATAGGGCAGATCGTAGGCGGGCGGTTTGCGGGCGTCAATCGAACATATTGGCTTGACCGGTCTCGGCCTCGCGCTCGCGTCGCTTCTTTGCAGCTTTGTAGACCTCGACCGCCTGGTCGCCGTGTTCGCGCCACCATGCAACCCGGCAACGCCCCACTTGATCGCGTTCTCGGCGTACGTGCCGTCGAGCGGTTTCATGGCGACGACGACCGGTTCGATCGCCGGCTTTAGTTCGGTGTGATAGCCGTCGAACTTGGCAGCGATATCGGTCGCCGGCG
>Ga0306901_1000293_pt1 | contig 23834 bp, 19 predicted proteins | sample AntRauMFilla3767_FD_190431 | JGI IMG/M metagenome (GOLD analysis project Ga0306901, IMG submission 190431) | Saline lake microbial communities from Rauer Islands, Antarctica - Metagenome Filla 3 #767 (v2) (version 2) | ecosystem: Environmental > Aquatic > Non-marine Saline and Alkaline > Saline ... | reverse complement strand
CCCATATTGATGGCCCACTCGCTTGCAAATGCTGCTTGGCTAATCTTGGTGAATTCCAGCAGAAACCGTCCTCCGAACAGCAGTATTAAAAAGATGCCAAACATAGCGCCTTCTGGTGGTTTGTTTTTATAGTGCTTGTACATCATCCACAACAAACCAAAAATAGCAATGTAAAGAAGGGATTCATATAGCATAGTCGGATGACGGGGAAGGCCCGGATTTGCTACATACGCCTGTGGAAAAATAACGCCCCAGGGCAGATCCGTTGGTTTTCCTACAATTTCGGAGTTGATAAAATTTCCAAACCGAATAAACGCCCCGCCGCTGGCCACTACAACCACTACCCGGTCGGCCAGCCACAAAAAGCTCATCTCGCTATATTTTTTAGCATATAAATACATGGCTAATACAATGCCGATGGCCGCACCGTGACTTGCCAGTCCGCCCTGCCAGACGGCAAGAATTTGGCCCGGATTACGCAGGTAATAACCCAGATCGTAGAAGATAATGTGCCCGAGCCGTGCCCCGATAACGGTGGCAATAAGCACGTAGAAAAGCAGCACATCCAGATCTTCCTGCGTAAGGGAAGCATGCCTGTACATTTGGAACATCACGTAATAGCCAAAAAGAAATGCCCCGGCAAATAGCATGCCGTACCACCGCGGTTGAATGGGACCAATTTGCTGAATGAGCGTGCTGTCAAGGGCGATAAATAATAGCTGGCAGCCGATGATGGCTCCAAGCGATAATACCCAGACTTTCCAGGTTGCCGGTGCGGGCGGTTCATGATTACCGGATGTCGATTTGGGCTCTGGTGCAAGCTTGGAATAGCCGAAATATATTATGGCGATGGCCGCTACCACCCCTAATATGGAAATAGGAAAAGGCAACGTTATAGTGCCGATGTCAATCATGATAGGGTCGGCGTTCCAGACGATGTAATCGCTTGATTGCATATAATAGGATTTAACTTTTGACATTATATTATAACCACAGAGTATGTTGAGGAACGCAGAGGATTTATGATAACTCCATTTTTTATTTTTAGACTCTGCGAAACTCTGTGTTCTCTGCGGTTCATTTAGTGTATTTCGTAGGTGGTTTTGCCGTGGCTGTCGCGCAGCTCAATACCTTGGTCAGCAAGGCGATCCCGAATCTCATCGGCCAGGGCAAACTGTTTGTCGCGGCGCGCCTTGTTGCGCATATCCACCAGGATATCAATAAGGTCATCTGTGCGATCGTCGGTTGAATCAGGCTGCGTTTCTCCTTCCGGCCAAATGCCCAGCACGTCGTCGGCGATATCTTTGATGAAGGAATGCAGCGCATCAATATTTTCAGGTGTTTTTCCGTTGTTTATCTGTTTTTTCATTTCCTTCAGCTTTTCAAACAAGACCGCAATAGCCTGAGCGGTATTAAAATCGTCATTGAGCTTGGCTTCAATGGTTGATTTGAGCTCTTCTACATTCACTTTGCTGCCGGAGCCGGGATTGGCGGTTTCAATCAGTCGGAATATAGATTGCAGATTTTGTAATCCATTTTCGGCGCTTTCGAGCGCACTTTCGGAGAAGTCGGTGGTGCTGCGGTAGTGGCTCTGCAGTAGAAAAAATCGAATGACTTGCGGATCCCATTTGCGGCTGAGCATGTCATGATCACCCCGAAAAAATTCATCCAGCGAAATGGCGTTACCCAGCGATTTGCCCATTTTTTTGCCTTCCAGCGTTACCATATTGTTATGCATCCAGTAGTTGGCAAATGGCTGCTCAAAAGCGCATTCACTTTGGGCTATTTCACATTCGTGGTGCGGGAATTGATTGTCGAGCCCGCCGCCGTGAATATCAAAATGTTCGCCCAGGTATTTGGTGGACATCGCCGAACATTCAACATGCCAGCCGGGGTAGCCTTGTCCCCAGGGAGAGGGCCACTTCATAATGTGGCCGTCATCGGCGCGTTTCCAGAGCGCAAAATCTTCGGGCGCTTTTTTGTCGCTTGCCGTGTTGATGCGCGTTCCGCTTTGCTGGTCTTCAATATCGCGGCCGCTCAGTTTGCCGTAATTTTCATCTGAGGAGACATCAAAATAGACGTTTCCGTCCACCTCGTAGGCGTGGTCGTTTTCCAGCAGGTTTTCAACCATTTGAATTTGCTCGATGATGTGGCCGGCCGCGCGCGGGGAAATATCGGGACGCTTCACCCCCAGTTTATCCATGTCTCGAAAATAGTTGTAAGTGTACTTTTCGGCGATTTCCATGGGCTCCATCTTTTCCACCTCGGCCTGTTTTTCCAGCTTATCTTCGCCCTGGTCGGCATCATCAGTAAGGTGGCCTACATCGGTGATGTTTTGTACATACCGTACGTCAAACCCCAGATAGCGCAGATAGCGAATCACCACATCAAAAGAAACGTAGCTTTTAGCGTGACCCAGATGAGAGTCGCCGTAGACGGTGGGGCCGCACACATAAATGCCGATGAATCCTTCATTGATGGGTTCAAATTTTTCCTTTTCGCGGCTCAGGGTGTTATAAATATGAAGGTCTTTCATCAATACAATTAGCGGTTTGAATTACAATCAATGTAAGCAAAGGGCAAAGATACGATGCTGGTATCAAAATTAATAGTATGAAACCAAGGTCACGCACCGGAGGTACGTGACCAGAATAGATGATAGGAGATACGTGACCAGATAATTATTAAATCTCGTTCGGTACCTCTGGTGCGGACCGAGAGGTTCGGGGTTAAAAATAATGTAAGGATTTCTTCCGGTGGTTGCCTTACGAATAAACAAAAATTGACAGGTGGTGTTTTGCAGGTGTTGATCTGGTAATCTCTTTAGTAGGTGCAGCCCACTTTATAAGTGGACCGCACCGAATTGCGGCTTGATGGAGTCCATTTGAAACTAAAGGCCATGCACCGGAGGTACGTGACCAGCTTATATCAATCTATCTCGTTCCGTACCTCTGGTGCGGAACGAGGTTGGTTTCTTAAGAAGATAATCTGTAAGGATCTCTTTCGGTGGTTGTCTTATAGATAAACAATCAAATAACAAATGGGACGAAGCAGATATAAAATATACGAAGAAGAGTATCCCTACTTTATCACCTCATCCATAGTTGGAGGATATCCTATCTTTTCCATGCCGGAAGCGGCGCAAATTGTATTAGATGGGTTGATTTTCTTGCAAAATGAGCGGGATGTACAAATAAATGCGTATGTAGTTATGGAAAATCATATTCATTTTATTGCTTTGGGAGATGATCTTGCGGGAAAGATCGGACTGTTTAAGTCATATACAGCCAGACAAATCATTGATATGCTGAGCAAGCAAGGTAGAAACCGAATTTTGAGCAGCCTGAAGCTGAATAAACTTAAAAGTCATGTTAAGTGTGATTATCAGCTTTGGCAGGAGGGGTTCCATCCCAAGCAGATAGTAGGTGATAAAATGATGATGCAGAAAATCGAATATATTCACCAAAATCCAGTGAAAAGAGGATATGTGGATGAACCGGAAGTATGGCGATATTCATCGGCCCGTAGTTATGCCGGTATTAAAGGATTGATTCCAATTACTTGCTATAAACGGTAAAGCAATTGGTATCGTACCGGAAAGATGTGGTCAGTTAAGGTCACGCACCGGAGGCACGTGACCAGAATAGATGATAGGAAAATTGCTCATGCACCGGAGGTACGTGATCAGATTACTAACCTCCATACTACACCATACAATCTCGTGTCGCATCTCTGGTGCGGAACGTACGTTTTTCACTGGTTGGCCGTCGTATCAGCCCGAGCGGTATCTACGGAAGTGGAATCAGGCGTTGCGACTGTAGTATCTTGTTTAGCTTCTTCTTTATCACGACCGAAAAAGCCTTTCAGCGTATTCTTTGCTTTATCTTTCAGTGATTTTTCAACCATGGGTTTGATGATGGTTTGATCGGGCTGAATTTTAGGATTGCCATACGTACCGGTGACGCGCAGCGGAACCATGATAGTGCCATTATCGCGGGTTAGCGCATCGGCGGCCCGACCGGTGATGACCGAGGCGATGGTGTTTTTGAACCGGCTTGGCAGCAGCAGTGCAATGCTAAAATCAACCTTGTCGGTTTCCAGATTCTGCGTCCCGTTCAGCTCCAGTCCAATATCATCGCTGGTGAGCGAGAGGTTATTTATGGTTAAAATATTGTCATCAACCGACAAGCTGCTATTCCACTTGTCCAGCGCTACGTTACTCAAAGCGTTTATTTTGGTATATGATATCAGTTTTTCCTGCAGGGGATGATCTTCAACCCGGGCTTTGCTCATCCCAAAAGTGCCGTCAAAAATGGTGGTGGCAATAAGCGGCTCCAGATCGGGCGTTATTTTTGTTGTGTAATCAACGCTGCTGCTAAAGGTGCCGCTTATAAATTGATGAAACCTACTGTCTTGACCTAAAATGGGGTAATCCTCGAAAAAAGATTCCAAACGAAGACTGTCAAGCACGCCTTTAAAATTAAAAGTTGATGGCTGGCCCGTTGGAATTTGCCAGCGCATGGTGCCGCTCGCTTTGCCTTCAAAAAGTTCAACGCTGGCTTCACTCATGTTAATTTGTTCAGGCGTTGTTGAAGCCCGTGCTTTCAGGTTACGCATGTCAACGCCAAAAACGGTCATCCGCCCAATTTCGGCCTGAACGGAGCTGTTTAAATCAGGCAATTCAAGAATAAAGCTGGTGGTATCACTCCAGTCCACAAGCTCATCAACATTGAGGTTCTTGCTGGAAAATTGGCCGGTTAATTTTGGAGTGACGCTCCGTTTGGATTCCTTTTGGAGGTAGGCCATATAGTTCTGGAGGGCGCCGCTCACATCAACATCGGATGAACCGAGCATGAACGTTAATTCACTGAGCGATGCCTGTTGCGGACTGAGATTAAAGCGGCCGGTTAGATTTTTTATCGGTTGAGATAACGCCTCTCCATTCATATTCCCATTTTGAATGGATAATACACCGCTCAAATTCAGAGAAGCGGGTGCACTAGGGGGACCGCTTATCGTGAGATCAAAATCAGCATCGCCGCTCAAATCGGTAACATTCGGTTCAAGCGAGTAATAATTTCTTATTTCACCGAGTTTTGCATTGCCCTTCGTTTTCAAATTGACCGTTCGGTTTTCGCTGAGGTAGTTGTTAATCACCCCGGAGGCCTGCACATTATTTTCACCGCTGGCAAAGCTTCCCGTGTTGATGGTCATGCGCGGGCCGTTTAGTACCGCTTCGAAAGTTATGTCACGAAGCGATTCGTCAAATTCGTAATAGTCAATCTGTCCGTTATCAAGGGTAATGGTACCGCTTTTTACAGCGCGTTCAATAGGGTCGGCTTTTCCGTCGAGCGTAGCCTGTGCGTTCAGCATGCCAGCCAGCTGCAGGGTGTCTTCATCAAGGGGATAAAAATCTTTTAGCGTGGCGAGGTTGAACTGCAAACTGGTGTTCATATTGTTGATGCGGCGGCTGGTTTCATCGAGTAGGTTTTCAATTCGTCCGCTGGCGCTGAGGGAATTTTGTGCAGCTTGCAGACGCAAACTTTCGATGGTAAGCAAGTCTTGAGAGCCCGACGCATTCACGTTAATATTGGTGATGGGTTTGGGCACGCCTTTATACTGCATCATTCCGTTTGAAAGCATCGCTTTGCCGTTGAATGCGGCTTTTTTGGGTTGATCAAGCCGCCCTTCTGCGTTGGCATTGACGTTGAGCTGACCCGCCATTTGCTGGATGCCCAACTGCGATATATCATAAAATTTATTTACCGTGGAGAGGTCGGCATCGGCATTGAAATCAAGGTCAAAAGTGGCGTTGTCTTCCAGCGGTTCATTGATGTTGCCGGAGGCAGACAGGCTATTTTCACCGGCCACGGCATTGAGTTCACCTATAGTGATGAGCTTGTCGGTAGCCTGCGCAGAAATTTGAATATTGCGAATGGGCTGCGGCAGCTCCGGGTCTTTGAGGGAACCGTTTTCAACGTTGATGGCAATATCAAAGCTCGGGGTTGATTCATCCGTTATGGCGCCGTTTACTGTGCCGCCGAGGTCGAGGGATCCTTCCGTTTCAAGTTGGGTAGTATATTCATTTTCGGGCAGCAGCTGCAGCAGGTCGCCGAAATTATCGGTTACTGAGCTGAACTGTAAATCTACGGTAAAAGCTTCACTCCAATTGCTGAGCGAACCGTTCAAATCCATTTCGAGTCCGCGAATAGCAAAGGTGCCTTCATTTAGTTTCAGTACTTCCCGGTTAGGATAAAGAACCGATTCCTGGGTAAGGGAAAGCGGCAGATTACTGAAGTAGGTTAGGCTGTCAACCGTGGCAGAAACCCCGCCGATTTCTACATCAATAGTTGTGACGATAGAGTCGGCGTAGCTGAGAGAAAGATCGCCGTCAAAATCATTAAGCTGGGCAGTAGTTCCGGAGGTGAAATCGTTATATCCAAAGCGGCCGTTGCTGATCTCAAAATAGGGAATATTAACGTTGTAGCCGCCCGATTGAGCCGTGTCGATTTCGGATTCTTCGAACAAAAAATCAAGGTTGGTGGTGCTGTCTTCATACACTTTATAGGTAAACTGCGGTTCATTTAAAACGAGTTCGGTAACATTTACCTGATCGCTAAAAATGAACGGAAGCATTTCAACGCCCGCCACCATTTGATCGAGGGAAAACAGCGTATCGGAGTCGGTGGTGCCGGCAATATGCATATTATCAATCTCGATTCCCGGGTGCGGAAAGGTGGTAAAAAATGAGAGGGATATATGTTCAACCTGCACCGGCTGCCCTGTGGCCTCAGTCAGGTGGGGCAGCACGGTATCTTTGAGTCGCTGGTCGGTAAAGTAAAGGTTCAGCCCAATAAAAAGGATAAGTAGAAATACAAAGAAGCCGGCTACAATTTTTCCGAATGTTTTCATGCGCAATATTTAAGCGTTTGTTTTTGTGATTGGTAAGGTACCCATGTAGGGAAATTAAAATCAATTTATTCTTTTAAGTTCCTTATGTTATTTTTGATTCGATTTGAGCCAAGAAATTTGTGGGGCTTTGTAAAACCTACCATGTCATCCTGAATTTAGTTCAGGATCTTGGTCTTAAAAACTAAAACAATATTTGAGATTCTGAAACGAGTTCAGAATGACACAATAGGTTAGTTTTACAAAAGTCCCTTTTGTAAAGTAATATATCAGTATAGTTCTAAGGGGCATGAAACATCAATCACTCAAATTTAAACAGCGGCGTCAGGGCCTGGTTGATAAGCTACGGAAAAAAGGCATCAAAAATGAGCGCGTGCTCGATGCCATCAATCATGTACCTCGGCATGTGTTTATTGATACCGCACTTGAAGATCGGGCCTACAAAGACAGCGCGCTGCCTATTGGGATGGGTCAAACGATTTCACAGCCGTACACGGTAGCGCGGCAAACGGAGCTGCTGGAGGTATTTCCCGGCGAAAAAGTGTTGGAAATCGGCACCGGTTCGGGTTATCAGGCCGCGATATTATCGGAGTTGGGAGCAAAGGTGTACAGCGTGGAACGCCACAAAAAACTGTATGAAAAAGCGCAGGATGTGCTTCGCGAACTGGGATATTCCATTCAGATGAAACTGGGCGATGGAACGCTGGGATGGTCGGCCTACGGCCCGTATGATGCTATTGTGGTTACAGCCGGTGCCCCGGTGCTGCCCGAAGATCTGGTTCAACAGCTTAATGTAAACGGACGATTGGTGGTGCCGGTGGGCAACGATAAAAAGCAGGAGATGATTCGCGTGCTTAAGGTTCGGGAAAATGAATTTGAGCAGGAGCGTTACCGCGATTTTAAGTTCGTGCCGCTGGTGGGCGAAAAGGGATGGAAAGACAGTAAGCAATGAGCAGTTAGCAGGAGGCAGTTCATCTTGTTTCGTACCTCCGGTGCGAAACACAGTGCTATTTTTTTGTGCCAGGAGCAATTTTGAAATTTCAACTCTTCATTTATTTGCCGCAATTGAATAAAAAGACCCAGACGGAAAACCAACACACCACTTCCTGGAAAGAAGCTCCATTTCTTGCTTTAAAGGGTTTCCTCATGGGTTCGGCCGATATTGTGCCCGGGGTGAGCGGCGGCACGATGGCCCTGATTGTGGGTATTTACAACCGGCTTATTCATGCCATCAGTAGTTTCGATCTGCACTTCGTAAAGCGGTTGGTCACCTTTCGCTGGGGTAAGGCATTTGCCAACGTGCAGTGGAAGTTTTTAGGTATTTTGCTGACCGGCATGTTTTGTGCCGTCCTGTTTTTTACCAAAATCGTGCCGTTGCAAGTGTATATGTTTACCCATCCCGAGCTGGTGTTTGGCATATTCTTTGGGCTGATTGTAGGCTCTATTTATATTTTGGTAAAAGCCATTGATGATTTTGGCTGGATGCACGGACTGTATATACTGGCTGGCATTGCCATTGGATTGTGGGTGGTAACGCGCGTGCCGGCGGAGACGCCTGAATCACCCCTGTTTATTTTTCTAAGCGGCTCCATTGCCATCTGCGCCATGGTACTGCCCGGTATTTCCGGATCATATATTTTACTCATCCTGCGCAAGTATGATTTTATTTTGACTCAACTGGGCAAGCTCGGCACCGTTGATACGGTGAGTGCGCTTTGGGTGCTTGCGCCTTTTGTGCTCGGCGCGGTAGTGGGGTTGATGTTGTTTACCCGCTTGCTTTCATGGCTGCTTGATCATTATTACGGCCCCACGCTGGCCGTGTTGATTGGTTTTTTAATTGGATCGCTCTACGTGATTTGGCCCTACCAGAATCGCAGTTATGAGCAGCACGTGAGATCAACGGAAGTGGTGGAATACAACAGCGAAAGAGCGCGCGTATTACGTGAAAGAATTGCTGTGCCCAAGCGACCCGAATATGAGCGATTGGGAGATGTCATCAACCCGGATGCATCATTTAACGGACTGAAGCAAGTGGAAATTGAAGAGGTGAGCCAAAAGCTGGTAAAATCAGATCCGTATGTTCCGTATATTACAATCGAGGGCGCGCATACCGCTCACTTTTGGAGTGGTCTTGGCGGAATGATGCTGGGACTGGTACTTGTAGCAGGATTGGATCTGTTACGGAAAGAAAAAAGTGATGCGGAAACAATATAGTTTATTTGCGGTTTGAGGCAATGCAGATTGGGTGGGTTAAGCAAGGCTTCAAAATAAATTTAGGCCTTTGTATTAATGGGAAGAAAAGATATTTTAAATGATCATTTTACTTTCAATATGTATTCATGCCTGAGTTAATAACGGTTCAAGAATTAGTGAGCATGGGGTTGCCGCCTATCATTATTTATGCGGCTCCGGTGTTGTTTGCGCTTGTTTTTATTGAGTGGGGCATCAGTGCCTGGCAAAATAAGGGCCGGTATGAAACCAAAGATTTCTGGGCATCTACGGCCATTGGCATTGGCAATGTTGTGGTGAGCTCCATCACCAAACTGAGCATTTTTGGGCTGATTCTGTTCTTTTATAATATGATGCCTTGGCGTATTCCTTACACCTGGTGGTCGTTCCCGCTCTGTTTTATTTTCCTTGATTTCTGCCGGTACTGGGCGCATCGCATTGCCCATGAGCAGCGTATTTGGTGGGCCACGCACGTTCCGCATCATTCCTCGGAGCAGTACAATTTTTCGGTTTCTTTTCGGCTTTCTTGGGTGCAGGGCTTTAAGGTTTTGTTCTTTCTGCCGGTGGCCATGGCGGGCTTTCATCCGGTGGTGTTCTTTATTTGTCACCAGATTGCCGTGCTTTACCAGTTCTGGATTCACACGGAAATGATTGACAAGCTGCCCCGACCTATTGAGTATATTTTTACCACGCCCTCGCACCATCGTGTGCATCATGCCAAAGACGATCATTACTTGGATAGAAATTACGGTTCCACCCTTATCATCTGGGATCGCATGTTCGGCACTTTCCAGCCCGAACTCGATACGCCCAATTACGGTATCACCAAACCACCCGACTCGTATAATCCGATCTATCTGGTATTCCACGAATTCATAGATATTTGGAAAGATTTAAAAAAAGCCGATGGGTGGAGAGAATACCGGTGGATTTTATTTGCCAGTCCCGCCGAGCAGGCCCGCGCGGTTAAGGAGGATGCGACTTCTTTAGATAAAGAGAAGCTTGTAACTCAAGAGCCGATGCCTGCCGAGGAGTAGATGTGATTGATGAGTTATGAATGATGATTTTGGATTTAAATTCATCATTCAAGTATCATAAATCATCAATACTAAAGGGGTTGTATCTGGAATGGAAACCTTGTAAATTTGCAGCCCTCGTAAAATCATTACCTCAAAAGGGCCCGTAGCTCAGTTGGTCAGAGCAGTCGACTCATAATCGATTGGTCGCAGGTTCAAGTCCTGCCGGGCCCACTTATGATATCCCTTCTCCATTTTTTGCTGATGCAAGAAGTCTTTACATAGAATAGCTGTTGGAATTTGATTGAGCTCTAATGTTGCGAAGCAGTGCTTCGCGGTTCTGCCGAAGGCATCCCTTTGGGAAAGTCCTGCCGGGCCCACTATTGTTTCGCCCTCCGTTTAATTTCTAAAAACGATTAGTCGTCCCGAAGCATCGGGATCGGGCCCACTTTTCCTTTAAATAACAATCAGCAAACTACAAAATTCAAACAGTTGTATCCTATTTGGTTTGTTGATCTTTGGCACGTTACATTTTCTCCTTTACTATTGCCTCACTTCTTTTATTTTAAAGCGAAAGAATCTACAGCGGGTACTAACAACTCATACTTCATGGCATCTCACTTTTTAAAACCTAAGGGAAATGAACTTCATGAAGAGTTGAGAGAATTAAAATTTGCATCATTTAAGTTTAACATTAAAACAGCTAATAATCTGAATGCTTAATAAAAACCGTCTTGAAAATCTGGCAAATGACGTTTGGAAAGGGGCTGAAAAGCTAAGAGGCAAATTTAAGGCCCGCGATTATTCGGCCATCATCTTGCCCATGATTATGCTTCGCCGCATTGAATGCGTTTTGGAGCAAAAAAGGGAAGCCTATTGTAAACAAATTGTTAAACAAGATGCTTCCTTTTCGGAGGAAGCGATTGCTGAATTGCAGGAAGTTGATTCTGACGCGGCAAAGGAGAAGAGGGCAGAACTTAATAGCCGCATTAAACTCTTGGAAGTAAATAAAGGCAAGTTTTACAATGAGTCGAACTGGACGCTTAGAAAGGTTCTTAAGGAAAACGCTCAACAGATTGAGTCAAATTTCCGGGAATTCTTAAACAGTTTCAGTGATAACATTGATGACATCATTGATAACTTTGATTATCGAAACATGGTCACCCGGATGGCCAAGGCGAATCGGTTAGCCAGCATCATACAACTTGTAGCGGAAAAAGACTTTAGCCCCGACCGATTGTCCAATCTTGAGATGGGCTATGTGTATGAGCATCTGCTTCAAAAATTTACCGAAGACGACGCGAATGATACCGGAGAACACTTTACGCCGCGCGAAATCATCCGCATTATGGTCGATTTGATGGAGATTGATTTCGATCCCGAAACGTCAAAAGAAGCCATTTCTATTTACGATCCCGCCAGTGGTACCGGCGGCATGTTGTCTATTGCAAAAGAGCATCTGGTTGAAAAAGTGGAAACCCCAAAAGGCATAGAAAATACCGAAGACCTGGTGCTGCTCAACGGACAAGAAATCCTTCCGCAAAACTATGCCATCTGCAAGGCCGATATGATTATCAAGGGGGGAGGCGGGCAGCAACATAACGCTGGGCAACTCTTTGATTCCCGATATTGAATCAGTATGGGTTGGTGGTATTCCTAAACACTGGGAAAAGAAGAAAATAAAGAGAATGTGTAAGATATTTAGAGGGAAATTTACCCACCGTCCCAGAAATGATCCAAAATACTATGGAGGAGAGTACCCCTTTATCCAGACGGGAAATGTAAGCAACTCTTCAAAATATATTAATGATTACTCCCAAACTTTAAATGAATTAGGGCTTTCAGTGAGTGAAATGTTCCCATCAGGAACATTGACAATGACAATAGCTGCGAACATTGCAGATGTAGCTATTTTAAATTTTGACGCATGTTTCCCAGACAGTGTGGTAGGTTTTAAACCAAATCATAATATGGATGTCGAATATCTGTACTATTTGTTTAAGGCATTAAAACAAGATTTTTTAAGTACAGCTATTGTGACGACGCAAATGAATTTAAATATAGTAAGAATTGGGAGTGTAGAAGGATTTATACCACCAATGGAAGAACAAGAAGAAATTGTCTTAGAAATAAATGTCCTTTTTTCTAAAGTTAAAAAAGCTAAAAAGAATCTAAAGAAACAGATCACAATCATTAAGGAGTACAAGAAATCCCTCATTCACGAATGCGTCACCGGTAAAAAGCAGGTGGTTGAAGGGGGCGTTGAACAGACTAAAAGTGAAGTAGTGTTATAAATTAGTTATATTTGCAATTCGCGAATCGCGAATTAAGAACAGGCGGTATGAAAAAACACAATGGCATGCGTCCGCAGGATATCGTTATCCTGCTTAAAATAGTAGCAAAGGGAGCCCGGGAATGGTATATGAAAGACCTGTCGCAAGAGCTGGGCATCAGCGCCAGTGAGGTCAGTGAGTCGCTGAACAGAAGTATGCAAGCGGGGTTGGTTGCGCCCGATAAAAAAAATATACAGCGTGGAGCGCTGCTGGAATTTTTGCTGCACGGTTTAAAATATGTGTACCCGTGCAGGCCGGGGGGCACGGCCCGCGGTATGGCTACTGCGCACAGCGCTGCCCCGCTATCTGTACAGATAGATAGTGACGAAAACTATGTATGGGCCTGGGCCAAGGGAGACGTGCGCGGGCACGAGATCAAACCGCTGCATTCGTCGGTTCCACAGGCATGCCAGTCCGATGAGCAGCTCCATGAACTGTTGGCGCTGGTTGATGCATTGCGGGTAGGGCACATGCGCGAAAAGAAGCTGGCTAAAGAGGAATTAGAAAAAAGAATTGTCCTCTGATGAGTATAAAGGATCAACATATAAAGCGCATTATCGCAGTTGCCTGGGCCTTGGGTTCACTGAATAAAAAGGTGGTATATGTGGGCGGTGCGGTGGTTAGCTTGTATGCCAATGATACCGCCGCGCGGGATGTGCGACCCACTGATGATGTGGATCTTACGCTTGAAATAACATCAATGGGCAGGTTGGAGACGCTGCGCAAGGAGCTGACGAACAAGGGCTTTAAGCAATCGGCCGAGGACGACGTAATGTGCAGGTTTCGTTACGAGGGCTTGAAGGTAGATGTGATGGCCACGCGCGAAATCGGGTGGGCGCCGGCCAATCCGTGGTTTGCACCCGGCTTTAAAGATCTGAAAAAGGTAACGCTTGGCGATATTACCATACGAACTTTATCATTTTCCTATTTTCTGGCGACCAAAATTTCAGCATTCCGGGGACGTGCCAAAGATCCCCGAACCAGTCATGATCTGGAAGATGTAACCTATCTGCTGGACAGCAGAACAGATCCGGCCGAGCAGATTATCAATGCTCCCCAAGAGGTCTTTGATTTTCTGGTTGACGAGTTTGAGCAGATGCTTGCTGATAATAAAATACGAGAGGCCATATTGGGGAACCTTGAATATTCCATACGCGGCCAGCGATTTGAAAGGATAAATGAAGTAATGACAGAGGTTATCGATGCCCAGCAATAAAGAAACCTTATTTCAGGAACATATTTGCAAATTTCTCAAGGATGAGCACGGGTATCAGGCCCTGGCAAAAGAAGAACTGCCGGCCAATGAGTATCATATCATTCAGGAGCACCTTATTCAGTTCATCGAAGCCACCCAGCCGCAGAAGTACGAAAAGCTGACCAAAAACTACGGCTCCGATGCCGACCGGGAAGTCGTCAGCGCCCTAAAAGAAGAAGTAGAATCCGTCCCGTTTTGGCTGGCCATGCGCAACGGTATTACCGTCCGGGGCGTTACCTTTGAGTTGTACAAGCCCCAACCCCGTACCGGAACCGCAAGCCAGTGGGAAGCCTACCGGAAGAACATATTTGCGTTCAAAAAAGAATACCGATACAGTGATACCACCTCCGAGCGGATTGATTTGGTGATCTGGCTCAACGGTCTGCCTGTTATTGTGAGTGAGATGAAGCATGAAGATGAAGGGCAAAACGTGGAAGATGCCGTTCGTTCCAGCTTTTTAACGCGAGATTTAGAGAATAAGATTTACAAACTCCCTTTTCTGTTTCTGGCCCTTAGTAATACCGAAGCGAAAGTGGCAACCAAGCTGGAGTCATCAAAATCATTCCGATGGTTTAATGCCGATCTGGTGAACAAGGCGGAAACCGAAGGAGAATACCCGGTAGAGCATGTCTATCGCCATGCACTTTCCAAAGAGAATATCGCCAAGTATTTAGAACATTATTTAATATTTGTGCCACCCGAAGAAAAAGTGATAGCAGGCGGTGAAGTGCTTAAAAAAGAATCGGTTACCATATTTCCCCGATATCACCAGCTGCGGGCCAGCAAAAAAATTGCACAAAAGGTAGGCGATTTATACGAATCGAATCGAGCCCTTGGCATCAAATACCTCATCAATCACTCTGCCGGTTCCGGTAAAACGTTAACCATAGCCTGGATGGCCGACTTGCTGGACAGCTTATATACGGAAGACGGCAAAAAGGTATTTGACCATATTATTATTCTTACCGACCGTCGGGCGTTGGACAAAAACGTGCGCAATGATTTGGATTTGTTCAGCCACCTCAAAGAGACGAAAATTAATATTTCGGAGAAATCAGCCGACTTAGCCCGGCATCTGGACAATGATCGGGATATCATCGTCACCACCATCCACAAATTCAGCTACATCCATGAAAAACTGAATAAAAGTGAGGCGTTGAAAGATCGGAAGGTTGCATTTTTAATTGATGAGGCGCACCGTTCGCAGGATGGAAAGCTGGCCCTGTCCATGCAGCAGCACTTTACCGATGATGATAATGGTGAAGAAGATGAAGAACTGAAAAAGATCGATATTTCAAACCAGGTATATGTGGCCTTTACGGCAACGACTACACCCCGAACCGTCTCATTTTTCGGGGAACCGGTAGATACTTATTCCGAAGAGGAGGCCATTGCCGAAGGTTATATTCTTGACGTGGCCCAAAGTATCATATCCTATAAAACCTTGTATCATCTAAAATCGAATAGTGCCCTGCCCGATAAAACCTTTCCGAAGGGCACCATCAGCCAAACTTGCCGGGGATTGCGGTATTGCAATGGCCCGATCTAAAGCCGAAGTTTATTATTCAGATCGCCATACATTCTTGACGAAACGATTTGATTGGGATAAGCACAGAAACCGGAGTCACTTTTTTTCTGCAATGACGTTATTAGGCTACCGGGACGGGGCAGATGCCGCCACCGGGGCAAGCTACCTGGAACTTGCAGAATTACTTATGCAGCGCGGGGCAGATACAGAGGCTGATTTAGAACAGCTTTGGCGGCGTATCGTATTTAATATCTGTGTTTCCAACACCGATGACCATCTTCGAAACCATGGGTTCATACTTAACGGAAAGGGGCTGCGGCTAAGCCCGGCCTATGATATCAATCCTGAACCCAGGGGATATGGATTGAATCTCAATATTGACGAACACAGCAACGCCCTTGATACGAATGTAGCCCTAAGCGTGGCTCCCTATTTTCGGCTGAATGAGGCGCGTGCGCAAGCAATTATTTCGGAAATGAAGGAATCGATAAAAAGGTGGGAATCTGTCGCCGATTCATTAAATATCAGTAATAAAGAAAAAGAGCAGGCAGCCCCGGCCTTCGGTTGCCGGTAGCTCTATAATAATGTTAAGCAGTTCTTGTTTTTTCATTGCTTCAAGTATTTTCATTTAAGATAAAATATCCGCTCAAAAACAACCACATCATGCAACTTATAAAAAAAGTTAACCGCTTAGAAGCGAGATTTGAAATTACATTTCTATGAAACACCATTTTATACCTTTTTTTTGCTCTTGGGCCTCTGAGTGCTTAGAATGTAGAAATTTATAATTGGATACAAATAAACAAGTATGTTGGACGGTGAAAAGAATAAAGTTTTTATAGGTGGGGAAGAAAAGCTTGATAATTGGGAGCGACCAATTGAAAGATTGAAGCTATCTCTAAAAAACTATCTGGAATTGAATAATGTCAGTTTCCTATTTGGAGCTGGTTCATCTATTGTTTTGGGAAGCGTATCTATTGCAAACATTCCTATTCAAATTGAAAATCGGATAAAAAAACATCAAGAAGAATATTGAGAGGATGAAAATAAGAGCTATGATGAATTTTTGACTATAATAACCCATTTGCAAAAAAGGGGAAATGAAGATGAATTACCTGAAGAAGATTCTGATAATAATAGTTATCCCCAAAAAGCTGATAATGGAGAAATAGCCTATCCCTTAGAAGAACTTTTGAACTATTTATCGGCTGTTAACTTTCTGCAGGAAAAAACGCCTGGCGCTATTGGCTATAATCATGTTGATGAGTTACTCCAATTAATTAAATCTGAGTTATTTAAACTTTGTGATTTAAAAAACAGAGACCCCAATCCAAGTGAAGGGTTTGAAGATATATTTGAGAAAAATAAATATCATTTTCATGAGATGTTCATGAAAAAAATCCTTCAAAGACCGTTAAATTTACGTCGAGCTAATATATTTACTACCAATTATGATGTCGCTTTTGAATATGCATTTGACAAATTGGGCGTACAATATATTGATGGATTTTCAGGGTTTAATAGACGGACTTTTAAGCCTGAAATTTTTGATCACGATATTTTTTTCCCAGGATCAACAACGCAAGGAAAAGTTCATCGAATAGAAAGGGTTTTAAAATACTTTAAACTTCATGGTTCATTGACATGGTTTTCTGAGGAACCATCTTCATCAAATATATATGGAATAAGGGAATATCCAATTGATTATATCCGGAGCTTAATGAAGAAGAAGCCAGAATCTGCTGGAAAATTGATGATTTATCCAACAACAGAAAAAAAGTCTCATACCCTTGATTTCCCTTATTCTGAATTATTAAGGCAGTTCGCCAATATAATTTCACAACCTCAATCAGTTCTATTCACTTTCGGATATTCATTTCGCGATGAACATATAAATGATATTATTCACCAGGCATTGGCAATACCTTCTTTTACTCTTGTAGTAATAGACTTTTATGGTACGGAAAAAAGCAAAGGGATAAAAAAGCTAAAAGAATTAAATGATCCAAGAATTATTATAATACAGGGTGAACAGCTTGGGGACCTGTCTTTCTTTGTCCAGAACATATTGCCTGATATAATTGAATCTAAGGAAGAGGAAAAATTAGCTGAGAGCTTAAACAAACTATACAAAGCAAACAAAAGCGACGAAGAAGATGTAGATGAGCTTCCTGATTTTGATGATATAGATGATGATTTACCTTTTGACTAAATAAAATACAATGGCTGAAAGAAAAATAGGTAAAGTAATTTCCGTTGATAGCTTTCGGGTTGTAATACAACTGAATTCGGGCTTAAAAAGTCTTTATAAGAGCGGTTTTAATGACATATATGAAATAGCTCGCATTAACTCTTATGTAGTTATACCTATTGGTACAGATCGCATTGTAGCACTAATTACACGTGTTAAAGTTCAGGATGAAACCGAAATTGAGAAACGAAGCGGATCAATTACGTTGCCCAAAGCTGAGCGTTATTTGATAGCTACAATGTTAGGTACCATTGAAAAGAATGGGGATAAGTCAGAATATAAACAAGGTGTTTATAACTATCCTATTTTGGATAATCCGGTTTGGTACGTATTAAATGAAGATCTTGATGCCATATTCGACTCTGAGGTAAAAGAAAAAATAGATTACAGTAAAGATTTTTATTTGCCAATCGGTACCTCTCCGACATTTTCTGATTATGATATACGTATAAATCCTGATCAGCTTTTTGCTAAACACGCGGCAATTTTAGGAAATACCGGCTCTGGAAAATCTTGTACAGTATCAACGTTGATACAATCTCTTTTTAGATTTGATTTTCCCGATGGAAAGGAATTAAAATCAGGACATTTTATAATTTTTGACACAAACGGGGAGTATAAAAGGGCCTTTATAGAAGATGATGAAACTTCAATAGACTTTCAGGAACAGGTAAATACGTTCTATATATCAAGTGAAAATCTGAAAGTACCATATTGGTTTATGAATTATGATGATATGGACTACCTATTTCAGCCGAGTGCTTTAACTCAGGCACCTATTCTTAAAAGGGCAGTAGCTTTTGCAAAAGCTGATTCGGAACAAAAAGCAAATGAAACCTACCTAAGTATACAAGTAGAATCTTTCATATCGAGATTAATAGAATGTGATGTGAAATATCTAACAAGTGTCAAATATGATGATTATGGTAGGTATCGGAATATTAAAAAAGTACAAGATGGAAAATGTACTGCTTACATAGAAAATAATAGTATTATTCAGGTAGCAGAAAATATATCCCAAGGTAATGTTGATATAATATCCAATATTAAAGAACTCCTGAGAGAAATTGGTGATGACAATGATCTAAATTACTGTCTCACCAAAATAAATGATTTGCAAGAAATATATTCGGATTATCTGGATTATAAACAACGAGAAATCGTGAGTAGAAACTATAATGTTGATTTACCAAAATGGTTCAATTTTGAAGAATTAATATCAAAATTTATTGAACATGCTATTGAAGAGAGTGAGGCATCAGCCTCTCGAATTCGAGAAAATGTTTCAACATTGAGACTTCGGCTTCATTCCTTTTTAACAGATGATAGAATTGCTGATCCGCTACTTTTAGAATATGAGGATGAGAAAAAGATAGATGAAGATTTTTTATTAAGTAAATTTCTAATGTTCATTCTCGGTGAATTTTTCCAGATACCAAAAGAAGAATATGGGGATTTATTTTCCGATACCTTTTCAGAAAATGTTGCTGATGGCAGTAAACGAAGTCAGGTTACTATAATTGATCTTTCTTTATTACCGTTTGAAGTTTTAGAAACTATTACCGGCCTTTTAGGAAGGCTTGTGATGGACTTCGTTAGCAGGCTTGAGAAAAGAGGCGCATTCCCAACCGTTTTAGTTCTGGAAGAAGCCCAGAATTATATCCCGGAGAAAGACCGCACGGATAGAGTATCAATTTCTAAGAAAGTTTTTGAACGGGTGGCAAGAGAAGGCCGGAAGTATGGAGTATCACTAATTGTCTCAAGCCAGAGGCCCTCTGAATTATCCAAAACAGTTCTATCACAATGCAACTCCTTTATTATCCACCGCCTACAAAACCCAGACGATCAAAGGTATGTGAAACAACTGGTATCATCAGCAAATGAAGATATCCTTCAGCAATTACCTATACTCCCTCAACAGCAAGCTATAATAATGGGTGATGCTGTTAGAACTCCCGTGCAAACTTTAATAAAGGATGCGAATCCAATCCCTGATAGTAAAAATCCCAGCTTTGTAAAAGAATGGTTTAAAGAGACCAGCTTAAATTATAAGAACTTTAAAGCCCTTACCAATAAATGGAGTCAGGGAGAGAAGTAAACAGATTAAGATTGAAAAAGAAGATGCCTATTTCATTTACACTACTTCCATAGGTTTAGTAAATTTGCTGTCCAGAAAAGTTCAGGAATTTAAAAAAACTCAATAACGATTAATTTATGCCAGAAGATCGAAAAGACCTGCGTGAAAAACTTCAGAAGAAACTTCGGGAGCTATTCCAATTTAATGTCTCTGATTTAGATTTTGGGATATACCGCATTCTGAATCACAAAAAAGATGAGATAGAACAATTCATCCAAAAAGATTTATTGGATGCCATTAATGAAGGGCTGGAAGAATATGGCCGGGAAGATGAATCCCAACTTGAAGAACTCCGGCAAAAAATAAAAACCAATTTTGGAGATGAGGCTTTTGAGAACGGAGGAATAGCAGAGCAATACCAGGGGACGCCTTTAAGTAAAGAATATCTGGCAGCTAAAGAACAGGCCGAGCAGCAAGAGGTGGGAGAAGAAATTGAAAAACAAATTTACCAAGACCTCTACACGTTTTTTTCACGCTACTATGACGAAGGAGATTTCTTAACGCAACGGCGCATCAGCACCCGTGATTCAAAATATGCCATTCCCTACAATGGCGAAGAAGTGATGCTGCATTGGGCCAACAAAGATCAGTATTACATTAAAACCGGCGAACACTTTGCCGATTATAAATTTGAGGCCAATGACTTAGACGTTTGGTTTAAGTTGGAACAAGCGGAAACAGAAAAGGATAATGTTAAAGAAAGTGATAGCCGTTATTTTTTGTTGAAACAGGATGATGCCATTGAGATTGATGAAGAAAATGACACCCTTACGCTCTTATTTGAATACCGGCCGCCGAAAGAACAAGAAGAAAAGCGCTGGCTTGAAATCTACAATAAAGTGGAAGGCAAATCACTGAAAACCCTTGATAGACAACGCTTTTGCATCGCCTTTGATGATTGGGTGCGCAGTGAACTTCCAAAAAAGTGGCGAGAGGCCCTATCGGTAATCCCCGATAAAAAAGAACGTTCACTTCTTTATACAAAGCTCAATCACTACACAGCCAAAAATACGTCTGACTATTTTATTCATAAGAACCTGGAGGACTTCCTGGAGCGGGAGCTGGAATATTACCTAAAGCATGAGGTGATTCGTGTGGATGATTTTATCAAAGCGGATTCGGAACAAGCTTTGCAAACATCATTGACACGGGCCAAGGTAGTTCGCAATATTGGCGATAAAATTATTGCTTTTCTCAGTCAGATTGAAAACTTCCAAAAGAAACTGTTTGAGAAGAAAAAGTTTGTGGTAGATACCCACTACTGTTTTACGCTGGATAAGGTGCCATCAGCATTGTACGAAACCATTCTTGAGAATAAGCAGCAACTTGCATACTGGAATGAATGTTATGCCATTAATGAATGGGAGCAAAACCTTGAGTGGAATGGGGAATGGACCGAAGCAGCACTAAAAAGCCATCCCTATTTGATGGTCGATACCAAGTTTTTTGAAGAGAATTTTAAGTATGAGTTATTGGCTACTTTTGATGATTTGGATAAGGAGTTGGGAGGGCTGTTAGTAAATAGCGATAATTACCAGGCGCTACGTATTATCAAATCAAAATTTCAGGATAGTGTACAGTCTGTATATACTGATCCACCTTACAATACCAATGCTTCGGAAATTATTTACAAAAATGGATATAAAAATTCTTCATGGTTATCATTAATCAGGGATAGAATTTTACTTTTGAAGGAGCTCCTAAAAGATGTAGGTATTTTATGTATTACTATTGATGACCTTGAATACTCAAAATTATTTGAATTATTAGCTAGTGAATTTGGTAGTAGTAATCATCTTGCAACAACACCAATTCGCAATAATCCCTCAGGCCGGTCAACTGTATCTGGATTTTCTTTGAATCATGAGTATGGTATATATTTTTCAAACAGTAGTAAGTTAGATTCTGTAGGTTATTTAGAGCATAGCGAGGAGCAAAAACAAAGATATAAATTTAAAGATCCTGATGGCAGGAGGTATGAATGGGAAAACCTAAGAAGAAATGGGCCGATTCAGATCGTCCAGATAGACCTAAACAGTATTATCCTATTTTTTATGGTAATGATGGTAGGGTTCGAATACCTAAAATTGAATGGAAAAACGGTGAAAATACCTGGATTTTGAACGAAGAACCTAAAGATGGAGAATCCGTGATTTGGCCAATCCATCCTGATGCAACAGAGAAGGTTTGGCGTTATAGTTTAGAAAACATAATTGAAGAACCAGATAGATTTAAAGCAGAATTAGTCAATGATAGAATTGAACTGTACCGCAAGAAATATCTAAATACGCAAGGTCTACTACCAAGAACTTGGTGGGATAAAGCTGCTTATTCAGCGAGAGATAGAGGTACCCGGCAGTTGGTAAATTTATTCGGAGAATCCTATGTATTTGATTTCCCCAAAGCTGTAGGTGCTGTTATGGACTCTTTAAGGGTTTTGAAATGTAATAGTAATGAATTCGTTTTGGATATTTTTTCGGGTTCAGGGACAACAGGTCATGCTGTCTTAAATCTCAATAAGGATGACAATGGAAATAGAAAATATATGCTTGTAGAAATGGGACCGTATTTCAACACCGTACTTAAACCCCGCCTTCTAAAGGTAACTTTTTCTGATAAATGGAAAGATGGTGTGCCACAGAATAAAGACGGCCAATCCCATGCCTTTAAATATCATTTTATTGAATCCTACGAAGATGCACTCAACAATATAGCCTTCAAGAATAAAGATGAGGCCCAAGGAGCCTTGGAATTTGATGATTACATGCTCCATTATATGCTCGATTTTGAAACGGAAGGCGCCAGCCCCGCGCTCCTAAAAGAAGAAGCGTTTGAAATGCCCTTTGATTATCAGCTTAAGATTCAACGAGGCCATGAAAGTCCGGCCAAAGAGAACGTCGATTTGGTAGAAACTTTCCACTATTTGATTGGGCTTTGGGTTAAAACCCTGCGAATGGTAGAACATCAAGATCGGAACTATATCGTCAGCACAGGTGAAATTCGCAGCGAGGATGCCATTGAAGATGTATTGGTCATCTGGCGAAGCACCGAAGGCCTTGATCTTGATAAAGAAGCCGAATGGCTGCAGAAGGATATTATAAAAGATCAGACATTTGACCGCATGTACATAAATGGGAACAGCAAAATAAAAGATGCCGAACCCACCGAGATAACGTTCAGAGAAAAAATGTTTGAATAATTCCCCCTTTTAAAGGGGGTTAGGGGGATTTGACAAGCTAAGCAATTGGCGTCTAAATTAGATGTTGAGCAATCAAAGTTAGACATCCCCCTTGCTTCGCAAAACCGCGAAGCCTCCCCCTTGGAAGGGGGAAAGATGTTGCGAAAACGAAATACGAGTTGAATTAGAAGTATAAATTGAAATGCCTGAGCAACGTTTAAAGAATAAAGCAAGAATATTCCCCTTCCAAAAGGGGGTTAGGGGGATTTGAAAGGCTCTATTTACATCCCCCTATTTCTTCCGGCAGAAGCCGGAATTCATTTCCCCCTTCAAAGGGGGAAGATAATGAACAAATATTGAATCATGTGCTTTATCAAATATAATCCAAAACTTAAAGAACGAGCACGCGAGCTACGCAATAACAGTACCCCCTCGGAGATAGAACTCTGGAAGGCGCTTCGGGGCGGACAAATGCACGGTTATACCTTTAATCGGCAAAAACCACTAAATAATTACATTGTTGATTTTTATAATAAACCTTTGAAGCTGGTTATTGAGATTGATGGCGACAGCCACGACGGCAAAGAGTCCTATGACCGAAAACGCCAGCAAAAATTAGAATCACTGGATTGCACCGTTATTCGCTTTTACGATCACGATGTGATGAAGCATCTTGAAGGCGTATTATTTAAAATTGAAGAAACACTTAAGAATCTTGAAAAAAGCAAGAACATTCCCCCTTCAAAAGGTGTATAGACCGGGGACATGGTTAACACCTGTTCGGGGAGATGGTTTACACTTTGGTTCATGATTTTAGTTTAAAATAATGGTTCGAATATGCTGATTGCAAAAATAAATCTTATGCTCGTTGGTATTCGCGCTAGCGCGGACCGCCACCCGGTGCCCTTCGAAGGCTTTCCCCACCCGAAAGGTTTGCCCACGGAAACTGATGATGCCTTTGGCGCTGACTTTTCTTGTTGCGTCGTCGGGACCATACT
>Ga0306901_1000291_pt1 | contig 23937 bp, 19 predicted proteins | sample AntRauMFilla3767_FD_190431 | JGI IMG/M metagenome (GOLD analysis project Ga0306901, IMG submission 190431) | Saline lake microbial communities from Rauer Islands, Antarctica - Metagenome Filla 3 #767 (v2) (version 2) | ecosystem: Environmental > Aquatic > Non-marine Saline and Alkaline > Saline ... | reverse complement strand
AGGAAGCGGTATTCGGCCCGGACAAATGTATGGCGACAATTGTAGTGACAAAGGAAGCTGTCTACACGTCCCGGAGTCCCACCGTCATCGGCGTACTTTTTGGCCTTCTCCATGAGAATTTCCTTCAACACGCTCATTTTGACGTGGCCACCACGACTCTCGATCTCCTGTTTCGTCTCCGTGCATAGCTTCGTGGTATGGCTATCATCGGGGCCAGTCCAATACACGTCCGGATCTGCCTCATTCGCCTTGTATGCCATTTCTCTGGCTTTGTTGAGTACTGCACCGACTTCTGTCCGAACGATAGTCACCGACTGTTTGCGTTCCAGTCCTTCGAACTTATCGATCAACCGCTTCGAGATACTATCGATAGACCACCCATCGGATTCGGTGAGTGAGTCCGTGATGATCTTTTGAACTTCGAGACCGGCGAGATGGGGGATTCCGCTGTAATCGTAGTACATCACGCCCGACTGTGAAGCGGCTTGCTTGACGTAGGAGCGGACGAATTGAGGGACGTTATCACCGAGTCGCCACATGTTCGGTGCTTTTTCAATATCCTCAATATCCTTCCAGATCTGCTTTTCGACTGCTTCCATGAGCAGATCATCGACCTTCTCAAAATTCTCGGCTACCTTCTGCATCGTCCCTTCTCGGATTTCGGTAGGTGTCTGAAGATCTGCAACTTTGACGAATCCCTTTCGTCGTTCGTTCTCTGCGAGATCCTTCGAGACATGATCTGGATATGGATTCATCTCGAATAGTGAGTCCGATGGGTTCGATTTGTGGTAATCTGCTATTTCCTGTTTATTCTCGTTTGATGGATTGAAGACTTTGGTGTAGGTTTCGAGGATATCGGGATGCTTCTCGTAAAGCGTTTCAACAGTCTGTTTACTCCCGAAGGTCCGTTGTAGGGTTTCGTTTGTTGCAGCTAACAGTTCGTGTGCGTTGATTGCTGCATAGTTGTCCCGAATGGTGTATTCGTCGGCTTCTTCGCTATTCTCCTGAATGCGACTCCACCCGTCGTTAATCGCATCCATCAACTCCCGAACTTCGGTAGGCGGCTGTTTCCCTTCGACTTGTGTAAGGTGGAATCGTTCATCGTTGGGATTCGCCTCAATGAACGTATCTTTCTCGGAGTCGTACTGCATCATGCTCCGACGAATAGCTTCTCTGTCAACACTGTACCCGTATGCGTCGGCTACCATATGAGCATACTCGTGGTTGACGGTTCCTCGTCTCGCGCCCGTACCGAGATTGAGCGCGGGCCTCTCTTGTGACGTACCCGCCGTCAGTACAATGTGAGAGCGTCCGGGCATTGATTCTATTGCCTTAATGTGGTCCAATACCGTTTTGGACACTTCTTCGCTTACAGTTGAATCTGCGGCGTTCTGTAGGTAGCCACGAATCCATTCTTCCTTTCGCTCATTATCAGCACGGAACGGTAGCCAGTCGATGATCTCCTGTGTCGTTGACTCGGCGGGGTTCGGTCGATCTCCGATTGGATCTCCTACACCTTCGATAACACCCGTATCACGGATATCATGAACTTCGCCGTCATCAAGAGAGACGGATATCAGTGTGTAGTCGTCTCCAATGTAGATCGTATCGGAGAGTGTGGCTGTTCGATAGCCACCGAGATCTTCGTCGTTGATCAAGATCTTCTGCCCTGATTCGAGATCGTTGAAATCTTCAGGTGGATCATTCCACTCATCGGGGTCTATCGACTCTTCTTCTTCGGGTTCCGGTTCGGGTTCGGGGTCCGGTTCCTCTTCTTCAGGGCCTTCTCGAATCCCATCGATTGCGCTGGTATCGAATCCTTCGAACATCCCACCATCCGTCGTGTATCCGGGTTCGTCTCCGGTGAGATCTTCTTCGACAGTAACGAGCGGTTCATCCCCACTCATATACACGCTCGCATTGTAGATCTCGCCGTCTACGAGGATCTGTTTACCGTCAAAATCACCGTATCCCATATCATCGGTTACAGTGCCCCACTCACTTTCACCATCATCGGAATCGTCGTCAGTTGATTCGTTAGAATCAGGTGTCCAATAAGTACCCCCACGTTCACCAGTTTGAGCTTCGTAACCCTCTGGTATTTCGTCAACCGAGTCAACGTATCGTCGTTCCTTTTCTACGTTATGTTTGGCAGCTTTTGATTCAGTGTGGATAGGAGAAGTCGAACCGCTATCATCGGAATCCCCACCAGTGTCGTTACCAGCATCGGAATCGATGATAGGGGTATCTTGCTTTTGTTGCATGTTTCCGCCCGGTTGTGAGCCATTTTCCAGAGTCGGATCAAGGTCGTTGGTGGGTGCTTCCTCGCCCTTGTTGTAAGTGTTCCGAAAAATTGAACTGACACCTTCAAGAATGGATTCTTTTTCCGAAGAAGCGTCACTCGAATCGTTCATTATAACCTACTGAACCTGTCCAACAATAATTGCTTGCTCTTTTTTCTGCGCCGGACTCGGTTCTTCGTATACCGAGAACGTAGCAGGGCCAGTTGAGACAGCGATTTTTGTCCCCTGTGTCTCGGTGTCAGTTTTGTTCGAAACAGTTCCACGAACAGGACCACACCGTGGTACATCCAGAATGATCTGGTTGCCGACTTCGAGTTTGTCGATGCTGGTTTTGCCGAGTTGAGACAGGATCTCACTCGAAAGCGACCCTTCTTCCGAGATACAGCCGACGTATTTCTCGGAGTAATCATCGTTGTACGGAGTGATATCGTACTCGTTGGCCCCTGTATCGACTTTCACGTGAAGCGTCCCGGTCCATGCGTCTTCTTTGCCAGTGACTTCCCCAATCTTCCCACCGTGAAGTGGGGTATCGATCAGGACCACGTCGCCGGACTTGAGATCGTTGAAGCTCTTTTCTTGATCGAAGCGGTGTGAGAGATCGAAGTTCTTCAGTTCGAATGCCTTAGCCGTCTCGCCGTCTTCATCTTCGTCTTCTCGGTTCTCACGTGCCTCATGGAAGACGTTGCCAGTGCCATCCTCGTTCTCACTGTCGCCCTCGTTTTCGGCGTTCTCGCGGGCTTCGTGGTACACATCACCGGTCCCGCCTTCGTTGTTCTCACCATCCCCAACGGATTCTGGATAGTGTTCAGCGGCTTCATCAGCAACGTTTTGAGACCCACCCTCTTCGTCGTCCGACTTCGACAGATCGATAACCTGTGGTTTTTTATCAGTCATTGTTTATATGTCACCTTCTTCATCCCGTGTCTTTTCACTTTTGTCTTCTCCACTGATATTTGTCTTCTCCACTAATATTTCCGAGTGGGGATGCTACCAGTTGCGGGCCGTTGAAATGATCCAAAATGTACTCTTCGTCATCCAGATCGATACCTCTGAATATGTTATCGATGTACGGGGCTTCTGAATTCACCTCACCGTTTCGAATGACAGCGATTAGCTCGTACTCCATACCTTCCAGTTCGTATAGACAAATGATCATTCTCCACCCCCACGGAGGAATTTGATGTTCCCCTGTATCCGCTCGCGCTGTTCTTCGTATGGTATCTTGCTGAGTATCGATTCGATTTCTTCGTCGCTCATATTTTGTGCTTTCTGGTATGCTCTCTGCTTGACAGTCGCCCCCAACTTCGCTTTATCAGTGTATCCTTCGGCGTCTTCGTCGGCTTCGATATCCATTTCTCGAAGCGTGTGGATCATCCCCTGAATGACTCTGTTCTCACCTCTACCAGTGAGATCTGTTGTGGAGTCATCGAAATCGAATACATGGGGTTTCCCCTCCGAATCGACAATCAAGTTGTCGCCGTGCATATCGGATTCGCCTATCAGTACCAGTGTACTCATGAGATCCAGTGCTTCCTCTCTGTCGATCTTTTCGATCAACTCATCGTCTGCTTTGTAGAGATTCGTTCCTTCGACGCCGACACTGCCCATCCATTCACCCTCGTTGTAGTAGTGTTCAGGGACGTTCTCGCTGTTCAGTTCGGACAGTATGGTGTAAGCTGTCATGGCGTTTTCTGCATCTTCAACCGGGGATGTTTCATCCCGTGACCCACTGTCCCCGACTGCTCGGATAAACGCTTTACTACCATCGAACTGAGCGATTGCCATTGAATCAGCCGCTTTCCCGCCTCTGATACCCATATCTTCGAACGTTTTCAGTTCGTTTGCCAAACTCGGATTCAGGTAATCCGGTGCGTTATCATCGATCTCGAATGGGGTCTCCAATCGATTTTGCTCGGTTTCGTAGTACAGTCCGCCCTGTGGTCCCTCTTCAACCGAAACGCCATCAGGGGCTTCATCAGGGCTTTGTACGTACCGTCTCTTTTTGTGCAGGAGATCGAAGATCTGCTTTCCAACAGTATCCTCTGATTCCTCTTCATATCTCCAACGAGGGTCTGTATCTTCGAGTTTGATTCGCTCTGTCATTGTTGGAACCTCCGTGCTTGCTCGCCAACTTCTTCGATGTTCCATGATCCGTCATCAAGCGTTTCCGGAGTATGGATATTATCGGGAGATATCGTCTCCACCGATTCCTTTTGAACCACCAGTTCGTTCTCGTTTGCATCTAAGAAGCCTGTGTGAGATGAAGCCCACACATCTTCAACAGGTATTTCCTGTTCAACGACAACTCCACCGGGGTTTTGAGCATACGATTTAGCGTAGGTCAGTTCAGTCGTGTAGGATTCGACCGCCCGGCGTTCCCATTCGATCTCTTCACCCGCTTCGGCGGCTTCGATCAGGGAGTGACCTGCATCCCCGTAGACACCACGGTAGACAGTGATACTATCGCCGTGGATCTCTCGAAGTGTATCCTCGGTGTGTTGCTTGTACGCTCTCACCGCGTCCATTTGAGCATCGGAAACCTCGGTCTCGGTGACTTGCTCTTCGTCTTTCAGGAGATTCGTGTTCCCGGTTTCCGCCATGACAGTTTTCCATAGCGGGGCCATATCCTCCGAGAAGAAATCAAGCGGCCACGTCTCCATGGCCTGTTTCGCCAGTTGACCGGTTTCTTCGTCAACCGATTCCATGAACTTCTGTTGGGCTTTGTCGGGGAAATCGAAGTCATCGTCCCAACTGTAGGTCATCTTGACTGGATTCTCGTAGCCATCGATCTGCTTTGAGACAGCTTGCTCAACATCTCCGAGTACCCGATTAATGTATCGCCCGCTTTTCTCATCGGCAATTCTGTCGCCCAACTCTGCGAGATCGACCCCTTCAACAATCCCACGGGAGATGACTTCTCCAACTTCATCCAGACTCCCCAATCCGATCTCCGAGATCAGGTCATCAGCAGAAGGCGACTCACGGCTGTCGTCGTCGCTCTCCGATGGTTTTTGGCTTTCTTCGTAGTAGTACCCTCCTTGTGGCCCCTCTTGCACAGTGGCCCATTCAGGAGCTTCAGACGGATCATTGACGTAGTTGGGATTCTTCGCTATCTTCCCAATGGAGATCTTCTGTGGTTCCGTCCTACTGTCGCCAGTACCCGTATCGTAGTAGAGACCACCCTGTGGGCCTTCCTCAACATCCACACCTTCGGGGGCTTCGTCGGAGGAGGTAACATAGCGGCGTCCCTTCTCGGTTCGCTCATCACGTGATTCGACAAGCCAATCTGCATCTGAACGGATATCTATCACGTCACGCCCGCTCGTATCGTCGCCCACTGTATCATTTTTATCCAACATAACTTCGAGTTGCTTTGGAATCGAATCGAAGAGATCGGGATTCTCCTGATACACGTCGGATGCTTCCAGCTTACGCCGGAGTGCTTTGGCGGCTTCAGGTTTGTCCCGGTGTCGGATGTGAGTAATGAAACTGTGCAACGCCGTCGTCTTTGTCCCACTGTCTTCATCCTCAATGTCTCGTAGGTGTGCCGCTACGGGGTCTTCCATCAATTCTCTGAATGTAACATTAGTTTTTGATACGTATAAGTCACCCGGATCTACGGACATATCCCATCCAGCGACGTTGGTCTCACCTTCACTGTAGTCAGTCATGGCCCGAACGTCGCCTTCCATATCAAGCAGTGCTTCGGGAGTCGATAGCACATCACCGACTTCGAACTGCTTTCTGGCGACAATACCCTTATCGTAGCTATTGGCCATTTGCTGATCAGTGGTCCACGTGGCGACAGGGTTATCTTTGATTACGAGATCATCAGTCGAACCCTCGGCAAACCGATCTAACAGTGTATCGTAGAGCGGTTCGACAACGTGGTTCCCCAACCCACGGTGAAGCGTGAATTCGTCCCCGAAGTTCTCCTGCATGAACTTTTGAGACGCTTTGGTGAAGACTCTCGCGGCTTCGACTTCGGCTTCGGTTGGATCATCCGAATCTTCGAAGTCACGATCATCCATGTGTTCATCGGTTCGTGGTTCACCAGCGATACCATGCGCTGCTTGCATAGCCTTATCAAGCAGTTGGCCACCGGTCGAAGTGGTCACGGCTTTGATCTGATAGAAGGCGTCTTCGATATCTTCGAAACCACCTTCAGGCGAAGCAGCGTGCCACTCTTTTAGGAATTGCTCTTTCTCGCGGTCGTTGAGCCGATCAAGATCTCGATCTTCGTTCTCAACTTCCCACTGAATATCCCACCCATCGGGATTCGGTTCTCCGGTAGGTTCCTGATAGACTTCCCGTTGAACAACAGCTTCGGAATCGGTGAACGCTCGTACTGTATCGTCGTCTGAAAACAGATCTGCGTAGTCGTTTCCAGTGAGTGTTGCGTATGTCCCATCTTCGAATTCAACGTACCCGGCATTCGGCCCCATTAGCGTCGTAGGGTTGTTCACCACGTCTACAACGGTGAGATCTTCAACAGGGTTGTTATCGTCATCGTAGAATCGGAACGTCGTTCCGGCGAAATCCTCGGCCTCCAACTCACCAACGGGTGAAGTTGTCGTCTCAACAGGGCGATTGTATGGGTCGTGTGTCTCTTCTGCGGGGCTTTCCTCGGTAGAGGTAGTAGACGATTCATCACTCTCGGATGCTCCTGCGGGGGGCTTGTAGCGGATCTCATCACCTCTGCGCCACCGAGTCGCACCACGGGGGCCAGTTTCTTCTGTCCACCCACCTTCGTCTTTACGAACCAGCCGAGATTTCGCTATCCGTTCGAACGAGAGAATACCCCTATTATTTAATTCACGCTTCAGTATCGAAAGGTAGCTGGTGTACTCACTGCCCTGATCGTAGAGTTTTTTGTACAGGTGAAACAGAGTGAGTGGCGATTCGGCTTCTCGGTACTCGGCGGGGTTCAGTGAGACTTCGCCGTTCGACTTCGTGAGAGATAGATCCGGATCTGGAATACCCATATCAACCAGATCTTGTCGGGATGGGTGGTCGGTCGGATCAACCCGCATTTTGTCAAATTTCCCTACATCAATGACGGTCGATGTTTGGAATGGAACTTCGTAGTAGTACTTGTTATCAACGGGGGCTGTTTCGTCTCCACGGTGGGCTGTCCGCCCTTCGGGTACGTCCGATTCGGATTTGACCCATACCCGATAGTAGTCTCTGATCTCAAGCTGTTCGCCGTCTACCTCACAGTAGCCGTTCCCCGAACCACCCTTCTCCTTTTTGTTGCCGTACTCGGTACTCGAAGCCAGATATCTCGGTCCATCAAACCGATTTAGAAGCTCTTTTTCGTCCCCTCGAAGTTTCTCTGGAACCAGTTGTTCGAGAGCATCCCCACCATCGACAATTTCGCCATTTTCGATCTGTCCGATGGGTTCGAATTCAAGCGAATCGTCTTTTAATTTGTAAATTGTAATCATAACTACGATCAGGGCAGTGAGTACATTGACGTAACTACAGTGTCATCACTAATTAGTTCACCGCTTTTCAATGCGTTAATATTCGTTTCGAACACCTCACGCATTTCTTCGTCATCGACACTCTCCAACATTTCAGAAGCGTCGTTGTACTCGAACCATCCTTCAACATAAGAGATGATATCCTGCTTGAACCGTTGGATATCATCGTCGTCGTATGGTTCGTACAGGTCGAGTTTAACAGACGCTTCGAAGAGCTGTCCGAGAGTGTTTTCGATGGAACTTCTTTGATCTGTGAGATCCGTTCCAGCGAGATCGAGATCGATGGTGGTCAGTTCGTACCCACTGTAGGTGCGATTGAGGAAGACGTTCTGTTCGTGAGCATCCCTATTACCGATCATGAGTGTAGCCAGTGAATGCTCTAAGTAATCGTATTTGTCCATATCTACACGGTCCAAAAGATCTCCTACAGGAGTTCCTTCTGCTTCGGCTACAGCTAAGAATTCGCCTTCCTCGTAGTGATGTTCCGGAACCGTGAGACCAAAAGCTTCAAGGAACTTAGAGGATTGTTCAGCCGCTCTCATTTCGTATTCATCTTCGCTTGAGCCAACCCTGTCGTTGACATTTGTGATGAACAGGCGGCGGTCATTCGGCCCCATATCAGCGACCCACATGGATTCAGCACTAATCCCGCCGCTGATACCCATCTCGTTGAATGCTTTCATTTCCTCCGATTTTTCAGGATTCATGTTATCCGGTGCAGTGATTTCTTCGGAATATGCCGTCCACGGAGCATTCTTGTCGTATTGATCCAGATACTCCTGCAATTCCTTTATATCGTTCTCATCACCGTTGGCTTCGATCCATTCTTTCGCACCGTCTATCCATTCATCAGCCGACATACTCCACTCACTGCCGATATCGGATTCTTCTACGATTCCGTGATACGCCTCTTCGGGGAGAGATCTGTAAACAGCGACACGGGCTACACTGTCATCCATCCACTTCGGCTCTTTGATGTTGATCTCGGCGTCAGTACCCGTATCAAGCGTGGTCTGTGTTTGATCTTCGGCCCCTTCTTCGACTTCACCGGGGGCTTCTTCGCTGTAGACCACATCACCGGTTTCGCTGTTCTGCCACCCCATCCCACCGCGTGGCCCCTCGTAACGAACCCATCCCTTATCCATATAATCTTTATGGATGGATTTCAGGCGTTCGGCGTCGTGTTCTTCGACGATGGCCCGTCCGTTGGCCATGATATCATCTTTGTCACGCTCGTAGAGATACGGGTGTTTATCGATAGCGAGATCGACTGCCTCACTCACCGTGGATTCGTCTTCTCCCCGCGCCAGTGCGAGACCGATGAAGGCTTCCAGCGGCTTCGTCTCACCGATTCCATCACCAGTTGTGGCCGAACGTACTGCTTCGGCCTGAATCTGCGTCTCGGTCGCCTCTCCGTTTTCTGGTAGGAACGAATAATCGACGTTGGCGATACCCGTCCCAAAGAAAACTGTCTTCGGTCGTTGGAGATCTTCTTCCGGAACCCCGTTTTCGTCTGTGGGAACCCGGATCTCACGCCAGCTTTCAGTCTCGAAAACGATCTCATCGTCTAAGATCTCGGTAACACGCCCGTTCCATTCGTGTTCCTCCTGATTGCTTCGGACCTTGTATCCGACCTGTAGATCATCGGCCTGTGTGGGTTCCCACAGCCGCGTCTGATGGATACCAGCATCGTCTACGGCTTCTTGATCTACATCGTTCGGATCATGATCATCGTCTTCAGCAGTCGGTTTGTTTGGTTGGTAGCGAACCGATTGGGCGTTGGTACTTCTCCACCCCTCACCCCCACGGGGACCGACATACGGAACCCAATCTTTCTCGGTCTTCTCGGTGTTGTCTTCCATGTCCGAAAGCCATGTTTCAAACGATTCGAACATGGCCTTTTCTGTCGCTTCGATTATGCTTTTTTCATTACTCATAGTTCAGGCCCTCCATACTTTTCGTAGATAAACAATGCTTCATCTGATACCTCTTTCCCCATAGTGATTGCTAATCCCACTTCAGCGACAACTTCGAGTGCGTTACTTGCGCCGTAGGTAGACACATCCCGCTCCATGATCTCCTTCTCGGATTCGTTCAGCGGCTTGTTTAGCAGTTCATCGAATATTTCATCGGCCGACCATCCATCTTCGAGTAGTGCTTCTACGTGTGCCGCGTGCATGGCTTCGTGAACAACGAGATCTTCAACTGTCTCACCTACAGAGAAGTTTTCCGAAAGATCATCCAGTTGCTCTTGATTCATCTGCCGGGGGTTCAGGAGAACCTGATCTGTGTTCGGGTCGAATCGCCCCAACGTCCCCTCTTCATCCAGCACCTCTATACTCGAAATCTGCCTGTCAAGGCCGAGATCGGCAACACGCCCCAACCCACTGTTGATCGACTTGATCGATTCTGCGGTGTATCCGTTTTCTTCAGTGATATTACCCGTATTGAGATGATCCGGGAGATCCGGCTTCTCTGGATACTCACGCTCGTAGTTCTCCCACGGCTTTTCCATCGACGGGGTCGCATCCCCGATTTCAGCAGGGATGTGTTTACGATCAATCAACTGTTCCCGTTCGACTTCGACAGCATCGATTTCCGTGATATTGCCGTTCTGATCCTCAAACTCTACGAAAATCGAGTCACCACCGTCTTCAACACGGGTATCATCACCGATTCGATACCACCCGTCTTCCATATCTGTATCTTCCGAGAAATGGATATTGCGGATAGTACCTGTATCAACCGATGACTGTTCCGAGACAGTTGTGGCGACTCCATCAATCTCGGCAAACGTGTTATGGACTCCTTCGGAATCGAAGTACTGAACACCACGGGCTTCCCCCGCTTCATCCAGCGTGATTACCTCACCCCGGAACGAATATTTCCCACCGGAGAACAGACCGTTATCACTCGAATAGGATTCGAAATCAATAGACTCGAACCAATCAGGATCTCCTTGCGATTCTTCGGGTTCTTCCTCCGTTTCCTCGGATTCTGTTTCACCCAACGCTTCTTTGACTTCGTTGGGAATAGCGTCATCCGAAAAGTCGCTCCACTCACTCTCACCAGTTGCTACTTGATTGGCGGGGTCATCCCATACACCGAGCATAGACGTTTCGCCTTCGCCAGTCTCATCGAATCCCATAACCTCCGGGGTGAATTCGTAGCCAACACCGTCTTCTGTCATAACCCGATATCCACCGGACTCTTTATCAGCTTCGACAACGATAGCGGTGTCACCATCTCCCTGTAGTTGGAATACGTCAGTCGGGATTTCAACGATAGAACCGACTGAAACCTCTCCATCTCCTTCCCAATAGTCGTATTTATAATCACTCTCATCGAAGTCTGCGAGAGCTTGAACAGCTTCTTCGGGGGTGTCTACACGTACACGGGGGTCGCCAGCAGTGAGCGCAATATCCGTATCACTGGATTCTTCGCCACTCTCACCTGTACCCGGTTTCTCTTCCTGATAAACGACTTCATCGCTTTCCGAGTGTTGCCATCCTTGCCCACCCTGCGGCCCCTCGTAAGGAATCCATTCTTTGATGACTTCAGAAGCAGCCTTCGCAATACTCTCTTTGATATCCATATTACTGGTGTCGTTGGAGTAATTGTTGGGTGTCAAGCATGATTTTCGACTTCTCGGATGGAACCCCGCGTTCGACGGTCACACCCGGTAGATCTGCCAGCACCAACACAAGCTCTTCCATTCGCTCTTCGGATCCGATCTCGGCGTGTTCTTCGATAGAGAGAATGCCGGAGTCGTATTCGTTGCCTTCATCTTCGGCCCACTTCCGCGTAGACATGGCCCGAAGGAGGCGTTCGAGTAGCTGGTTTTTCCCGTTGTACCCCGTGAAGAGATCTTCGTCTCGGATCTCGGCAAAGCCAACCGGGATTCCGCCCCATTTAACCGAAATTCGATCAGGGGTATCATCTTGCCAGTCGGACTTGTAGAGTGGGAATTCAGCGGCGTAAGAGTCTAACCAGTCTTCTTGTTTAGTAGTCAGTGAAGAGACCGTGACCGAGTTGGCGATTTTCTCTTTGATCTCGTCTCCGGCTACAAATCGCCTACGAGACGAGCTTGATTTAGAATCATCGCCGCGTTCGCCTCCACCCATTCCTCGCTCTCTTCCTCCTTCATTTCGTCCAAAATCTGCTCTTCCTCTGGCGTCCTCTTTGGCGTCTCCCCATTGGTCTGGCTCATAATATTGGTCTGAAACTGTGTATTCTTCTTCAGGGTCGTAGTACATAAACACTACGTCTGGCGTCTCGTACTTTTCGAAATCCCACCCATCCGGTGCGTAATCGGGGTTGAATTCCATCCGTCCACCCTCCTTGAATCCGTGGTCTTTGTACAGCTTTCGAAGGTAGCCGTTGTAACAGTCCAACGTGCGCCCGCCTTCTGCGATAGCCTTGTCCAACAGTTCTTCACCGATTCCTTTGGGACCGGTGTGGTTGAACAAGTTCTGAATATCCCCATCGGGACTCACAGAGACCCCCGCGCCACCTCCATCCGTGGTGATGAGCGTATGGTCTTCCAGTTCTTCGGGAGTGTGTGCAGTGAGAAACGCGCCCATTTCAGGCTCTTCTTCGATGAAGTTTGAAACAGTGCTGGCGAAGTCTTCCGGCTCTGCGATTTTGACTTCTCGGTTCTCTTCACGCCCGTTGGATTCAGCTTCTTCTTCCGGTTTTTCTTCCTGCGGTCTCCCCTCTTCACGGGAGTCTTCGGATGGGCTATTACTACCTTCTTCCTCGTAGTAGGTTCCACCTTGCGGACCTTCGTGGAGATCGACACCGGGTGGTGCATCCGATGGGTTACTCACGTAGGTCCGCTTGCTAAAATCCTTTCCGAAGACTACCTCCGTAACCGAATTCGCGGTTTCGTAGTCGTATCCCATCTGTAGGAGTGGTTGGAGAATCGAAGTCGGGTCGAACCCTTCATCTGCAACTTCTTGCAACTCTTCGAGTAGCTGCTGCTGATCTTCTTCACTGACACCTTGCTCGTTTAGTGCAGTTTGGAGACGTTCGCCTTCGGTCTCACCGTCTTCTGAATTCGGGCTACTTCCGTCATCCGGAGAAATCGCTTCTTCGTAGTAATACCCTCCTTGTGGCCCTTCCTCTACATCAGCACCTTCGGGAGCTTCCGAAGGATCTCTGATATAAGTCCGTTCTTTGGCGAACTTCTTTGCAACACCGACAACCTCGTTCAGTAGTTCTTCTTTCATTTCGATTTTACCTTTGTTGGTATCTGTATTACCTTTGTTGGTATCTGTATTAGGGGTATCTACGATTTTGTATTGATCTCCCTCAACTGTCTCCACTGTTGGGTCCGGAGTTTCGCTTGCAAGTGCGGCGAACCGCCCGATATCCATATCACTCATTGAGGGTTGCCACCCATCAACTCATAGAGATATTCCGTAGAGCCACGTCCCTGATTCGTTTTGAGCCACTTTCCGTAGTGGTCTTCACAGAGATCAGAGAACGATTTGCCATCGTCTTTGGCGTACTCTTCGATGGTGTCACCGTTCATTCCTAAGTGTTCGAAGTTCGAGTCGTAGGCGACCTTCGCTTGACTCAGAAGCCGCTTCTGCATATCCGCGTTCCCATCATTCATTTGGGACTGGATATGATCGAAGATGTTGATGACTCCACCACGTGCGCCACCATAGGTAGCGTTATGTGTACCTGCGCCATCGGAGTATGCGATTTCATTGCCCTGTGTCGGTTCATCAGGGCTGGCTGGCTCTCCACCGACCGTGTTGGCCTCTGGTGGCCGTCCACCTTCAGGCCCGGTCTGTCCCGCCATGACTTCATCGAACGGACTGCCACCCCCATCACCGCCCTCTGGTTCGCCACCCATACCACCCATGCCACCCATCATACCGCCCTCTTGTTCAGGTGATTCGAGGATACCGGCTTTGATATCGGCGTCATTGGCAGTAGTCCACTCAACATCTGCACCAACCTGTTGGGCGAGTTGAGCGTTTTTAAGCTCCTTGCCGATTCGTTCTGCTTCGGCGTTTTCGTCTTCCTCTTCGATCTCGGCAATGGACAAGTCCCATCCTTCGACCTGAAGCTGGCTCAACATAGCCGGGATGAACGAGTCTTCGAAGACAGTCTTTAGTCGATGTGCAGAGCGATTGGAAACGATAATCTCCATCGACTGTGAAAGCCCCGAATTCTGTGGGGACGCTTTCTGGAAGACAGAGGTTACACCGTACTTAGCCGAGATACGGTCAAGGAACCACTCTCGCATCTGCATATGTTGCATCTGCGCTGGATCTTCGAGTAGCGGTTGCCACGTCAACGGCTGGCCAGAGCCTTCGGTATCATCAATGAACGTCGGGATGTGGTGTGGGTCATCCTTCAGCTTCTCGAACTGGCCGGTGTTCCATGATCGAACCGATTCCGCGTTGGTAGATCGGATGATCATAGCTCCACGTGGAGCGCGGCGTTGTTCGTAGGCTGTCTGATACCACTTGTCCATCTGTTCAAGAGTCCGACACTCTTCCCACAGCGTGATGATCGGACTAAGGCCGTAGAACTTCGATGGTTCGTATTCGCTGGCGTGTGTGAATTCCCCACGGATGAAGAATTCTTCAGCATCTCCACCCGGAGCTTCGACTTGTTCCGCGTATGCACGGTAGGTCTGATTCCCACAGCTATCGCACTTTTGGCCATCTTGCTGTGGGTGGTAGTGTTCATCGGTCGCTCTACACGCCGGACAGATCCACCACTTCTCACCCATGTTGCCCTCCTGATCAACCGAGTACCGCATTAGTTCAGGGGGAGCGCGACTGACACCGGTCAAATCCCAATCGATGATCTCGCCGTGGTTGTTCAGAATGTAGTCACGTTCGAAGATCATCCAGCCGTCATCGAAGGACTGAATATCCCATGCGACTTCCTTACACACTTCGAGGAACGTCTGACCCACCGAATTCTGTTCATCCCCGTCAAGGAACTGATCAGCACGCCCTCGCTCGTTGATCTCATCGACGAATTTCTGAGCGCGTTTCTTTTCGAGTGCGTCGGGTGCATCGAATTCACACATTTCGTCGCACTCCGGACACACTCGTTTCTTGTCGAAATCGAAATCCTCTTCTTCGAGATCATCCCCGGCTTCACCGAGTTGCTGTCGGAATGGTTCGTAGGTATCGAATTCCTCATGGCACTCGTTGCATTTGGCAACGTACTCTTTTTCCCACTCTGCGAAGCCACGGCGGAAGGTCTGATTGACCTTCTCTTCGATTGCGTTGTTTACAAGAGCCTGCTTCTGTCGCATTTCGTAGATCCACTTCGGGGAGATACTACGCTCGTAAGGGGGTTCTGGTGCGGAACTATGCCCACCCATACCGCCAGCCGCAGAAGGATAGCCGAACTTTTGAAGTACTCTTACAACGCCATTTTCGAATGACTGCTTTGCTTTTCTGACGGGTGATTTGAGATTTACCATTTATTTACCATGCACTGTTGACAGTTTCTTCGAGTGATTTCATTTCATCGAGTGTGATATTCGGCCCATTATCCAGAGAGTATGTCAGATATCGCAAGGCGTCAAGGCCGTGGTCATCTGCCTTACGGGGAACCTCTTCGTCGTCGTTCTTCCATACGTAAGAGGGAATTTCATCAACAGTTTTCGTCGGGCTGTCATCCAGAACGAGTCTGTTATCTGGTTTATGCACGCGAGATCCGACCATGATATACAGCCGGGGCCGCCCACGGTCGTCTTTCCGGAGTCGATTCTTCACCGATTGAATACCAGCGTTTACGTCTTTTTTCGCGTTGGCAGTGTGGACGCCTCTTCGCTTCAGGTTCTCGTTACCTTCGGCGTCGTGGTCTGCAAACGTGTTTTCGAGGTGCCAGTCGTCGTTGGTTAGCTCCTCGATCCGCCGACCTGCATCTTCGACAAGTAGTTCGGACTGGTACAGTTCACGGAACAGCACCAGTTCGTCATCCGGTGACAAAGCCCACCACTGACAGACAAAGGGATTGTTATACCCAAAGTCGATAGAGCGGTAGACACGCCAGCCCTCCGGTGGATCAATCCAAACAGAGTCGGGTTCGTTATCGTAATCCCATTCTTCTGTTCGCTTGATATCCCACGTGCCGAGAGGGGTATCAGGGTTTGCAAGGTAATCAGCCGTAATCAGGTGGTCATCTTCAGTGTACTCACTGTAAATGATACCTTCTGCACCAACCCATTTGCCGAGGAAGTACCGTTCGTAGTACATCCCCGACAGGTTCTTCTCCATCCGTTCGACGTAGGACTTCGGAACGTATGGGTTGTCTTTGACATTCATGCGAATCGCATGAGCGTCCTGCTGATTATCCGCGTTGAAGAACAGCTTGTACATCCAGTGTTGCGGGGATGCAGGGTTGGTCGCCGTGAAGATCTGCTGGAAGGGGACAGTGTAGAACGTGCCACCTTGCCGCGTTCCCTTGTATCGGAGACGCCCCTGAAGCTGGTTCCATTCACCTTTGGACAGTTCGGTTCCCTCATCCACGAAGATCCAGCCATACGAGTGTGACCCGATCTTACGAGGCAAGTCGTCGTCTGACGTTGACTGTCCGGAGTCAAGGCCGTGATAGTGGATTTCAGAGAGAATCGGTTTGCCGTTATCGTCGTATGAACCCGTGTAGTGTTCGATGACGTGTTCCCCCTTGTTGTGATTGTGGATGTGAGAATCCGGAATCACTTCTTCAAGAAGCGTCTGCTTGATCGTAGACGAATACACGTCAGAGAAGTGTTTACGAACGATGAGACCCCGGTTGCCGGGGTACATCATGTTCATGAGATATCCTTTTTCGTTGCCTACCCGTGACTTACCAGCACCGAAGGAGCCTGAAAGCAACACTTGATCAGAAGTACTCATCATAAATTCCTTCTGTTTGGGTAACGGTTCGAATGAACGTTCCTCTAAGTTACCCGTATCATCAGATGGAGAGATTTTGAATCACCTCCATTACAGGAATTCTAACTTCACCAGAAAACTCTCTGTCACACGTTGGACAAAAGTTCTCTTCTGCCGAATTTGGCGCTCTCATTGATATGGCTATTATAGTGTTTTAGGTGCTATAGCTTATTACTTTTGCCTAAAAGCTTAATAAGATTATAGAACTATAATCAGTTGTCTTTGTCGTCGGACTCTTTTGATTCAACGAGGATTTCGTCTTCGTTTTCCTCTAATTCGACAACCGGAGCATCTTCGCGCTGTTCCTGTTCGGGGAAGTTTGCATCTTCCATCCCACCCCATAGTTTGATCTCGGTTCGGGTCTCGTTGACTTCGGATTCGATTTTGTCGGGTTCTTCGAGTCCGAGTAGATCTTCGACCTGTTCGACAGTCTGACGCCATTCGTTCATGAGCGTCTTCATGTCATTATCGACCTTCGGAACCTCCTTGAACTTATCAGGGACCGGAACAGTGAATCCGACTTCTTTTTCGTCATCGATGGTCATCCCTTCGCGGTTCATCGTGACCTTCCCTCTGACGTTCTCATAACGGTGTGAGACAACCGCAGGACGCTTTTCTTCTTCCTTGAGGCTCATCATACGCTCAAGATTGTCAAGCCGATCAAGGAGCTTCATACCGAGCTTCATCCGGGTTCTGGCTTGAGCTTCAGCCAGTTGGGATTCTACTTCTTCACCGATCTCGGTGTTGTTGATGTATTCGCTGACAGTCGAAACGTTGACATTCAGGTAGTCAGCGATTTCTTCGACGGTCCACGGATCATCGTCGCCCATCCCATGGAATTTCGCAAGTGCGACTTGTACACGGGTGTCTTTTTTCCGGAATCGGGGACGGTCTTTCTCTTTATCGGGTAGTTCGGATTCACTCACTGGAAACTCACTTAATAGGGTTATTACGTCGCATTGGTATAGATTTACCGCTGGTGATCGGGTGAGGGGAAGGGAAGGAAGTGCCGGTCAGAGACCGACAGCGAGGATTGAGTTGGACGATTAGGATGGTCGTCTACCCTCATAGGGGTATTATAACCACCTCCTTATAAACTTATCGTCCCATACAAAATAAAATGCTAAGACTTATAATCCTATAATTTCTATAGAGTTGTTATGGAAGTAACCGTAGAAGAAGCTACCGAGAATCCCGAAATGGTTGTTATTCGGGCCGCACGGAATGACTATAAATCTGGTTGGGTTGGAGATCAAACTCAGACAGAGACACTTGCTGAAACCGTTGATGATGAGTTTATTAGTATGCTCAACGGCGAAATACAAATCGAGAAAGGAGATGTTCACAAGAAAGAATTCCTCCAACATTTGTTGAATAGAGGGCATTTCGGCCCGTATGAGCATATAAACATTACATTCATGGTGAAAGGTGTATCCCGATCTCTCATGGCGCAACTCACGCGCCACCGGACAGGTATTAGCTTCGATATTCAGAGTCAACGATACGTTGATTTTGCTGGTGTTCCTGCCAATACTCTTGTTGTCACACCAAAATCAATCACTGACGTTCGATCCGGAAACCGAAACCCGGATTCAAAAGATATTGCTACGATTCTGGATGAGAACGGACTTCAGTCAGAAACGGAACTTGAGGAAGCGCGACAACGAATCTTTTCAAATTCGATTGAAAATTCGGTAGCGTCGTACAACCGATTACGAGATCTCGGAGTCGCGCCTGAAGACGCACGATACGCACTTCCTATTGGTTCGAAGGTAAATATCTACTTCACTCTCAATGCTCGAACACTGCTTCATATAGCCGATATGAGAGCCGCTGCGGATGCACAGTGGGAGATCCGGGAATTCACTGAAGAAATATTAGAACTGACTAAAGAGTGGATTCCAAACACTATGGAATACTACATGGAAGAAATGATTCACCGGAAAAATCGGCTGGCCCCATAGATGGAACGTCCGTGGGCCAACAAGGAAAAATTGAAGGAATTGTATATCGGGAAGGGGATGAGTACCCGCGAGGTTGGAGATGAGTTGGGCTGCTCGAAAACTACAGTGCGTCGATATCTCCATCGGTTCGATATTGAAGTCCGTACACCAGACAATGAAAAACACCCACGATATCAAATGCTGGGAGACGGGCGTCGGTACATGATTTTCCGCCATAACGATCATCATGTCTACGAACATAGGCTACTGGCGACACTCAAAGTAGATGATTTGGATGGCTTCGATGAACTGGAAGTCCATCATAAAGTCCCGGTGAAGTGGTACAATACGCTTGAGAACGTCGAACCCCTCACGCCAGAAGAACACCGGAAGGTGCATAGGGAGATGAACAATCAGATCAAACAGGAGACCGAGATCGAACAGACTGTTGTCACGGAACCGTCCGAATACAGTCCATCAGAACTCGGTGAACTGGCCGCGAAAGGAGTTGAAATCGAATGGTAGACGCAGATAATATATCGATAGAACAGACGATGCAAGATCCGAGCGAAGTATATACCGATCAGCGTGAAGTGTTGCAGGAAATCGGGATGACCGAAGAGGAAGCTGAAAAGATCTACAAGGATGTTAAAACACAGATCATGCTTGCCTCACAGGAAGCCGGACAAAAGTACAGTCAAGAGACCATCAACGCACTGACGAATGTCGCTGTTGCCTCACAGAAAAGAGAAATGGAGCATATGAGACAACATCCAGACGACACTATCACCATCAATCTAAGCCGTGTGATTCTAAATTTGGTTATGAGTATCACATTACTCGTAAACGTAATTTACGTCTACAACACCTATCCCGATCTTTTAGGTTTTCAAATTTTGAATGTGTTAGCAATACCGGTATTATTATACTGGCTTGCAAAGTAACATTAAATACACATGACTGAGCCGATTAGCCTTTGGCTACTGACTGCACATATGTTGGGTGATTTTCCGTTTCAGCCGCAGTGGATGAGTGAAATGAAGATCGATGAAGTGGGGACACGTTTCATCCACTGTAGCATTCACGCTTTTCTTTTCGTTCCGATTGCGTGGGTTGCTCTGATAGGGGTATCACAGTTAGTTTTTGTTGGATGGATCTTCGCCTCTCACTTCATCATTGATTCCCGTCGATGGGTCGAACCAAAAGAAGGATGGGGGGAACGGTGGGTCTGGTTGATGGATCAGATCATGCACCTCACCGCTCTGTCGCTCTCACTGCCGGTCGCTGGTTTGTTTTAAACTTCCGACCATTCAATCCCGGCTTCGGTCAGTATGTCTTTCGTGTTCTGAAGTCCGGGTTCTCGCGTGTAGTTGACTTCCGCGATATGCTCTTTTGGGTATTCCGTGGGACACAGTTCATAGTGAACGTGGATCTCGCAGTAATCACCTCTACCGTAGACCCGAACATGCGTCTGATACCACTCGTACTCATCGTCTTCGTATTCCGGGCGGCGCATGTTGAGATCTTCACCGAGATCGTAGGATAGCTCCCACGCGCCTGTGAAATGAGCTTTACCGAACACCCGGTGCATCTCTTCGAGATTGGATTCGACACGAAGCTGCATCGATGGCTCTGGCTTCGTGAAGTACATAGTACGGAGATTCCAGAAGGCCAGCTTGATCAGTTCCCATGGAATGTTACCAGCCTTAATTTTCTCTGCTGAAGGTAGCATACTCTATAATTGATACCCCTATCAGATAACTATTCGCATCGATATTGAGGAAAATCCAGAACAGTCAGAACAGCCGGAACAGTCAGAAGAGATCGAAGAGGAAGAAGAGTCGGAAGAGACTGAACAGCCAGAAGAGAACGAAGAAGATATCTATCCTCCGTTATCGGTCGAATCGAGACCGTTCGGTCTGGCCGTGTTTGCCAGCTTCCGCACATCCGAATTCGAACGTCGATACCGCCATTTCTTTTTCGAGAGATTCAACGGTCGCTTTCCCGACACCGGGGACGTTTTCAAGTAGGGCTTCTCCGGCTTCGTCCCAACTCTCGAATCTCATGCTTCGGCCTCAACGTCGATCTCGTCCCACCCGAAGGACACGCATAGGTATGCCGTGTCTTCGATCACAACGATATCCGCAACCGACAGTGAGCGGGTTCCGTGACCGACTTCGTGGCGGGTTTCGTTTTCGTGAGCTTCGGCGTTGTTCTGACGAACGCGCAGATCGACTTCGCCATCGACCTCTCCGGTGAAGACTTCGTCACAATCTTCACATTCTCGGCGGGCGAATTCGACTGATTCATTACCGCTTCCCGCGTTCCAGTGCGACCACACTTTGTTCAAGATCTCACCGTGATCATCCGATTCGAATTCCTCGATTCCTGCTTCCTCGTACAGCGAATCGAAATCTTCCTGCGTTGGGATACGGTCATCGAATTGAACGTCCGAGCGCAGGAACCGTGCTTCTTTGCCGTCTTCATCGTCGCTGTACACCGTGTGAAAGATACGTGCGTTCATTTTAACCAACCTCATATGTACAATAGTTCTATAAGCTTATAAGACTTCTGATACGGGTATTACTTTTCGATAGTCTCGCTTTCAGTTTCGAAGCCAGTCATCAATCCCTCGGAGTACTCGGTGTGATGATTCTTGATCCACGTGGCGGTGTCGTAGTACTGATTCTCGAAGCAGTAGGCCCTAACCTCCGTGTGATGGTATTCGTTCACTGTGTCGTCTGCTATCGCCTCTTGAATACCTTCGAGTACGAGGGATGAGATATAGACAGTCATTTTTCCAGTTGAGTATTTGTTCTATAAGCTTATAAATTTATCTAATAGTACTTTGTTTCAAAGGCGGCGGGTGATTAGTCCGCCTTAGTGTGGTTGAACGGTGAGTGATTAGTTCACCACGAGTGATAACGTCACCCTATCCCCTCGCAAGTTTCCCTGCAACGGGGTACTGAAAGATGGTGTGGAGCGGGAATTGCCCTTCCCGCTCGCCCCCTTGTTTTACGTCGGCCCTCTTATTCCGACGAAGGCCGGTACTGAAAAGGAACTTGAAAAGTTCCTATGTGGATCGCACGCACTTGCCCTGCTTGCTTTTTCCGCCAATGTCTGTAAGCTGCGCTCGATTGTGGATTTGTTTGTTGTTACACGCTTTCACGTCGCGTGCCAGACCACATTCAATTGGTCAATGAGCGGTCGCCCCCTCACATACATCCGTAGGAATTATAGCGTTATAAATCTAACGACTCTGTCAATCCCTGTCATTGTATAAAAAAAAGATACGCATCGACCACTGATCTATTTCGACCAGTGTTTGCAGTGTCGATGAGTATCCATATCATCCGTCCATTGATGGAAGGTTGGGCCGTGCCCCCCATCTCCTTCAGGGTGTTCGTACTGCCAGATGTGGATCAGTTCGTGTCGAACGATCTCTAACAGTTTATCGATACCGTGTTGGTAGTAGTATCCGGGAGCGAGTCCGATTGCGAGTCTCCCACTTGCCATCGTTTTTGGAACCGCTCCACCCCAGTAAGCGTATCCAGCAGCATTACTAAGGTACGGGTTCCAGAACCAGCAGATCTCATCCACGTCAACAGTGCCACCGGGCCACACTTCATTCGCCCATTTACGAGCATGAGGAATAACGACTTCCTCCATCAGCGTGTCCATATCAGTCTCTTTACGCTTCGAAACCTTCGCCTCTTTTTTCGCGGCGGCTCTCTGGCGTTTGTACTCCTTGTACTCAGCTTTCGCTTTCTCGTACACGGAGATACCCACGATCTGTTCGCGAGGTAGCCAGTTCAAGGTGTCTCTGTTACACCACTGCGCCAGCACACGGTCATCTTCGACCCTGCGGACGGTGTAGTAGGTGATGGTCCCGTTCGCGTTGCATTTCTTGTCTCCGATGTTATTGTTGTCATCATCGTAGACAGTTCCGTGACCATTGTATTTCAGCGTCTCAATGCGGTCGCCCACTTTGAGATCTAGTGAAACACTCTTGTAACATGGATGGTCTTTCAACGGTGGCTCGTATTTCGTTGGGATTGGTTGGGCCTTTAGTTCGTCCGGTAGCTGATCCTTGATTTCTGCCTCAATGCGGTCCCACACTCTCCATTTGACCATGGAACTGCATTTGCGTAAGACCTCAAGCTCTTCTTCAGTTTTGATGACAATATTCGTACTTTGTCGGGTCACAACTGGAAGCCCGATTGCTTCTTCCATGTAGCCGTCTGCTAACGCCGCTCTGAAGCGACGGCGCATACGGCTTCTGTTTTGGCTTGACCAACGGACTTTGATCGGCTCATCCAACTGCGTCTGTTCCTCAACGTCGGGAAGTGAATTCCATTGTGATTGAGTTACCATTGTAGTTTCCTTTCTTCCATTGGGGGCGTGCTAATGATAGCCGATCTTACGCCGTAGCGCAGGGACCGGATACCAGAAGTTGATCTCTTCAACCTCATATGTATATACGGGCTATACAACTATAAGGCTTTCTGATTCTTTTTTACTGATATGGAGAGTACAAACCCGCTCTGTACATTTTGCACCTAAAACAGTACCGACTAAAAGTTGAAACGAAGTGGTCTAACAGTTAATTTAACATTCAGACCAACCGCACGACTCACAGCGTTTGCAACCCTCCGAATAATGGAGTTGCATGGCCCCACAGTCGGGACACTCCGGATTCTCGCCATCTGCGATAAGCTCCTTCGTGCTTTCGTTCATTCCTGCATCTTCGTCCACTCCACCGTCACTCTCTTTACTGATACCCGTATTGTCGATCATGTTCTTCGACGTGGCTTCAGTCTCGGTTTTCGCTTGAGTGTGGCGTTTGAGAGCCAGCGCGATACCATCCGGGATAGATTGGACTTGATCTCCCTGATCCCACCCAACAGCGGGTGAGCGGATACCTTCGAGTTGATCGATAACTTCCTCCACAGGGACACCCCACTGGAAGGACTGTGAGATCTGACGTGCGAGAGCTTCACACATTGACTCGTTGAAGCCACCCGATTTGCCAACCGTTGCCATGACTTCGACAATACCGTGTTCGTCTTCACCGATAGTCACATACATCTTACCGTACCCGGTTTTGATGCGATATCGGCTTCCGTTGACTTGATCGGGTGCTTCTCGGTGATTCGGATTCCCACCGATAACACTGACAGGAGATTCGATTGCTTCGAATTCTTCACCGTTTTCGATGAAGTCCTGCATACTCTCGTATCCGTTCGATTCCAGCCATTCATCAAAGCCGACTTCTTCAGCGTTG
>Ga0306901_1000290_pt1 | contig 23941 bp, 20 predicted proteins | sample AntRauMFilla3767_FD_190431 | JGI IMG/M metagenome (GOLD analysis project Ga0306901, IMG submission 190431) | Saline lake microbial communities from Rauer Islands, Antarctica - Metagenome Filla 3 #767 (v2) (version 2) | ecosystem: Environmental > Aquatic > Non-marine Saline and Alkaline > Saline ... | reverse complement strand
TACCAAGTACGTCAGATATAACGTTCGTGAGACGCACCAAATATGAAATCGAAAAAATAAGAGGAAAATATAACTTTCGCAGACGAGAATAGGTGGTTTCATTTTTGAGTGGACGGACTGTATCAGACCTTGTAACAAAGGAGCTGAAAAAGCTGCCGGCTAATAATAACGACACCATCATAGACGAGACTGGGGCTAAGGCGGATAAATCTTACGATGATAAACGCACGGTCTCGCTCAACGCACTCCTCAACAACTTGGATGGCGTGGCGAACAACCACGGACGCATATTCATCCTCACTACGAATCACCCCGAAGTTCTGGACCCCGCCCTCGTGAGATACGGGCGCGTCGACATGTCGATCGAAGTCGGGATGTGCAGCCACGAGCAGATCAGCAACTTCTTTTATCTGTACTATCGTCCACTATATGATGATCCGGCGAGTACAGTGACGAAGACGTCGGTGGACGCTCAAGTGGCGGAGCTCAACATCCGCCACGCGGAAGGGACGTTCTCACCGACGCAGATCAGCAGTACGCTGCAGCAGTTCAAATACAGCCCCGGGAAAGCCGTGAAAAAATTATACGGAGACGTGGAAAGAGAGAACGCGAAGCGTGCAACCATTTAACGACCTCGAGATGACATTATACGCCGCGTGCAGCCATTTCACGACGAATCACCCGAAAGTCCAGGTGCTGGTGTACGCGGCCACGATGCGTTTCCCGGAATCAGTGGCAGACACGTTGAACGCGTATATAGCCTTCCGATCAGCGCTGTTTAGGCGGTCTCGGTGGGCGCAACCAGGGTCGCGTCTCCTCTGCTCTGCTGTGCACCGGCGCGGGAGAAATGCCCCTCGATAAAGCATGCCGTAGTTGGTTAAAAATTTGAGCGATCAGATCTGATCAACGACAACCCACACTCAACAACAGGAACCAAAAACATGCCTGCCGTTATAGATCACGATGAAGTCGAGTTTCGGTAGATCCGTCGGATGTTTGTACGATCGCGGGTTGCCCGAGCGTGGCGATGTATAATCTCTTGGGTTTCGTCAGTAGCTACGGCGTCGAGGACGTGAACCGAAAGATTGCGACCACGACTCCTCTGGACCTGACCGATATACTTCAAAAGGCGCTCCGAGCCGTCGAACACGTGCAGGCGTTCTTGAACCGTCCCGAGAACTTTCACTGCCAAGATGATGCCCTCCTGGCAAAAGCGCGATGGGACTTCTCTGTGTATCTCCGCTTTTTGGCGGCCAAACTACCCTCTGCGATCCTCAACGCCGGTGCAGATACGATGCACATTAGAGAGTTTTGTAATATCTTCTCCGTGATTTTCGACCACGGCGGAGAAGTTGAACATGGCGGAACACGCAAAAGGAGTCGATTCAGCTAAGTGTAACTTTGTAACTTTGTTAGCAACGAAGATTGAAAATCATTGCCTTATTACAATCATGTATAGATAGCACTGAATGCTAAGAGAACGGAACACACGTGATCCGTCCCATTGTTTAATTTTTCATTCGTCCGTTTGTGCTTTGAGAACGTCTATTTTGTCGAACAGGCACCCGTACGTGACCATCGCCTCGCGCGACACAGGGATCTTGTACTTCGAACACCAATTCACACACTTTGTGACTTGGCGTCGGATGGGCATTGTGAGGAGCGACGTCATGAGGGTCGGAGGCTGAGACGGGGGCATGTGTTCACCCACGTCGTCGTCCTGATGATTACGGTCGCTGTCTGCTCCTACTCCTACTTGTGCCGCCGCAACTGTCGCAGCGGCACAAGTAGATGATACGAGGAGGGCCAGGGTCTTCCGTATGAAGGCCGTCTGGCGGCGCACGTAATGCGCGTTAAAGAAGACGATGTGACAGAGGAAGGCCTGGCTCATGACGGCGTAACGCGAAGTCTCGGGAAGCATGGAAAAAACTCCAGGCACCCAAGCGTAGTCGATGCGTTTGGAAGCGATGTCTTCCCGGAAGCTCTCGAACAGGCGAGGGGCGACGGCGTCCGCCCTCGAGGCCAGGAAGCCGGTGCACACCAGATACTTCTCTGAATTGGCGGGACGGCTCGTAAGTGGTTTTACGAAATGCGCAGACTCAAACAGGAGGCGCAGCAAGTGGATCAGCCGGAAGGTCGCGGGGATACGGATGTCGTACAATTTCAACACGTATGCGCCTCCCTCGCACAGGAGGTGGAGCGCCGCGAACGTCTGGCAAGCGATCAATTCGGAAGAGCACTCCTCCTGCGTATTAAAGTTTCCACTGAAATCGAACCCGCCGTCCGCGGTGACCAGGTCGCAAGAGGCCCTGCCCACCACGCTCACCGTGTGCGCCACGTTGGTCAGGTTGTACAGGTCACCCGTCCCGTCCTGTCCGCGATGCACGCGCATGCGGTAACGCTTGCACTCGTTCTGGTTCCAGTAGGGCACCTGCCTGTCCGGGGATTGTAGGGTCATCCCGTGCAGGGAGTCTCGGTGGTGCACATTGTCGTAAAATCGACGCCGATACACGGAAAATGCCTCTACGAACCCTCCAGGCCCCTCGGCGAGGAACATGGCGCGCATGGGGCGATGCGGGGACCGGATGATGGAGCGGTCGAAGTCGAACAGGATCTCCCATAGCTTGTAGAAGGACCTGCTGATCGGTCTGTACGCTGAAATTCCAGGATACTCGGGTGTATTTGATGATATCAATTCATAATCGTTGGTTGCCTTTTTGAAGCGGTCCCATTTGCGGTTGTGGAGGTGGATGTCGTTCTTGTGCGCGTTGAGGGTTTCATGTAATTCGTTGTTCACGCCGACTACACGTCTATAACTGGAGGCGTCGCGCTTGTCGTCATCGTCCACAAGAAGCATGATCTCGAACAGATATTTGTCGTTTTGTTTATTGCGTTTAAACAGGGCGGAGTGTGCGTTGATCGAAGAGGATCGACGGGCGACTGGGCGCGGCAAGACGGCATCACGTGCGCCGTCATCTTCGTTATTAGCGGGAGGGTCGTGAGATGAGGACTCCATGGACGTGCAGCACTGACATGTCACTCTTATGCTGAGGGGGCGGTTTTTGAGTGCGCGCCTGACCGCGATCTACAGACCCAAAAAAATTGAGGCCGGCCTGTCTTCGCAGCCGACTCCTGTACCAGGACAAGGATTACGCGATCTTCAATTACTATGGACAAAAGGGAACGAAAACCGAGGTGCGGCACCCATAACGCCAGAAAGCCAGACTCTGGTGTGAGAGATATCGATGACGTCTTACCTTCTGATGTGGTGGGTCTCATCGGCACCTTCTTGTCTCAAGAAGACGTCAACAGTGGACGGCTGGTGAATCGAAGGTGGGCGACTGACTTGGCGATCAACAGAGAACATATCGTCATACTGCTCGGTTCCACTTCCGAGACATGCCCATCTACCTCCTGTTTCGAGCGCCTGGAACGCCTGACTCGCGCCTACTCATCAGTCAAGTCGGTAAAAGTCCTGATTGGGACGCCGAACTTCAGAGACGGGGAGATTCAACTGCTGGGAGCTCTGTCCCGTCTCAACACCCACTTCCGGGGCATGAATGCGTTGGAGCTGCGTTTCGAGTTCGAGACGAATAACACGTTACTCTCACATAGCCGACAAATAGCACACGCCGTGGTGGCCAATCACCGAACGTTAAAGAAGCTGGTCCTGTCAGGCGACGGTCCGGTCCTTCTCCCGAGGAGTGTGCAATACATCGTGTGCAGGTGCGCGAACCTCGAAGAGGTGCACGTGTCAGACCGTGACTGGGACTTGCGTCTCCGTCATACGGACGAACTCGACGAACTTTACAACGATTTTACAGAAACCTCTTTTTCGAGGGTGGAGACAGAGGCCGCGTTCCGGAAGCTCAAGATCCTCAACGTCCCTCCGATTTTCACGGATGACACCGTAATAAATCGTTATGCTCCCTCGCTGAATGGTTCGACGTTTACGATTCCACGCTTGCTCAACGAACCGTGCAGCAATCATTTTACGCATTCGGCTCTCACGCGCCTCGAAATCCAGGACGCACCCGCGAGCGCGGCCCGAGCGCCTCTGCCACCCCGCATCGATATTCTGTCCTTATCTTTCAAAACACCGTCGGAAGGGATGACCTCCGTTTGGTTTTCGTTGAACGATTTGAGATCCTGTCCGACACTGCGCGTACTTCGACTGTGCAACTGCTTCGTCTCTCCACGAGATTATTCAGGTACCGGTCCTCCGTTACCGTCATCATCGGCGTTCGCTCTGACGAACATTACGTTTGAACGGTGCGTCTTGGTGAATTCCGTCTATGTGGAGCTGTTCCGGACGCCGGTTTTACCCGATCTGAGATCTCTGAAAATCCTGGACGTGCCCCACCAGTTCCCCTTGGAAGACGCGCCGCAGATGGACGGGCTGGCCGCACTGACGCGCCTCACGGACTTGTGCTTCAGCGGCCCTTTGGTGATGCCGAAAGCAAGCGACACCGTCAGCCGCAGTCGCGTTCATGCCCTGAGAACCCTCGCGCGACCCATGTGTCGCCTACGGCGACTCGAATGGATCGAAAGCCCCCCGCCGCACAGAGACAAGCGTTTCGTAGACAGGGCGCGAGAGGGATATCTAGACGCTGCGTGTGACGCGTTGCGTGACCCGGAAAACCTCCCGATGTTGTCTTCGATCACGTTGGCGGTATGCTCATATGAGCAACTAACTCGAATACAAGACGTCATTCACGAAAGGCGTCCCTCGTGCGGCGTGAAGGTCAAGACCGTCATCTTTCCGTCGCAGCTCTCCTGACGAATTCGAACTCTTGCGGTGACGTGCGTTCGTTTTTTTAGCGTCCTTTCTTTTCTGTCGTTAGCATATAAAGGGATGCCGACGACGTGTATGTAATACCCCACCTGTTCCTAATAATGACGTTTTCGTCATCATCATCATCCGCAAAACCTTCAGCCATGGTGACCTGTTCTGAGAAGGACTACCTGAACGAGGACCCCGACATCCGGGGACAGAGGTATGCCTGCGTGTCGTTCCTGTGCCCGGAGGAGGTGCTCCGGAATAAGCAGGTGTTCGTGCTGACGGAATTCGTAAAATGCATGGGTACGGACCTGGCCGGTTTGTTGGACTCGTTACAGTCCAAGTTTGCGGCGGACCCGGACGTGCAACAGATGCTACGGTCCCTGCGCGAGCGCCACGCCTACCTGTGGTCGGAGGAGGAGATGAAGCAGCAGTACCAGTACTTCCAAGACAAGAAGGGGGAGGAGCTGGGAGACGCGTTCGACAAGACCACGGACTTCGCCACTTCCACCCGTGGTTTCAAGGTCCGCGGCGTCTATGAAAACTACGAACAGGCGAACCAGCGTGCCAAGGTGATGCACGACTATGACGGGAAGAAAGGCAACGTGTTCGTCATGGACGTGGGCCGCTGGTGCCCTTGGAACCCCGACCCCAACGCCATCACGGACAACGAATTCGCCATCACGGAGCTGAACACCCTGATGAAAAAATACAACGAAAACCTACACCAACGCGATGAACTGTACGAAGCCCGTACACGCGAGAGAAAGCAGATGATGGCCGATGACACGAACGCCAAGAAGAACAGTACCACAAAGAAAAACAGCAAGAGCAGCAAGAAGAAGCAGGCGGATGCGGAGGAGAAAGGAGAAGACGAAGACGAAGACGGCAAGATCGCTTACGACAAATGGTTGGAGAAGCAGCGCAAGGATCTGGCCAAGAAGAAGAAGACGGCGCCTGTGGGCAAGGTGTTTTCCGGCACCGACTCTGATATCTCTGACCTTAACAACAACAACAACGGTGCGTCCACCTCCGCAGCGGCTTCTGCGCCCCCTCCTACGACTGGGAATGACATAGACAAGAAAAAGACCGGTCGCGGTGCACCGAGGAAGAAAAAGATCGTCGCCTCCGCAGTAGCAGCCGATCCTCCTCCTCCTTCCGATAAAGCAGTTAATGAGGGAACAGCGCCGCCACAACAACAAACGGCAGAGGAGGCCGCAGAAGCCCCTCCTTCTGTCGATACCGCTTCCTCTGTACCGTCGGAATCGATTCAAAACGACGTGTGGATGAACCGCAAAACTGAAAACGGTGACGTTAAACCCGACTCTGTACGAAAAAACACCGATACAAATGCACTTCCCCCTACGACTAGCTTGGCATCTGCCGCAAAAAGGAAGGCAAAGGCAGAGAAAAACAAAGACACTTGAAATAGGTGACAACGAGGTGTGTGCGTGGAAATGATGTCCTATATCCGTGAAAAAGACGCGACCCAAAGTTTCACGTGAGACCCCGCAATCTCGAGACCCCTTCATCATTCAACTCGCCTTTGAATGAATGAATGAACCGGATGTTGTTCTACATTTGCATGACATGTAGTATGTCTACTTCACCTCTTTTTTTAATACTTCTATTTTGTGACACGGTACAATAAGAAGCTGGTAGTATAATGCAACCAGATGAGGTTGATCCTCTCAAGGATAAATACGGAGACGCACTCATGATTCAAAGCAGGGAGGTCGTGACAAAGCCTTACACAGATGTCGGGATACTGGATGGGTCCTGGGCCGGGAAAGAGGTGCGCTTGATGTTGTACCCTGGGGGTGTACACTCGGTCAAATAAATTTTTGAACCACGATGATCGTCTATGCTTTCGCCTTGAGAATCCTGTTTACATCGTTCCGAACAAAGGTGTAATGTTTGCTGTGCAGGTACTGTGCCGGGCACGCGTACACAGAGTGCGCGGAAAGGGCAAGTCGTGCTTTATCGTGCTACGTGACCGCACAGCCACCATCCAGGTGAGTTTCGTATCCATATATATACACGACGAACCTGAAAAATAAGTTATCGCCGCCTTGCTTGGGATCGACGCATTGCTGACAGTCGACAGTGAAAGATTGATCGTCATCGTTAACGCAGGTCACGCTGTTTGTGAAAGACAATACGGTGAGTAAGGGCATGGTGAAGTACGCGAGCCAGATTACCCGTGAAAGCATCGTGGACGTGACGGGATTCGTGTCCAAGCCAGACAACCCCATTGCATCATGCTCGCAGTCGGAGGTGCGTCACCCACCATATTCGCGTGCTTGTGTACACCCTTAGAACGTGCTTTGACGTAGTCACGACCAATGTGCAGGTGGAGATACAGTGCAACCGCATCGAGACCGTCAGTCGTGCCGCCGTGCTACCTTTCGAGATAATCGACGCAGCTCACAGGTATATTCGGGAAACAGTGAATTACGTTACAACCAAAAGTTGTCGGTGAAACTCAGTGCGGAAGCTGTCTGTGTACGGGATCACTTGCATCGTCGCCGAGGAATCCTATCATTACCATTGCTGGTGTGCGTGCAGTGAAGCCGAGGTCAAGGCCCTCGCCGACAAGGGCGAGGTCTTAGCGACGGTGGGCCAGGACATCAGGCTGAACCATCGGTTCTTAGACTTGCGCACCCCAGCCAACCAGGCTATTTTCAGACTGCAAAGCGGGGTCTGCCAAGTACGTTGTCAGGGTTTTCAGATGTGTTCCTAACGAAATCTGCTTCACTGAATTTTCTCTCACCGCTCAAGTTTCTTTCCGGTGCTATTGTCATCATGCTTGTAGCTGTTCAAGAGCTGTCTGTCGGCGAAAGGCTTCCAAGAGATCCACACCCCCAAGATCATTCCCGGCTCGAGTGAAGGCGGCTCTTCGGTATTCAAGTGAGTCTTATTGGGAGGAAAGAACTGTCGGAAGGTCTAAGACAACATAGTCACTCCTTTTGTCAGTGTTGGTTTTGGCCGGCCCTACTTCGGGACTCTTCTTGAGGATCTTGTGCCGTCTTGATTTTTCATCCTCGTAGTAATACCTCATGTCTTCGTTGAGTTCCTTTTTCAACCATAGTTTTCCAATTGGAGCATAGATTTCGCCCTTGTCGTTTACATACCACCATTCATCGTCTCCCATCCCATCACCCATTTCAGTCGCACAGGTGTTGGGGCGACGCGCTCGGTCCAGCTAAAAACCGGCGCTGCTGTTTCAAATACCGACGAAACACCCTACAATGACTACGTACAGGGTGGATTACATGGGCAACGAGGCGTGCTTGGCCCAGTCCCCTCAACTGTACAAGCAGATGGCAATTTGCGCCGACTTCGACCGAGTGTTTGAAATCGGTCCGGTGTTCAGGTGTGCGATCGGATCTGAATTTGATTGTCGACATACAGTCGTGCTCATTTAAAAACGGGACAATGGGGGAAGGTGCGTCTGAGTGCGTTTAAATGAGAAAAACGGGAGACATGAGTGATACATACTTAAAGAGATCTCACCACGATAGTGTATCCCCCGAAGAATCACATGGACCAATGGAAATCGACGCCTTGATGATCATTTCCCCCCCCATGCGATGGGATCACCCCCCTTATTAGGCCAGTGTCACGCTATACAAGTGATGTATACGGGATCTCATTTCCTGTATCAGACACACCTATAAATATTCAACACAGAACCCCATAGGCGTCAACCGCTTTAGTCCCCCGGGCTAAATAGGATCAATTCGACCACCGTCGATTGGTTTTAACCTTACGGTGTGGTGTGGACGTTATCATGAGGTCAACAATATACACAGTGACCAATCATCTAAAGTGGCCAATAGTTGCGATTCAAAAGGTCTGCCTGATCTAGGAAATTCCTTTTACTGAGGTTTTATAACCTATCCATCGTTGTCCCATTTTAGATGAGCGCGAGTGTAACTCAGTTGAGGACTTCGCCAATGTTCGGCTTCATGTTCATTTGTCGTTTAGTAGTCGCCTCTTCGCTTCTCCCTTTCGTCTTTTTGGCAGAATTCTTCGCCTTCTCATTCTCCTTGCTATCTCCTTCTCTGTCCTTTTCAGTATTATATTGATGGGGGGGAGAGGTGGTAGCAGCAGTGGCCGAAACGGCGGCTCCGGTAGTCACGGAATGGGGTGGAGTCAGGACGAGCATGTCGTGCTTCCCGGGCCAGTGCTCCCCCAAACCCTGCAACGTACGCCCGGCCTGGAGGAACAGCTCGTAAGCCTCGGTCATCTTCTTCTTGTCAGGGTTTCCTCGCAACAGGTCCGCGCGGCGCATCAACAACCTCCGCGCCTCATCTCGAACGCGATACTCGGTCATTTCCGGAACCTTCCTGTCCACTATCACGCGGTAGGCTAGCAAGTTGGACAGGTACATTACCTTTATGGATAGTTCTTTCGTAATGCCGTCGCTTTCTCGGGCCGCTTTATCGAAATCGTCATCTTCCACGATCAACTGACGCCTTTCCGCCGCCACACTCAACGCGACCAGGCGCCTCACTTCCGCGACCAGGAGGTCCACTTGCTCCTGGAGGGGCACGTAACTGGGGTGCGACATGTGCTTCTGCTGTCGCTTGCCTTTTGTGGCCGCCGTTCCGGAGGAAGGATCGACAGAGACGGAGGGGATGCTGGGCCGGTCAAATACGCGGGGGTCGCGTAGCGCTCCCATGTTTCGTAAGGCGGACCTGTACTGCGTGAAACGATCGTCATTGAGGAGGGCCAGGTGCTCGTCTACTTCCATCTCCTCTCTTCTCTCTTCTCTGTTCTGTATATACACGTATCCAACACAAAAATTCAGACACGTCAACGTTGTCGCTGACACTTACGACTGGATTGAATCGTGGCGAATTAATGGCTTACGAAATATTTTGAAGCCTGTCAATTGTTTCACAAATTATATACATGTCACATTCTACATCATCAAACGAACTAATTTACCACCGTATATAATGTCTTGGGATGATGCCGTCCGTGAAGACGATAACAACAGATCAAGGCTCGCTGAGACACACTGTGTACTACACCTTGTGAAGCAATGCCGTGACGAAAGACGCTTCATTATACTCGAGACCCAGTTCTCCGGTGACGCAAGCAAAATACGCAGTCTCGTTGCTGTAACTACTTGCTGCATTGCAGCACGTATTCCCGAACGCGGGATCTGTGCACAGGGTCGTCGAGAAAAGTCCAGAGATATGACTTTACGACGGCATTGTCATAAAGCAACGAAGATTGAAATTCTTCGTTGCTTTATGACAATACCGTCGTAAAGTCATATCTCTGACGAGAGCATTTCTGGTAAGAGATTTATAAAAATCCGCAGAATCCGCAGTGCCGCTTTTTTCCCCACTGATGAGAGCACCGATGATATCATCACTGCTTCAATTGTCCAATACACTCGGTAAAATTGATTTTGAAACCACTTGATTCAGTGTTGGATTCATTCGGAGAGTGGGCTCTTTCAAAGAGCTGAACTTTTTCCAGTACCTTTACCCAGGGTTTCGTCATCCTTTACCTCGTGTACAGTGGTTTTGTTACCACCGTCTAACGACCTAATCTTTTGGGTCACACTCTCTTTGACTTACTTCGACTTTCGTAGACTACAAGTTTTTGAACACTGCATCACTTGCAATGTCCGGCACGCGTGAATTGAGTAGGTCTCCCTAATCCTACACTTCGTCAAAAAAGAAATGAAACGACTTATTCTAGCGTTTATCATCCTTTTTTCACAGCGGATTCTCTATCGCTGGTGCTAAAAGCACCAGCATGGCGTTTAGCCTTCGACGTCATTGGACGGATACAAGTACTCGCCACGTTTCCACAACACCCTTTCCTCGTCATGTACCACGGCCGATTCTCTCGCCCTCCGTAGTACTCGTGTTGTAGAATCCACAGCATGTTTCTCGCTCCTTGTACGTCTCGATCTCGACGCTTGCCTCCTGTTTCTTCGCACGTTGTGCACAGTCGCAACCGTCGGCTTTCTCGATTTTCCCATCCTCCATCGATAGAGTAGCTTCTCACTCTCGCTTTCGTTGTCACGCTTCCGCACGCGCAGCAGCACAAGGTCGTTCGAAACTCGCTCACGTTCTCCATCAGGATCTGTCTCTTGGGGTTGCGCAGCATCTCCTTTTTCATACTGCGGCGAAAAGCTTCCGTCACGGCGGACGTCGGAGCAGATTGTTCTCCTTTCCCGCTCGAAGAGAACTTCGCATCCCCCATTCCCAATAGGAGTAGTCTTTCCGGACTCTGACCATGCGTCGCGAGACGAATCACGTGACCCGTGTTACGGTCCAAGCTGGATCTCTTCTTCCGGTGCAGACGCATCTTCCACAGCGCGTAGTCAGGGCTCACGACGAACTCTTCATCCAACACTTTCTCGTGCCTCCTCTCTGCCTCGAGACTCGATCTCCACGTGTCCAAGTCGCAATTGCGGTACCCCCCTGACACTGACACGTCTGCCAACGCTCGTGCCACGGTGGAATTGCTCGTCCGTGCTTTGCTCCACGTTTGGTGTCTCCAGTAACCCATCTCCGCGTAGTATCTCGCTCTCGTGAAAGTCACCGTCTCAGGTTTTTTGATGACGTCTCTGCAAACTGCGCCCACGAAGAGCTTTTTCCTACCGGCATCGAACCCGACTGTGATGGGAGGAGGCGATTCGAGCCGCGCTTTCAGGACGGCCGCTTCCTTCTCTCTGTCTCTTTCGTCACTCTTCTCCTTGCGAGACCTCTTTCGCGTGCTTCTCGCTCCCTTGGATACTGAAGATGATGGTAGATCTTCTGACGGTTGTACAACTTCGACTGCCTTGACGTAGGGACGTATGTCAATGGGTGTTCGCACACACAATCGTGCTCCCACTCCGTCCGTCTCCATCGATTGTATTATGGCGTGTCGGTTCATCATTCCGCTCCCCAGTCGCATTCTCTTCTTCTGGAGTCGTCGCGCACTAGGACTGTTGGGGTGTTTTCTCTTTCTTTCGGTCGCTCTGCGCTGCAGGACGGCTCGCAAATCTCGTCTCTTTTCGTTGAATTCAGATGGTGTAAGCCCCATGCTGTTTCCCAAAGAAATTGACTCTTTGTGCATCTCGTCCTCCTCCTCTTTTGGTCCTTTCGCTTTCGCTCTCCTCTTCCTCGCTGGAGGATCTTCAGCGGATGTTTTTCCAAGAGCGGTCTTCAGGGCGGAATACACTTTGTGATCGACGTAAGAGAATTTTCGCGAGCGTCTAGCGACGGGCATGTAGCTCCTCTCTCCCGGTCCATAACACGTTACGAAGAGGTGTAGGGCCGCTGTTTCAGACGTATAAGGAGGCGAATCAGGGGGATACCACGTCTTATCGGTTTCTGTAACGCCGAGCACTGATCTGAGATCGAGCACCATTTCATAGACGTCAGAGTGCACTGCCAAAGGACGGGGACGTTTCGTGAGAGTCTCTTGAAGCGCATGCAGCGTGTCTTGCGTCAAAGGTTCGTCGAAAAAACGTCCGCAGCCAAGCCAAGCGCTCGTTCTCTTGGTGAGTCCACAGCAGCTATGAACTTTGAAGTTTCCCAGGGCTTTCGTCGCCATGCGGTTGATTGCATTGTCCCACCCCGTAGCGCACATCACGAATTTCCATCCCGTAGGTTCAGGAGGAAGGTGCACTTCGTTCCTCAAGATCGAGCTGATTGTAGGATGAAGATGAACGCTCGCAGTCGGCCATCTTTCCGGGAGAAAAGCTTGTTTGAAAGGCGAATTTCGAACGTCCTCTCCTATGAATCTGAGAAAGGGATCCGCCGCGTCTGAGGCAGTCGCTCTGTCATAACGCACTTCCTCGCGTCCCAAGCGTCCAAACTCATCTGATGAGATGGGGAGCAACTCGCTCTGCGTCGCGAGAGGCATTCTGTTCCCGTAGAGATGCATAGCTACGAGGTTGAGGAGGTACGTTCCTCGGTTGTAGCATCGAGATGCCACGATCGCGTATGTCTCAACCGCATTGTGCAGGTCGCTTGGTAATATGGTCCTGAGGTAACAAGCGATGGTGGTCTCGACACGTGGAACCGACTCCCTGATTTCATCCGCGGTAAGAAGACCGTAATGGATCGCATGGCCCACGAGCGTTGCAGAAGAAGCGTCACGAGGGGGCAGAGGACGGGATGGGTCGGACGCAAGCCTTTTCAGGAGGTGTTCCCTTGTGAGCTGACCCTGCCGTTGGCCGCGAGGCATGGAACCATGCTATATTCTTATTATTCTGACTGTTTCAGTTATGAGAAACATTGAATTTATGTGTTGACATTTGAATTTGGTCCATTGCATGATGGGCGTGATGGAAACACCGAGGGATAGAATCCACTGGAACACGACTCATCGATTTCGATATCGCGCAGGGAAGGTTTTCAAAGTCATGTTCATACCGAATTTTGTAAAACGCCTTTTTTATGATGCCGAATATGAGTTCTATAGGGTTGGCTTCGGGAGTGTATGGCGGGGTAAACAACAAGCGATATTTTTTCTGTTTGGCGATTTCTCTGACTGTTTTTGTCTTGTGCGTAGACGCGTTATCGAGAACAAGTGTCGTACCCCTTCGAAATGGGAGACCTGACACAAAGTCCCTGAAATCTGTAGACTTGCAAGAAGAGGGTGCCAGGTGCGACTCGCATCCTGCGTTTTGGTAAGAGATCGCCATGACAAGAGAGTACCTGTTACGGTCGTGACAGGTGTTGTAGGGAACGATGGGAGAAGTTCCAACAGGAGAGTAAGCGTACGCTGGCTTACATCTCTGGTCGAACCCGCATTCATCAATTGCGACGATATTACCTCTTTCTAGAGCGCGTGTATAACATTCGTGAAAGCGGGCGTAACGGCGTAAGAGCTGACGAGGAGGTGTAGCCTTTGAAACCCCCCTTGATTTCGTACGTTTAAACGAGTAATTAAAACGCTTAATGAGGATCAAATGAAGGAGCTGCTTGGAAACGTAAATGTCGTATAGAGAGGCGATATCTCTGGACAATAAAGTCAAAGAGAAGTAGGTTTTGCATCTGAGCAAGTGTCTAACGATGTCAATTACGCGTAGAACGCGAGTAGATGGCGTTTTGTGCCACGCGCGCGGAACAATACGTTTAGATAGGGTTGGCAGATACCGTATATTTAACAATCCGCCGATTGCGCTTTAGCCTTATACCCTGATCGTGGAAATATACGGTTCGAAACCGTATATATACGGAATCGGCCAACCCTAGAAATAAGCCGTCCAAGTGGGCGTTTCAATTTTGAATTGACGAACTGTATCAAACCTATTCTATCTGAACGAGCGGAGAGCAGCGTCCATAGCCTCACCACATTTGTTTTTTTCGATAGCACTCTCCCTCTCCCTCTTCGTAGTGATCACGCGTGCGTCCCAAGCCCTGCACTTCTTTCCCAGTCCCATAATAAAAACCCGACTCTCGACACCTCACCGTCCCTTACTCGAGGAAATGCCCTTTACAGACGATCCCCCCGTGTTGATCGTCCACCGAGCTTCAGATATCATTACGAAATATATCGTGAGATGTATCGAATCGATTTTCCGGACCGTCGAGCGATCCAACGTCGAGCCCCACCTGCTCCTACAGGAATTTCAAAACTCGTTAGAGGACTCGGTGATTCGAGACACCGTAGATATCGTTTCTGCACGAGATAGAGCACATAATGAAACGGTTCATATCGTTTCAAGCTCGGTACATATATCGTGGACGCCAGTGGTAGATACGTGTTACAGAGACGCCTTCAGGTTCGCATATCGAAACCCGGAGTTGTGTTACCTAGATCCCCGACGTCATAAAAAGAGACGTGGCGGTGGCGATACTTTTGCGGACCGCAAAAAACACCAGGCACCTCAGGATGATGACGTACAGCTGTATGCCGCGATCCGAGGGATAGTGAAAGATCACACTCGAAACATTATAGACGCTGAGCACGAAAGTAGGACGAATGAAATTACCAATCAAAATATCTGCAACGATGATGATGACGGATTGGTCGACTCTGTATGTTCATTTGAAGAACCTGTCGTGAATAGCGTGACGGTAGGACACCTTCTTCCAGCGGATGAGCAACCGGCGCAGCAAAAGACGAACCTTCCAGAGGATGAACAACCGGATGGCGTCGGCGAGGAGGACGCGTCGAAGGCGGCCTTTCGAACGGATGGTGGCCCTGAGTACGATCAACCGGAGGGCAATGTGAATGATGGATTATCGTTACAGATTAAACGACCGTCGGACGAAGAACACTTTACAGAGGTCGCGCGACCGGAAGAATACGTCGGATTATTAGATGTAATACGACCGAGGGATGGAGCGGAAGAACGACGGGTGGATGATATAGGAACAGAAAAAGAAGAGGAAGAGGAGGAGAAAGATGACAGATCTAGTTTATCGGGTGATAAACGATCAGAGAGGATTATTGGTGATTCAGGGTCGGAATGTATGCAAGAGGCGGGTGAACACGTGAAAGAAAACGAGTACGATTTGACGACACGTAAACCTATCTCTGGGAAAGACGAAAAAGAAGCAGTCGAGAGCGATCCGGGAGACGAAGGGTACGATTTTTTCGGAGACGATGAACACAATATAACAGATGTGCATCAGCAACGACCTGCTATAGAACCCGTCCTAACGGACGTGCAAGGCGCGCCGGCAGCGCCTGAACAGTTCAAACACGTCCGGGTATCGAGCGCCAATTACCATGCGACATCTACGCCGTCGGGTGACAAGCCGAAGAAGAGCGGGGGAGGCAACATAGATCGCAGACGGCGTACTGTCGATGACGATGAAGCAGGTCTCGGAGGAGATGGAGATGACGACTACTCGTTCGCGATGGATTACATCAACGGAGTGTCCGCGGAAGATTCATCCGAGATGATCATGAACGATAGCAATCGATTTAAGGCTTACAACATCAGTGATATCGTAAATAGGAATAAACAAACGGGCGAGAAAGCGTCGGATTCACCCCTGTACAAGACGGTGAGCACGCGCGCTCCACCTCACCACCACTCTCGATCCACCGGACTCGAGGACCCCCCTGCATCTTCTTCTCGCCGGTCTGTAATGAAAGTAAAAAAGGCGAGCGCCAAAAGCGACACCTTCTTCTGACCCTCCGGGGCGTATGATTGGTTACATCGAACAACAGAATCAGAGTGGAGTGAGTGAGTTTTACACGAGTTCTACACACACGGGATGGCGCGCGTCGACCGAGGACCAATAATTACCTCGCGCAAAACTAATCTAGTATAGATCAACTTTACCATCGCGCATGAGCGGTGTCACGTACGGGCCCCTGGTGGGAGACGAGAACTATGACATCATGTACATCGAGAGCGAACCCGTCGGTAGCTTGGGGTACCCGGATAAGGACGAGTATACCGTACTCGGACCTGTGTACACGCCTCGCATATACGGTCTGGGTCTGACGTCTTTAGAAATAGCATCCTCGTCGAATGTGTCTCTCACCCTCAACGACTCGCACGTCCTGGACTTCCGCCGCGATTCCACCGCCCGCCAGACAAAGATCATGGGGATGACGGACGACGATTTGCAGCTGTCCACTAACAACGACTCCGTCCGCGTGACCCTGGACTCTTCCAACCGAGAACTCGACATGTACGCTGAAAACGACATCAACCTCCGTACTTTGAACGGCACGATCGACATATCATCGACTGATTCTTCGCTCAACTTTCGAGCAGGGACGGAGGGGTCGAGCTCGAACAGGAGCGAGCTGTCTCTGTCTTCGGACGGTACGGCTGAACTGTTCGCCGGGAGCAACCTGGACGTCATAAGCACGTCGTCTGTGTTGCTGGAGGGCGCGGAAGGGGTGATTCTCCGCAGAGGGGACGCGACCGCGGACGCCTTCTTCGCCGTGAATGAGAACAACACGATCACGTCGACGGCACAGTCTTTCAAGTTCGATGCGGCGGCTTCTTACGCATTCGCGGTGGACGGGGCGGAAGATGACGTCATCAAGATCGAGCGCGACAGGGTCACCCTCCGCGGAGACTTCGACATCCACGGCACCATCAACAGCATCTCCCACATCGAGACGCAGCTCGAGATCCAGGACAGGACGCTGCGCCTGGCCGTCAGCGGAAACGAGAACACGGTCATCGAAGACGGAGAAGACAACGATAAAGCAGGTATCGTCATTGACGGATTCCCTTCCAATGCTGATCCGACCGACGCAACGCAGAAATCCATATACCAAAAGTCCATGAAATGGAACTTCGGAGAAGGGGGCATAGACGATATGCTGACGAATGACGGAATTGACAAAGAGTCGTTTTGGGAATTCCGCGGAGGGAGCATGCGTCTCACGGCCACCAAGAAGGACACGGGAAAAGACATCGGATACGGATGGCGCGTCAACGGAAACGATGAACTCGAAATGACGCGTCAGTTCGTGGATTCTAACGGCAACAAAAAGATCACGCGGTTCATGAGATTCGGTCGAAATAAACCGTGACGCGATCACGCTTCATCAGGGTACACGTAATCTTCTCGACGTAATTCGTTCAGGGGCTCCACGTCGCAGGCGCTGCTCCTCTTGTCGATGTTGCGCTTCTTGGAAAACTTCTTTTTGGCCAGGGCGTATTTCGTACTGGCGCGGCGGCGCGTGTTTTTTTCCGCTTCGGAAGGAAGAGACGCTTTCAGGCGTAACAGACAGCTGACATCTGCGTCGCTGAGATTCACGTCATTCTCCTTCCCCCCGTCAACTTGATATTCAAATTCAGCTTCCGTGTCATATTCGTCTTTTTCACCTCGATCGTGATGAAGGGGGGCGGGGTTGTCGTCGACTGCCACTCCTGCCAACTTCGTGGCATACTTATTCGCATCCTCGACGTCCGGTAGTAGGCTGCCGTTTTCGCCTCCGGCGTCGTGGTTAGTAGTCGCGTTCGAACTCGCCGCCGCCGCCAAATTGTTATTCGACTTGCAGGCGTTCAGCATCTTCTCGTAATTTTCCAGATCGCGGTTGCTGTCTATGCAGTAATCTACGAACTTGATGATGTCTTCCAAAAGAGGGTCGCTCACGACGGACAGATTGATGAACACGCCGTTTTTGTTGCGCGTGTGATCCACGCCGGCGCGTTTCATCTTGTGGAATATTTCGCGGTGCGCGACTTCGCCTAGTTCTCCTATCCGTTGCATCAACGTCTTCCGAAAATAGGTGTCATACTTCGATTTCAGAGCAGTGTCTACCATGCCAGGCGGCGGATCTTCAGAGTTCGATCCGTTATACCCGTCGTCCGCCATCCTTGTGCCACCTGGTGAAAATGCAATGTCTGTTACGAAGTGTCTGTCATTATCTTTATCTTTATACCGTGTTCTCTGTGGAAAATGAGAGGTCATTAAAAAAATTTGAGCGAGTGTATCTTAGATATCAAATTGTGAGCCCCTTATACATTCAATCGGCTGATACACTGCTCATCCTTTGCTCTGGCTGGCAAGAGAGATGGACTTGGGAACCGACTCTCATGAGAAACATTTCGGAAAGATGCGGCGTGTATTGAGTTACCGCACGGATGCCATTCTCAACCCCAATGGTTGCCGTTCAGTCGTCAGCAACAAACGCAACACGCAACTCATGAGGTTCCTGTTGATTCACAAAGAAGAAAGGGGAGGGGGGGAGTCCTTGCAGGCAATGGCGCTCTTGGACAGGGGCGCTGACCCGACCACTCCCGTCGTGGCGTACCTCATGGAAAGGAAATCGTTGATCGATAAGTCATTATTCTACCAAAACTTCTCCATCGTCCTGGAAAAGGCCATCGCCATCGGCAAGATCAGTGACGGCCAGATGAAGATGAACGGCGGCGGCGAGGAGGAGGGGTTTGTGCACAAGATCTTCGCCGAGTGGACTCACCTGAAGAACAAGGCGCATAGTTACAGTTGCGTCAACCAAACCGAACCGTGGTTTCGCTCTCTCGTTTACGAGGAGGAGGAGGACTTTACGTTTGAACTGCTCGAATACGTCACGAGGCACCAACACACATGGCTCCTCTCTGACCTGTTGCGCATGCCCAATATTTTGTCCCATCGTACACTTGACTTCGTTTTGAAGATCTCGTGCACACTTCACCTCACTCAATCGTTGCGTACCATGATGGACGTGCTGAGGCACAAGACGACGCCAGTTTCTGATGCGTCCCTGCTGCTGCTCAACGATATGGACAACAAAATCGTGCGGGTATACCAGAATGTTGACTCCCCCATCGGTATTTTACCCCACGCTCATAATGTCAACATCTACACAGACGGATCTGCGAGCAGTGTGTTCCAATTCCAAAACTTGCACGCCTTTTTGACCGAGCTTTTGTCAGCTTACTCCCTCCGCAAACGGTCGAGAACCGAGGTAGCGGCCCTTGCTAACGCCGGTGAGCATTCCTCCTTTCTCGAGGGGGTATTAATGAGTGCGGTCACAATCAGTGACATCTCTACGGTGGTGCGAGTGCTCAGCACGACAAGAATCGAATTCTCGTCCGCTGTACTGAACGAAGCCTTGTCGACCCTATTCGCCATCTCGGTAGAAATCGGCGAATCAAGAAGTGTGAACAAAGTGGACTGCTGTTACAAAAAAGCCGCGGAGGCCCTGCGTCGCGCCGGCGCTTTGTGGGACGACGACACTCAGCTGAACATTTGCAAGGCTGTCCGGTCGTCATTTGACGAGAGCATAAAAGAGGAGTTTTTGAGGTCACACAAGTTGAAGGCTCTGTTCGCGTACCTGTTGAAACATGTCACGTGCAAAGCGGCGAGGATGGAACTGATGACCTTCTTCATCGAGGCGAACAAGAGCCAGTCCGTCAGGGAAGAAGACTCGCGTTCCGTGAAGCTGTTGGTGATGATGTACGACAAGTTCTCCTCACCTGAGCGCCTGCAACTGGAGAGAGAGACCCATCCCGTCATATCGAGGACATGGAGAACCAGAGACGACATCATCCAAGACAAGTTACGGGTGTCACACGCGCCTCCGAACGGGAAAGCATATTTGAAATCGATGAGATTCTTCGAGGACTTTTCTAATATCCAGACTCGTTGACAGTTTCTAGTTACCGTTAATGACGTGGGTCTTGGCTCACACTCCTTATTATTTTTCCTGAATGTACAGTGATCGGTTTTTGAACATTGTACACGATTCCGTCTCTTTGTTTACTTCTTGTGCGCTGGCCGCTGTTGTATACGATATACACAGGGTCACCCCCATGTTATACGTCGCTTGTTTTCGAAATATGAATAATATTTAATGTATAACTCGATGCCCGTGTTCAAAATATACGTGTACAATAATATATAGCCCCACTTGATCGTAGATGCGAGGAAGACTCAAACCGGCGCCGCCGTCATCTCCCTCTTTTCTCCGCAACGGTAGAATCGTAAACATAAACAGTTCTGTCCCTTCGTCGTCATCGTCGTGGCCATTTTGGGCGGTGGCGGCGCTGTTTGTGATATTTGCGTCCGCCGTGACAGTATTTGTCCTGTCAAAAAGGAACGAACAACGGTTTATTAGAGACGTGCGCACCATCGAAGAGAAGAAGAGGCGGTTGCGGGACGCGGAGATCGGGCGAGAATACGTCCTCGCCGTCGAGCAAGACCAAGAGAATAGGAGGGAGATGGAGCGCGCGCTTACTCGCGCGTCCCCCCCGGAGATAGACGCGCTCGAGCGTTTGGTGCACACGATGATCGAGGCGACCACAGGCAAATGTCGTTGGGACAACCTCATCGCTATAGGAGACGTGTACCAGCGCGGCGCGTTTCCTCGCTTCCTCCCCGATCCTGACCGAGCGATGCAGTGTTATAAAGTGGCTGCTATGTCCCCGGCGGGGCGTCACGCAGGTCTGGCACAATCAAAGTACATCCAAACTCGCATGTTACCCATTCCGACCGAAGATCAGGCGGGGCAGCGCCTGCCGTCGCATTTCGCGGACCTCGCATGCGACACGGCGTATGCCGCTTTCGTTTTGACTCCGCGTACAATGTTCGAGGCGCCCCGTACCCCCGCTGACGAGGAGGAAGAGGAGCAGCGTCCAGGGTTCGGAAGAAATGAGAGAACAGCGATGCTCATACCGCACCCCCCTCTTCACCTGGTAACAACAGCAGCGGGAGAAGCAGCAGGAAACGATGACGAGTTGGCCCTACGTCACGCCACGTTCCTGCAACAGCAACAGCAAGCCCTGATGCTGGACGGTGCGATCCGTCACGCAAACGCGACAGCAGGTCCAGCGTTCAAAACAGATTCTCAAAATGTCCACGACCATGCGATTTCTTCTACGACGGATCACAATCTAAAACGCCTCATCCGCGAAAACGAGGGCGGAGTTGACGGTGATAATACTCGGATGATTAAAGACATCCGCACCCGCATCCTGGCGCTACAGGACCTGACGCCCGAATCCAAGGAGGCGGCGCTGCACGTGCTGTCCGGCCTGGGGGACGCGACGCACAGTACGTACGGCAGCAGTGAGCGCCAGGCCCTGGCCGCGGTCTGGAACAACATCCAGACCGCTCCGGAACACCGCGAGAACCTGGAGGAAACCCTGGCCAAACAGCTGGCCAGCGCCGTCGAGAACGGTCATACGGTGTGCTCCACGGGAAAGATCGCGCGCATCGTGTCGACGTTGGACGGCGTCTCACACGAAGCGAAAGCCGCGCCCATGTGGGCGGTGCGAGAAGAGATCGGGTCGATGGCGGCGAAAGTCCGGGACGAGGTGGATGACGACGACGCTGCACGGGAAGCTTTCGCGAAGCGGGTGTCGGAGGAATACGTCCAGAAGCTGGGCATGAACGCCACGGTAATCGGGCCCCTCATAGAGGAATACTCGGCGGGGTTCTGAATGAACGATTAATTTTCTGGTCAATGGTTAACTTTCGACGAGCTATCACGCACGATGTTACCTCTATTCGTGCTATTCTTATTCATCGGGTTGTTTATGGTGGTGCACGGTGTATACGACGAGAGGTTCCGCGCGCTCAAGGACAACGTGCGGGTGGAGTATCGGTTCGTTCCGAGAACGTACTACGAAGAACAGATGTCTAACGGGGACGTGGGTGGGACATTCAAAGACATGTTCGAAAAGGGGTCGCCCTGGCAGGAACGCGGCATCCGTTGAAACGGGAAGAAAAAATATCTCAGTGACGAGTATCATCCCCATCCTTCGATCGAACGGGTGATATATCATTTTCTACCATGCCCCTCAAGAACATTGTTTCCGACATCATCTCCAAAGGCAAGGACGTCGACCGGCGTGACATTTTGCTCAGCGCGTTCGCCGGCGTATTGGCGATCATATTCATAGCTCTCGCCGCTTCTAAACGCGACGCATACGAAACGAGCGGCGACGAAGATTACGGTAACGTCAACGGCGAGTCCCCTCGACGCTCCCCCTTATGGTATATTATGGTATTCGTGGCGGTAACGGCCGTGGTCTACCTGCTGTTATCCACCTTTAAAAAAAGCGGGCTGTTGTCGTCGTCATCAGCTTCGAGACCCAAGGACGGAGGCGGCGGCATCTCGCAGGAGGGAGGGGGGCGCGAACAGGACGAGCTCGAGAAGATGATGGCGTATATCAAGACCGACCATCCCCGGTTCTGACGTGAGCTGCGAAACAAAACAAAATAGATAGAATATAATAAACAAGTTCGCTCGAACGCAGCGCGCTCCTCTGCTCCAGGAACGCACCACGCCTCCGTGTATGTCCCTTACCCGGCAACTAGTACGACGTGGGGGGAGTGACGGGAAAGGTCACGGCCAATCTTCCTCGAATCCCGGCGGCGGGCATCATCATCAATCTCCCATCGCCCCGCGAATATCCCTGACGTCGTATCCAACGACTTCCTCTGACGCGTATCATCATCCCGTGCCCGGAAAGAGCGCCTCTTGTAAAGGCGGTGGAGGCGGAACTATAACAGCAGCCGTCAAAAAAAACGACTCGACTAATCATACTAATAGTAACCGGCCCTCTTCCTCTTCCTCTTCCTCTTCCTCTTCCTCAAAGGTACATGCTAAGACGGCGTCAGCGGACGTTTCTCCTCCGACATCTTCATCGTCCCCTCTCCCCCCCCGGGTCCTCCTGTTGGACATGGACGGCACCATGATCGGTAGGATAGGCCCCCAGGTCTGCGAGTGGGAGCTGCTGCACACCTTTCAGAAGAACAAACTGAAGGCCATGCGGACGGACCTCGTGGCCAGGCTCAAGCAGGGAGTCGTGCGCCCCTACCTGGCTTGGCTGTGCTCCTTGGCGCACAGCGGCGACCTGGATCGCGTGGAGATGTTCGTGTACACGGCTTCCGACTCGAAGTGGGCCCACTTTTTGATCCCCTGCATCGAGGAGGCCATCGGTTTCAAGTTCAACCGCCCCTTCTTCACCCGGGACCACTGCGTGCCAGCCCCGCACGGGGAGTTCCGCAAATCTGTCAGCATGGTGGTGCCGAAGGTGTACCAAAAGTTGAAGAGCAAGTACCGCTTGACAGACGCGAGCCCCGTAGCCGAAAACATCGTTCTCATCGACAACAACCCTGAAGTCCTGTTGCACCCGGGCATGGAAGCCGTCCGTCTCGTCACCTGTCCCACGTACGATTTCGCGTATTATTATGACGTCATCGGAAAAATCGACCTGGCCACGCTCCACGCCCGCTATCAGGAGCTCATCCCGGTTCTCAAGGCTTTTTCGCTCTTCCCCGCCGGGACCGTTCCAGGGGACGTCCGGAGCGTCCAACAATTCGTGTTCATGTATTACCAAAAATTGTACGATAGTTCTAAGGCGGCGTGGAGAGATACGATCGCGACGGACCACATATCCTCCGGAAAAAAGGATCGCATGTGGAAACACGTCGGGGAGACTCTGCGCGACGCCCAGAATGGGCGGATCGGGACTGGAACTCGTTCGAGTCATTCGAGTCATTCGAGTCATTCGAGTCATTCCAAGGAAGGCCTGTCTGAGGAGATCATCCGAGAAATGACAAAGAGGATGACATCGGGGGGTAATGACATCGGAGGATCTTCCACGCGTCAACGAATTCCCAACCGATGATACAGTTCGTCAATTCAAATTTGAAACGCCCACTTGGACGGCTTATTTTTTTTATTCATGTATTATGTCACAATCTTGCTGTGCTATGTACGAGACAGGATTTAGAACGGCTGCTATAAATG